>Ga0316207_10003946_pt1 | contig 13314 bp, 10 predicted proteins | sample 6weekpyrite_MG_FD_204943 | JGI IMG/M metagenome (GOLD analysis project Ga0316207, IMG submission 204943) | Microbial mat bacterial communities from mineral coupon in-situ incubated in ocean water Damariscotta River, Maine, United States -... | ecosystem: Environmental > Aquatic > Marine >... | reverse complement strand
CCATGGGGCCGCTCCTACAGATATATTTATTCCAAAGTCAAACTCAAGCCACCGGGCTGTGGCTGTTCTTCCTGTATTTCTTCCTCTTGATTCAGGCTAAGGTTGCTCGCATCTCCCATTTCAGCGGAGCGGCCTTCAGACAGGCTGATCTTTAGACGCAGGTTATTGGCCGAGTCGGCATTACGTACGGCCTCTTCTTCCGTGATGCGACCTTCCTTGTACAGGTCAAACAGGGCTTGGTCAAAGGTCTGCATACCCAGGTTGCGGGATTTTTCCATTATTTCCTTGAGCTCTGTGATATCGCCACGTTTGATCATATCGCAGACCAGGGGTGTGCCGAGTAATACTTCGATCGCGGCGCAGCGTTTTCCTTCAACGGTTGGGATCAGGCGCTGTGATACAAAACCACGCAGGTTCAGTGACAGGTCGAGTAACAACTGGTTGCGGCGTTCTTCAGGGAAAAAGTTAATGATGCGATCCATGGCCTGGTTGGAATTATTGGCATGCAGGGTAGATATTGCCAGGTGGCCGGTTTCGGCAAAGGCCATGGCATGCTCCATGGTTTCGCGATCACGGATCTCACCAATCAGGATGACGTCCGGCGCCTGTCGCAAGGTGTTTTTCAATGCATCTTCATAGCAGTCTGTGTCCATGCCGACTTCGCGCTGATTGACGATACTCTTTTTATGTGTGTGCACAAACTCGATCGGGTCTTCAATGGTAATGATATGGCCGGTTGAATTGGCGTTGCGGTAATCGATCAGGGATGCCAGTGAAGTGGATTTACCGGAGCCTGTTGCGCCGACAAACAATACCAGGCCACGCTTGGACATGATGATCTTGGATAAAACAGGGGGTAAGCCGAGGTCTTCCATTTTCGGGATATCGGTCTTGATGTTGCGTATTACCATCGCTACCTGGTTGCGTTGCTTGAAAATGTTGACGCGAAAGCGGCCAATACCGGGTTCTGATAGCGCCAGGTTCATCTCTGGCTTGCGTTCAAAGTCGGCTTTCTGCTCATCGTCCATAATAGAGTAGGCTATTTCTTTTACCCGGCCGGATGGGATCGACGCCTTTTCAATTGGGCGTAATACACCGTCAAACTTGGCGCTGGGAGGGGCGCCGGTTGTCAGATAGATATCCGACGCATCTTTCATAACCATGATCTTGAGGTAGTCTTTAAATTCCATTTGTCTGTCCATTTGTTATGCTCGAACCGGTCGATACCGGATCGATGGAAATTACTCTGGGTTGATTATTATTTCGGCCATTCAGGGCATGACTTAAGTCATTTCCATGTAAAAAGGAGTGTTGGTTCACAAGTGGGAGTTTTTTTTTGGTCACAATTACTTCATACTCAAAGCATAACAATAAAAACAATGGCATAGACGGATATGACTAAGACACCACCCTCGGAGTTAATACTTCGGCTAGACAGTGACTGGGAAGCCTTTCAGTCTGCTTTGGAGCAAAATAACCTCGAATTCAAACCCGGGCAGGAGCTCAAAAGCGTACTCTTCAGGGTCTGGGCCTGCAGCCCGATGATTGCCCATAGCTGTGTGCGACAGCCGGAACAATTCCTCGATATGTTACACAACGGAGATTTGCACAGGGATTTCCGGCCAGAAGAATACCGCCAACGTTTACAGCAACAACTGCTGAAGGTGGCAGATGAAGCGACGCTCATGGATCAGCTGCGTGATTTTCGTCACCGGGAAATCTTTCGTATCGCCTGGCGCGATCTGGCCGGCTGGTGTCTGCTGGCCGAGACCCTCAGAGATCTGTCATTGCTGGCCGATGCCTGCGTTGATCTGGCGCTGGAGAAGTTACACCGCTGGGCCTGCAAGTCCTGGGGAATACCGCGCACCCGCGCAGGGGTACCACTACAACTGGTTGTTTTGGGTATGGGCAAACTGGGCGCTTACGAGCTGAACTTTTCATCTGACATAGACCTGATGTTCGCTTATGCCGAAGAAGGCCAGACGCGCAAGCGCAAGGGTCTGAGTCATGAAGAATTTTTTACCCGTCTGGGTCAGAGCCTGATTAATGTGATCGGCAACACTACAGCCAATGGCTTTGTGTTTCGTGTCGATATGCGATTACGCCCCTACGGCGACAGTGGTGCGCTGGCAGTGAGTTTTGACGCGATGGAAGAATATTATCAGTATCAGGGACGCGAGTGGGAACGTTATGCCATGATCAAGGCGCGTATTATAGCCGGTGATTTTGTTGCCGGTCGCGCCCTGCTAAAGAGCCTGCGACCTTTTACCTACCGCCGTTATCTGGACTACAGCGCCTTTGAATCGCTACGCAATATGAAAGCCATGATTGCCCGGCAGGTAAAGCGCAAGGACATGGAAAGTAATATCAAGCTGGGTCAGGGCGGCATTCGCGAAATAGAATTTATTGGTCAGGCCTTTCAGTTGATTCGTGGCGGACGAGAGCCGGACCTGCAGGTGCGGGGTATCGTCGATGTGTTAAAACGCCTGGCCGAACGTAATTATTTACCTGCTTATGTCATTGAGCAATTGCTTGATGCCTACCGTTTCCTGCGCTATACCGAAAACCACATCCAGGCCTATGCAGAACAACAAACACATGTTCTGCCAGAGGATGCCGCTGAACAGCAAAGCCTGGCTTTTTCCATGGGGTTTGATAATTGGGATACATTCAGTCAGACACTGGAGGATCATCGACAAAACGTACATAGTGCATTCGAACAGGTGATGACCGCCCCGCAGGTCAGTGACCAGGCGAAGTCAAACGAAGGCCTTTCCGGGATCTGGGCCGGATTGGTGGATGATCACCGGGCCTGTGAGCAGTTGTCGGAACAGGGCTATGAAGATGCCGGCTATGTGTTGAGCCTGATAAAAGGACTGCGAAACAGCCATACCTACAAAACGCGCAGCAATATTGGCCAGGAGCGCATGGACAGGCTCATGCCGTTGATTCTGGCGGCCGTAACCGGGGTTAGTAACCCGGATCAATGCCTGCTACGCGTACTCAATTTGCTTGAAGCGATTGCCGGCCGGAGCACTTACCTGGCCTTGCTGGCAGAACACCCGATGGCATTGTCGCAACTGGTCAGCCTGTTTTCTCAAAGCGCCTGGATAGCTGAGCATATCACCTTGTACCCGGTGTTGATGGATGAGTTACTTGATCCGCAGTCGCTGTATGCACCCATGACCCACGATGACCTAAGTACCGAGCTGAACAGCCTGTTGCAGAATGTGGACGAAGATGATCTTGAGCAGCAAATGGAGACACTGCGTTATTTCAAGCAGTCCAATGTTCTGCATGTCGCTGCTGCGGATATGACCGATGCCATGACCTTGATACAGGTCAGCAACTATCTGACCGATATTGCCGAGGTGATCGTGCAACGCGTGTTGCAGATCGCCAGTCAAAACCTGTATGCGAAACACGGTAAACCACAATGCGTGCGTGGCCGTAAAAAGGTGACGCCCGGTTTTATTATTATCGGATACGGAAAAATGGGTGGGATTGAGCTCGGCTACGGCTCGGATCTGGACCTGGTTTTTTTACATAATAGTCAGGGCAGTAAACAGCAGACCGGTGGCCCCAAGAAACTCGATAACGGTGTCTTTTTTGCACGCCTCGGCCAACGCATCATACACATCCTCAACACCCAGACTGCATCCGGTTTGTTGTACGAGGTCGATATGCGACTACGCCCCAGTGGCGCCTCCGGTTTACTTGTCAGTGATATTGAATCCTTTGCCGAATACCAGAAAAAAGATGCATGGACCTGGGAGCATCAGGCCTTGGTGCGGGCCAGGGCGATTGCCGGTGATGAAGTGCTCATCGAGGTCTTTAATCAGGTCAGGCGAGATGTGCTATGTCAGCAGCGAGAACCGCAACAACTGCAGCAGGAAGTGGTGGAAATGCGTGAGCGAATGCGTAGCGAACTGGGTAGCAGGCAGGCAGATGTTTTTCATCTGAAACAGGATGCCGGAGGCATTGCCGATATCGAGTTTATTGTGCAATACCTGGTGCTACGTTGGGCGCACCAGCATCCTGAGCTGGTCGACGTGACTGATAATGTCCGGCAACTGGACAGACTTGCCAAACTGGGCGTGTTAAGTAAAAAAGAGGCGACCATACTCTCCACGGCCTATCAGGATTATCGTGCCAGGGCACATCATCTGGTGTTGATCGAGCAACCGTCTACCGTTTCTGTCGAGCAGTTTGCCAAACAGCGACAGCAGGTGGGCGACTTATGGCAGCGGATCATGCTGGATACTGTAAAATAATTTATAACTTATTGTTAATTATGACATTAACGGCTTATGCTTGCTTTAATGGCGAACGCGCTGTTTGAGCGAGAGTTGTAATTTCTGCAGGGATACAAGGCACTGCACGAAGTCATCAAAATTCGTTACAATAGCCCCTTTGTGACTACCAAATATATAAGGAGTTCTGTCTATGTCGATGGCAGACCGCGACGGCGTTATCTGGATGGATGGTGAAATGATCCCCTGGCGGGAGGCCAATGTCCATGTGCTAACTCACACCCTGCATTATGGCATGGGCGTATTTGAGGGTGTGCGCGCCTACAAGACCGATCAAGGTACCGCTATTTTCCGCTTGCAGGAACATACCGACCGGTTGTTCCGTTCCGCTCATATCATGAATATGGCGATTCCGTTTGATAAGGAAACCATCAACGAAGCGACCCGTGCCGCCGTGCGTGAAAATGACCTGGAAACCGCCTACATGCGACCGATGTGTTTTTACGGTTCCGAAGGCATGGGGTTACGTGCCGATAATCTCAAAACGCATGTCATTATTGCTGCCTGGGAATGGGGCGCCTATCTGGGTCAGGACGCACTGGAAAAAGGGATCAAGATCCGTACCTCATCATTTTCACGTCATCATGTGAATGTCAGTATGTGCCGTGCCAAGGCCAATGGTCATTACATCAATTCCATGATGGCCTTGCAGGAAGCGTTGTCATGCGGTTGTGACGAGGCTCTATTGCTGGATACCGACGGTTTTGTTATGGAAGGCAGTGGTGAAAATATATTTATTGTACGTGATGGTGTTTTGTACACTCCTGACCTGACTTCTGCGCTTGATGGTATTACCCGAAACACCATAATGCAGCTGGCCAATGACCAGGGTATCGATGTGGTTGAAAAACGCATTACACGCGATGAGGTCTATATCGCCGATGAGGCCTTTTTTACCGGTACTGCTGCAGAGGTAACGCCGATACGTATCCTGGATGACCGAGAGATAGGTAGTGGTTCGCGTGGGCCGATAACCGAGAAGTTGCAGGCTATGTACTTTGATCAGGTGCATGGGCGCCGTGAGGAATACCCGGAGTGGTTGGCGCTGGTTTAAGTGCAGGTACAAGCGAAAAAGTTGAAAGATACAATAAAACAGCAAAATAGCTGTTTCGAGGAGTGTTGATATGTCAGTACAAGATAAACCAAGGCAGGCAAATGCAAGCAAGAAGTACGAGGTAACGCGGGCTGATTTACCCCTGCATTGCCCGATGCCCAATATGACATTGTGGGATTCACATCCGAAAGTATTTATTCCGGTTGAAGACACCGGTACTGCCGCGTGTCCGTATTGCGGAGCAGAGTACACATTAAAGGACTAATTATTTTTGAACTGCCTGCTGTGGTCGTTTATTGATACGGTGCTGGAAATGTTGAAACAGCGTCAGAAGATATCCTCGTGACAGAAAAACAGATACTAGTAGTTGGGCCATCATGGGTAGGAGACATGGTGATGGCGCAAAGTCTATTTATTTCCTTAAAGCAGCAACAACCTGATATAAAAATAGATGTCCTGGCACCCGAATGGTCGTTGCCCATACTGTCACGCATGCCACAGGTGCGCACAGGCATTGCCATGCCTGTTGGTCACGGTACATTGGGGTTGGGGCAGCGCTATCATATCGGCAAGGCCATGCGCAGTGCGGGCTATGGTCAGGCAATCGTGATACCACGCTCATGGAAGTCAGCCCTCGTGCCGCGTATTGCCGGCATCCCTGTGCGTACAGGCTACCGCGGCGAAATGCGCTACGGACTGCTGAACGAAATACGACCGCTGGATAAACAGGTGCTGCAGCAGACAGTGCAGCGCTATGTTGCACTTGGTCAGCCTGTCGGGGCAAGTCAGCAGGTAGCGCCAGCAATTCCCTACCCGAAACTTGAAACAGATAGCAGCAAACAGCAAGGACTGTTGCAGACACTTGACCTGCAACTCGACAGGCCGGTCGCCGGTTTTATGCCCGGTGCGGAATACGGGCCCGCCAAGAAGTGGCCCGTGGCCTATTTTGCCGAACTCGCGGAAAAACTGGTTGCTGATGGCTACCAGGTCTGGTTGTTGGGTTCAGAAAAGGATGCTGACGATGCGGCAGCCATCCTGCAACAGGCGGATTGCGCCCACGTGACAAACCTGTGTGGTAAAACCAGCCTCGAAGAAGCTATAGACCTGATTGCGCTATGTGAACTGGCGGTCAGCAATGACTCAGGGCTCATGCATATTGCAGCCGCAGTAGGCTGTGAACTCATTGCCCTGTACGGTTCGTCCACGCCAAATTATACACCGCCTTTGTCAGACAAGGCCCATGTGCTGTATCTGGGTCTGGAATGTAGTCCTTGTTTCAAGCGCGAGTGCCCGTTAGGGCATTTGCGTTGTCTGAAAGACATAAAGCCGCAGCAGGTACTGGACACCCTTAAGTCGTAAGGTTTGGTTTACTGGCGGCCAGCTCGGCATACAGTTTTATGTATTGTTTTGCCGAATTGTCCCAGTTAAAGCTGTTGGCATGATTGATAGCCAGTTGCTTCCTTTCCGGGTGGTTTTCAAAATCCTCAAGCCCGTTGGTAAAAACATTCGCCATTGTTTCAGGCTCGAATGTATGCCAGTAATATGCATGTTCTCCGGCGACCTCGGGTAAGGATGTAGCAGTAGAAAGAAAAACGGGTTTGCCTGTGCTCATCGCCTCGAGAGGCGGGATGCCGAAGCCCTCAGCCAGTGAGGGAAATGCAAGTGCCTTGCAGTTGCGGTAAAGCCATAACCGTTCACTATCGGAGACCGTGCCGATGAGGTGAACCTGTGCTTCGACATCCAGTTCTTTAGCCTTTTTTATAATGAGTGAGGCATAATCGGTCTGATTGCTACCGGCAATAACCAGGTTCAGGTCGGGTAAATATTTCATCATGTCAACCAGGCAGTCAAAATTCTTTTTTTCGACAACCTGTCCAATCGAAAAGATGAATTCACCTGCCGGTATATCAGGAGCCTGTGGACTGAGATCGGTTTCCAGGTCGACACCGTTATAAATCACCGATATTTTTTTATCTTGAAGGTCGAATATCGAAAGGATTTCGTTTTTTACGAATTCGGATCCAGTGGCAATGTGGCTGGCCATGTCAATTTTTCGTTGCAGTCTGTTGACTCTTTTTCGTGTCTTTTTTGCCGATTTAGTGCGCAGAAAATTCAGGTCATGAATGGTCAACAGGATTATCCCTTTGTAGAAAAAAGGAAAGTAGGTGCTGTCCTGGTGTGTAACATGCCAGATATCGTACTTGACCGGAAAAAGAAACCTGCCGAGGTGGAAATGGCTTTTCTTCATCGCGTGTACAATATTGAAGGTCACGTCATGATTAAACATGTCTGCTGCATGCTTCGGTATGAAGAAAGTGAAATCCATATCTGCAGGCTTGTTGTCAGCCAGCGCAGGACCAAGTGACTTGCAAAGCTGGCCCAGTCCGCAGTACGGGTTTTTAAGTCTCTCCAGATCAATAAAAGTCCGGATCATGTATTACCTATTTGTAGTGTTTGGGCTTTGTTTCAGGTTATGCGTGACAGGCGCAGTATATCATACCGCTGTAAAATTTTTCATGTGCTATTTCGGGGGTTGAGACTATTCAGTTAATGAGAAGGATTATTGAATGGGTCATATACAGGTAATGGTGATTAGGGTCCGGTTGTCTGGATGAAGAACAAGGTAAATATATGATGGTATGCCATGATGATATATCAGGGTTTTATGATTTCGTTATTCAGGGTGGCAGGTATTATGTCGCATTGTATACAGCGCTGCGACGACAGTTCTCTTTCAATAAACGTAAAAGTGTTACTCAGTGCGGGTTTTGCCCGGTCAGTTCCCTGTACAGGTCGAGTGTTTGTTGTACGGTTGCTGAAGTATGAAAGCAATGCTGGATACGCAGTTTAGCCTGTTCGCCCATTTCGGATAGCCGCTGCCTGTTCCTGGCCAGGTAGGTTATTTTTTCTGCTATGGCTATGGCCGACCCCGGCGGTATGATCAGTCCGGAAATATTGTCTTCAATCAGTTCCGGGCTACCTCCCGAGTCGGTGACAATGGCCGGCACGCCATAGGCCATGGACTCGATGACAACCTTGGGCAGCCCTTCACGTTTCAGTGCGGGCAGAACAGAGGCATGGCAGCCAGCGATCACCGCCGGCGCATCCTCGCGAAACCCGGTTTGGTGTATTCTCCCGGAATGACGGCTTGCATTGATCTGTTGCTGTAATCTTGCGTTGTCCATATTGCCGATCAGCAGGATGTGGATCGGGATATCATCAGGAAGGTGGTTCATGGCTTCGATCAGGATATGAATGCCCTTGCGCGGGCGTACATTCGCAATGCAGCCGACCACAAACGCATCAGCAGGAATGCCGAATTGTTGCGGCTCTACCGGCTTGTCCTGGTACCAGGACAGGTCGTGACCCTTATAGATCGTCTGGAACCGTTGCGGATTTAATTTCATGCCGAGGAATCGCATGGACCTGAAATAATCACGGATGGCATTGGCGACACAGACCACCCTGTCGAGTCGTGGGTCAAGGTAAGTCATCCAGGATGCCGGGTCGAAAAAGCTGACGTTGCCGACAATGCCGCGATAGGCAATGCGCCGGATGTTGATATTGAAACTCGCAAGCAGGCCATTTGATACAGCGCGATTGTTATACATATGAATGATGTCAAACGACCTGCTTTTCAGTAGTGTGCGTATGACCTTTATGGCATGCCTGTCGATACGGCCTTGCATGTCGAGTTCGATGACCTCAATGCCGGCTGATTTCAGTCGCTGAAGATGGGTTGCACCGTGTCCACATACAACCGTTATGCCTACACCTGCCTTGTGCAGACCGATAAAACTTTCAGCTTCGGGGCGGTCGCTATTGGTAGTAATGCACAGGGAATTGATGCTCATGTTTTATCCCTTGGCAGTTTCAGACAGCGCTCGAATTGATCGATCACATCATCCAGTTGTATCGACATCATGGCATCACATTTTTTGACGCGCTTGCCCCAGCGGCATTGTTCGACCGTTTTACCTGTCTCTTGCTGTAGCATCGACGGATATGTGTTGACGACGTAGTCAAGCCAGGAGTAGGGCCCGGTGCGCATGGGGTTGGAACTGGCATACAGTCCGATAACCGGCGTTTGGCTGGCATTGGCCATGTGAACAGGTCCAGTATCGGGGGCAATCACAATCTCGGCATGAGCGAGTACGGCAAGTAATTGTTTGAGTGTGGTCTGGCCGACCAGGTTAACCAGCTTGTTCTGGCAGTGCTTCTGAATCAGGGTGGCGAATTCCTTTTCATGGTCGGCCGGCCCGCCGGTTAATACGCAGTTCAGGTCATGATGCTCGTGTACGTAGTCGATCAATGAGGCATAGTTTTCCGCAGACCAGTTTCTGAGAGTGGAGCTGCTACAGGGGTTGATCACAAAATATTTTCGCTCTTTACCCAGTATTGCGAACAGGCCAGCCGAGCCTTCCGGTAAGGGGATGTCCCAGCGGATGACGTCCTGTTTGATGCCAATGGTATGGGCAAACTCAAGAAAGCCGTCGAGTACGTGTTGTCGCGGATTCCGGCTTTGTATTTTATGTGTGCTAAACAACCATTGCAGGTTGCGCGCACGATCACGGTCAAATCCCAGTTTTACAGGTGCCTTGATAAACAAAGAGGCAAGGCTGGCGCGTAGCGAGACCTGCATGTGTAACAGGATATCAAATTCCCGTCCTTGTAGTTGTTGTTTCAGTTGTTGGTAAGCCCGCCAGCCCGATGACTTGTCGAATAAAATAAATTCAACGCCCTCTATATCATCGACCAGTGTCGCTTCAAGTTTTCCGATGACCCATGTGATCCTGGTTTCGGGCCATTGGTGCTGGATGCTGCGCAAGGTTGGCAGTATATGAGTCACATCGCCGATAGCGGACAGCCTCAGGATGCAGATACTTTCGGGAGCAGTCTGAAAGGGCAGGTTCATCGCTATTTGTTGCTGAGGTGTTTTTCCCGCCAGCGGAAAAACAATACCTTGTTGTATTTAACAAATGCATGCATTCCGGAAAGTACCGATATCACTAAACCTGCGTAACCATCCAGAAACCCCCTCTTGATGAAGTACAGACGGATAAACGTCCACAAGCCATGGGTCCATGGGCTGATCATGTTTACTTTCTTGCCGCGCTTGATAATTTCATGGGCGCCGATCTCGGTAAAGTTGTCGAGCGTTTTTATGTGTTCAGATATGCTATTGAACGAATAGTGCAGGATGTCACCTTTAAGGGTGATGATATTGTCGCCATCGACTTCCACGCGATCATGCGGGTTGGTGCCGCCCCACCTGGCCGAATGGCGGTTAAACAGGCGTATCTTGAAATCAGGATACCAGCAATGATTGATCCAGCGAAAGACGTAGAATGTCTTGCGTGCCATCCTGTAGGCGTCTGCCTGTTCAAGTTTGTCTTTAACAGACAAGATTGACTTGATCAGCGTTTCATCCAGGCGTTCGTCACAATCCAGGCTCAGGATCCAGTCATGGCTCGCTTTTTCTACCGCCAGGTTTTTTTGCTCGATGTGACCGAGAAAATCCTGATGATAAACCTTGTCGGTGTACTGGCGCACGATTTCGACTGTTTTGTCAGTGCTGCCCGAGTCGACAACAATGATTTCATCAGCAACCTCCTGCACGCTTTTCAGGCAGTCTTCAATTTTTTGCTCTTCATTGAAGGAAATGATGCAGACGCTTATTTTCGTGTTAGTCATGTTTTTCTGTTGTGCATATAAAGTAAACAGTTCGCATAGTTTATCATAGATGTAGCTGGAATTAGCTGATTTCAGGGTATTTTCTCGACGGGTTGATGAATTCCCAACGCCATTTGGGTTAGAATGGTTCGATGGGAATCGAGGTAACAAAAAACAGAAACAATTATTTTTTGCATGACACCGAATTGTATCCGGATTTTAGCGAACAATGGTTTGATGCTGACTCCTGGAGGCGGACAGCGGTTGTCAGTGATGTTGAGTTGGGGCGCGGTGGTGCTGTTTTTATCCAGTCGGATAAGCATGCGCTGGTATTGCGTCATTATAACCGAGGGGGGCAAATGGCCTCATTACTCGGAGACCGTTACTGTTGGTTGGGTCTTGCCCGGACACGTGCCTGGCGCGAATGGTGGCTGCTGAAAAAAATGCGTGAGCTGGAGTTGCCGGTTCCAGCCCCGGTTGCAGCCAGGGTGGTTCGTTGGGGGATTGTTTACCGTTGTGACATCCTGCTTGATAAAATAACGGATTCAGAACCCCTGTCACAAAAGATTCTGCATAGCCCCTTGCCTCGTGATGTTTGGTTTGCCATAGGGCAATGCATACGCCGCTTTCATCATCTCGGGGTCAATCATGCCGACCTGAATGCACATAATATATTGCTGACCGAAGAGAACAATGTTTATATCATTGATTTCGACAAGGGCAGGTTCAGCCGTGACGGTAGTTGGAGAGAAAACAACGTTATGCGCCTCAGGCGTTCACTGAATAAATTATTGTTGCAGACCAATACCAAGTACACGGAAGACGACTGGTATGCCTTTATGCAGGGTTACTCTGATTGACAAATATGTTCCATGCCCGGACATAGTTTAATGATAGCGCGCAAGTAGTGCCGATGGATGTCGGCATGTTCACTCATGGTTTGTTTGCCGCTTGCGGCCATCTTTGCCAACTTATCTGGCGCCCCCAGTAACAACGCAATGATGGAATCCAGTTGTTTGGCATCGCTGGCTTGCAGTGCGGCGCCTCGTTGAATCAACAGTGCGGCTTCATCGGCAAAGTTGTCCATGTGTGGGCCAAAAATAACCGCTTTCCCGGCGCGTGCGGCCTCAAGTATGTTTTGCCCACCCCTGGGTACCAGTGACCCTCCCATGAAGACCAGGGTTGCATGGGCGATGAACCTGTCGAGTTCACCCAGCGTGTCGACAATATAGATATCAGTCAGACTGGTAATCGGCTCGTGCTTGCTGCGTATGGCGATTTCCATGTCCAGCGGTTTCAGGTCACTCAGGATCTGCTTAAGTCGTTTGGGGTGTCGAGGGGCAATGACGAGCAGGTGTTTTGCCGTATGCTGGTATTTCCAGATGAGCGCCAGTTGTTTTTCCTCGCCTTCGCGTGTTGATGCGGCCAGCAGGTAAGGGCGCTTCAGCTCCGCCTGTAGTGACTGCTTCGCTACGCCCGCAGCAAATTTGATATTACCCAGCACCCGGGTCTTATCAGCTTTCGCACCCAGTTGAATGAAGCTGGCCTGGTCTTGTTCGGATCGAGTCAGTATGGAACGAGTATAAAGCAGGGTCTCCCTGTATACGGGTTTTAACCAGTTATTGTCCAGCGTGCGGTTTGATATCCTGCCATTAATGATGACGACAGGTGTATTCCTGTCATGGCAAATCCTGTATAAATTAGGCCATAGTTCCGTTTCCATCACCAGCACATGGCAGGGTTGAACCTTTTTCATGAAACGGTTGATTGCCCATTTCCAATCGACAGGCAATAAGTGGCAGCTGAATCGTGCCGGTAATTTTTTTGTGGCGATGGCCGCCCCGGTCGGAGTGTTGGTGGTCAGCACAATATTCACGGGCGGGCACTGCTGATCCATGAGTTCGATCAGTGGCATGACGGCATTCACCTCGCCGACTGAGGCGGCATGGATGCACACCGTGTTTTCCCTGTATTGCAGGTTAACCATCAAGCCCATTCTTTGCATGAAATAAGCGATGCTTTTATGCCGGACAGCTTGCCATGCTGTGTATAGCACAATGGGTAAACTTAACAGGGTCAGTGTGAGATAGTAGCGCCACATAATCATTGCATTATGTCGTTAGTGAAGCAGTTACGCCAGAATATATTGGTAATTTTTTATTGTTTATATCAATTGCATTTGGACGATTGTTAATTGGTAGCAAACTGCATCTGGTATAGTTTTGAATAGGTGCCATTTTTTTCCAGCAGCTCATCGTGGTTACCCATTTCAAT
>Ga0316207_10003945_pt1 | contig 13325 bp, 7 predicted proteins | sample 6weekpyrite_MG_FD_204943 | JGI IMG/M metagenome (GOLD analysis project Ga0316207, IMG submission 204943) | Microbial mat bacterial communities from mineral coupon in-situ incubated in ocean water Damariscotta River, Maine, United States -... | ecosystem: Environmental > Aquatic > Marine >... | reverse complement strand
AGGGTTAATAATTTTATTTCGACATTCCATTGAAGTCAGGTACTTTTGTAACTGTTGAAACAATGAAAAATTTACCGCAGCCATTACAGATCTTGGCTTTAAGGTTTTTTTAAATACATTCTCACCACCAAAGGTTTTTGCATAACCACCGGCTTCACTTAATATGAGTTGCCCGGCTACATAATCCCAGAGTTTTTGCCCGCCATGAATATTAATCTGACAACGTCCCGCAGCCAACCAACACCAGTCTAGTGCACCTGAGCCGAAATTTCGTTGTGAAGCATAGGGGTGCTCACGTGAAAGACAAACCCGCATCTCAGGTGTAAGACGTTTAAAGTCTATTTGTGCAGTACATTGATGTAGAGACTCACGTTCGGTGTGGCTATGCAGTACTTGACCATTAAGCCAGGCACCCTCGTCCTTTATTGCACTAAAGGTCTCATTTCTATTGGGGTCATAAATTACACCTAATACAACTTCATTTTTGATAACTAGTGCAATAGATACAGAAAAAACAGGAATTCCACTGGCAAAATTACTGGTACCGTCCAATGGATCTAAAATCCACACTCCCTGCGCATCACTATCCAGTTGAGCCTGTTGTTCAGCTTCTGTCATTTCCTCACCCAAAACCACATATTCTGGCCAGTGTTGCTGTAAACTGGCAATCATGGCTTTTTGCATTTCAGAATCCGCTTCAGTCACCAGGCTACCATCCTGCTTGAACCGATAGGCAACCTGATTATAGCGCGGCAAAATTTGCTCAATGGTATGCTGTTTTATGATCTGTTCTAGAAGTTTTAAAGTATTTTTCATTTTGTAAACAAAGCTATTGATTCCACATGGGCGGTGTGAGGAAACATATCCATTACACCCGCTTCTTCCAGTGTATACCCATATTCTTGAACCAGAACGTGGCTATCACGGGCCAGTGTAGCCGGGTTACATGAAACATAAACAATACGTTTTGCGTTTATTTTACCTATGTATTTGAGCATTTCCATAGCACCAGAACGAGGTGGGTCGAGCAAAACCTTGTTGTAGGTCTGTTGTATTCCCGCCTTGTTTAACCAGGGTTCATGTGAGATATCCTCGGATAAATCCGCCGCATAAAATTGAACGTTTTCGATATTATTTCGCAGGGCATTCTCCCTGGCTTTTATAACCATGCTCATCGTTCCTTCAACACCGATAACTTCAGCACACTGTCTTGCCATAGCTAAGGTAAAATTACCCAGACCACAAAATAAATCCAGCACTTTATCCTCTGAACCCAGCTCTAACATTTGCAGAGCATTACTCACCATAGACTGGTTTATTTCATTATTTACCTGGGTAAAATCATTTACCTGGAAATCTATAGTGACCTGTTGCTCTTTTAATGTGTAATTTAATACAGATGGCTCTTCTGGCCACAGTGCAGCTATAGTATCTGGACCAGCCGGTTGCAGTAAAACTTGCAAGTCATGCTGTTTGGCAAATTCGGTTAATGCCGCTTTATCGCTTTCTGATAATTCTTTAAGGTGGCGAAAGACCAACGCGGTTTTTGTATCATCGACCGCTACTTCAATTTGTGGAATAGTTTCCCTGGCCTGCATCTTCATAATTAGTGCAGATAAATCAGTAATTCGCAAACCAACAGATTCATGTAAAACAGGACAGCTTGTAATATCCGCTAAAAATGAATTACCTTTTTCACGAAACCCCACCAGCACTTTCTCTTTTTTATGTACATACTTCACACTTAAACGGGCTTTCTGCCGATAGTGTTTCATTGGTCCACGCAAGGGTGCCAGTATTTTTTTCGGTTGCACCTGCCCCAGGTACTGGAACTGCTGCATTAAGGCATCCTGCTTGCTACGAATTTGTGCCTCATGGTCCTGGTGTTGCATGCTACAACCACCACACACAGTAAAATGTTCACAGATGGGCTCAACCCTGTCGGGTGATGCTTTTAAAATATTAACAGCACGACCTTCATCATACTTTTTATTCTTGCGGGTATATTTAAACTCTACAACTTCACTGGTTAATGCGAAATCAACAAACACTACCTTGTCATCAATATGTGCAACGCCTCGTCCTTCTGGGCTTAATGATTCAATTGTGACTTCTACCAGCTCTTCTGGCATACGTTGCCTGCGTTTTCTTCTCGACATAAAATAATTCTTCAGATTTTTGTAGGTGTTCTTTCAAGTACACACAGGGGTATCATTATGCTCCCTGTTCACCTGAAGGAACATCTACATTAATAACTCAGGCTGGAAACACACCTGTTGATAAATAACGATCTCCGCGATCACAGATAATGGAAACGATAAGCGCATTTTCTACCTGCTCACATAATTTTAAGGCCGCAGCCACAGCGCCCCCGGATGATATACCACAGAAAATACCTTCTTCAGCAGCCAACCGGCGTGTAACCTCCTCTGCCTGTTGTTGCCCTATGTCTATTGTGACATCTACCCGATTTTCATCAAATATCTCCGGCAGGTATTCTTTTGGCCAGCGACGAATACCTGGAATTTTAGAGCCTTCTTCTGGCTGCACACCCACAATTTGAATACTCGAATTCTGCTCTTTGAGATATCGTGAGGTTCCCATAATCGTGCCTGTTGTTCCCATGGCACTGACAAAGTGAGTGATCTGGCCTTTGGTATCACGCCAGATTTCAGGTCCTGTTCCCTCATAGTGGGCAACCGGATTGTCCTGGTTATTAAACTGGTCCAGCACTATACCCTTTCCTTCCTGCTGCATTTGTAGAGCCATATCACGGGCACCTTCCATACTTTGTTCCTGGCTAACACTAATTAACTCTGCTCCATAAGCCTTCATACTGGCTCGACGTTCCTCACTCATATTATCAGGCATTATCAACACCATTTTATAACCCTTGATAGCCGCTGCCATGGCCAGGGCTATACCCGTGTTTCCGCTGGTAGCCTCAATTAAAGTATCGCCGGGTTTAATATCACCCCGCGCCTCTGCCCGTTTTATCATACTCATCGCAGGGCGATCTTTTACTGAACCAGCAGGGTTATTACCCTCAAGTTTTACCATAATAATATTATTATTCGGTACCAGGCGTTGCAGGCGTACCAGAGGTGTATTACCGACAAAATCCTCTAAGGTCGGAAAATCTTCAGGATGCATATTTTAAAGTCTCTATCAAAATTAGTTTTTATAGAAAAAGCTGTTAGAATCAACCGAATAACTATAAAGCGTCAGGGAATTCAGAACATTATCACATATTTCAATAAAATCAGTGAGACGTTGTGGATAACTTAATGAATTCAAATACACATTATCTTAGCCTGTTACTATTACCCGGCAGCCTGTTTGCTGCAGATTCCATAGACGACACCCTTGCTATGCTTGGTTCAGAAGCCATGTACCTCGATGAGATGCCGGTTATCATCTCTGCAACCCGCCTCTCACAACCACTGAATGAATCTCCGGTTTCAACCACGGTTATAGATCGACAGATGATCGATGCCTCTGGCGCTCAAACCATACCGGATATTCTACGTTTAGTACCTGGCTTTACCGTTGGCTACCTAAATGGGAACAACCCAGTTGCAACCTACCATGGCCACAGTGGTCGTTTATCAAATCGTATACAACTGGTTATTGATGGCCGTTCAGTTTATCTGCCTACTCAGGCAGGGGTTTCATGGTCAGACCTGATTGTTACTGTTGAGGATATTGAGCGTATTGAAGTGACGCGTGGTCCGAATGCATCCACCTATGGCAATAATGCCTTTCTGGCCGTGGTCAGTATCACCACTAAACACGCATCAGAGGATTCGGGTCATTACGTTAAAAGCACCGTAGGAGCACATGATACCGCTGATGTTATTTACCGCTTTGGTGAACAGTTTGAAGAACTTGATTACCGTGTTTCGGTGGGTACAACCAATAATTCTGGCACCGACCTGCTTAATGATTTTACGGAAACAGACTATTTAAGTTACCGACTCGACTATCAATTAGACCTGTCGACACAACTATATTACTCAGGTGGTATTCAGGATAGTGAGTATGGTGCTGTTCTGGAAAACTCTTCAGATATGGACAATGATATAGAAACAACCACTGCTTTCCAGCATCTACGACTTGAGCATAGCCTTGAGAATGACTCAAGTTTAGTTGTGCAGTACTTCTACAACTACACTAAAAATTTTTCTTCTGAATTTAATTCAACCATATCACTCTCAGATCTGGGGCCACCATTCACCAATATTGATGATTTTGATATTTTTGATACCTTCGAACTGGAATCAGAGCGACATGACCTGGAAGTTTCCTATTACTATAACCTGATGGATTCGATGCGCCTTGTTTCGGGAGGGAGTGTACGTTCGGATAAAGTCATCGCCGATAATGTGTTTCACCCGAACACTGATAATTCACTCATGCTTTACCGTTTTTTTACCCATGGTGAATACGCCCTGACAGATGATATTTTAATCAATGCGGGTTTTATGGTTGAAGAAAATGATATTTCCGGGTCCGACATATCACCTCGACTTGCACTTATCTATCACTTTAACAACCAGCACTCTTTTCGCCTGAGCGCATCGAAGGCCACCCGTACGCCCACTATTTTTGATGAGAATGGCTACATAGCTGTGCAGCAACAACTAACACAAGATGGTGGTCAACCCCTTGATAACCCGCTCCTGGAAGGGGTACTGGGTGGTGATGTTATTGTCGATGCCGATATATATGCATCTGGCGATGTAAATTCAGAAGAAATCACTTCACTTGAGCTGGGATGGATGGCACAACTTCTGGATGACAGACTGATAATTGATATCAAACTGTTCTCTGATGAAACCGACAGATTGATTGAAACAGTTAACTTTATTGGTGATGTACCCACCGAAAATGTTGATGACCTTTTTGGATCGGATCATTCTCGTGTTGGTGCCGCTGACTTTAGTAATAGCGCGGGTACAGAAACTCACGGGCTTGAGTTTTCCAGTGATTACAATATTTCTGATGACTGGCGGTTTTATACTTTTTTTGCCTATATTGAACTAAAAGCAAAGATTACCAATTTCAGCGTTGACCCAATCGACTATACCGGCATCATTGGTCGACTGGAAGAAACCCCCCCCAAACGCAGTTTTGGTGGCATGCTCATAAAACAATGGGAAGACAACCTGGATACCAGCCTGTCAGTTTATCACGTAGAGGACATGGACTGGTTAGACCGTACCCATAGTCGAACCAACCCGGCCCTGGGATATAGAGACAGATCAGCCGAACCCTATACAAAAATTGACTTTGTAATACGCAAAACACATAAAACAGCCGGAGGGCAAGTAGACTTCTCACTAATCCTGCAAAACCTTAGTGGTACACATTTCGACTACACCCGAACCAATTATATCGATCCAGATCGACAGACCGTAGATGTACCAGGCAGCGAACAGGATCGTAGAGGCTATTTTGAGCTTGCCTTTAAGTTCAATTAAGTAGAATAATTGGCTAAGAGAAAGAAATGCTAGTAACTGGGGAAAATACCAGACCTGGGCCAAATTCACTAACAGGATGAATAACTTACAGGGAAAATACAGGGAATGAAATTCAAATGTAGCCTAAACAAAAAGAAACAGAGTGGGTATAAACCATTCCGGTTCTTTGCGTCCGCTATATTATTAACTGTATTAGGCTTGATAGTATTACCACATAACCTACACGCTGCACCTGTAGAAAAAAATATACTTATTGTCTACCAGAAAGCCCACGGTTTCAGTCAGCATCTAATTGAACACCTACAACATGTTTTATTAAATAACGGTTATCAGACTAATAAAATGATAATTGAATCTGAGCGACTGGATTTATTAAAAATAAAAGAACAGCAATTACTGATTTCTATTGGTAGCCAAACAACTAAAACGCTATTAGAAGCAAATTTGAAAACGCCTATTTTGAGTGTGCTGATTCCCAGACATATATCTAAGTCACTCATGAAAGCACACCCCGAAAAGAAAAACTGGAGTAGCCTTTTAATAGACCAACCAATTAAAAGGCAATTTCATTTAATCACCAGCATCTTAGGTCCCAATAAAAACACAGGGGTATTACTGGGCCCCTATACCAGGGACCTTAACAAAAGATTAAATATAGCGTCTGAAAGTACCTCTCATAAGATTAACATCGAAATAATTGAAAACTCAGACCAGCTAACTGCATCACTCAAAGCATTAAACCATTCGGTAGATGTTTTACTCACTTTACCCGACCCTATTGTTTATAACAAAAATACCATACGCGGATTTTTATTATTAGCTTACCGTAATAAATTGCCTATTATTGGATTCTCCAAGGCCTATGTTAAGGCTGGTGCAATTGCAGCAATATACTCAAAACCAGAACAAATCAGTAAACAAGTACTTGGTATAGTAAAAAATTATTTTTCTAGAAATGAATTTGAACACAAAAATTATTATCCCGACGATTTCTCTATCGCACTGAACAAAAATATCGCACGTTCCCTTGGTATCAAGCTAGCGTCAGAAAAATCCATTATAAAACATATAAAAAAAGCCGGGATTAAGTAGATGAGAAACTGGGGTATTAATAAACGTGTTATGTTTTTAGCCTTGTTACCCACATTGTTAATTGCCATATCACTTGCCACCTATTTTAGCTTTAATCGTTATTCATATATAGAAGATGCCTTCCATATTAAAGGTCAACTAATTGCTGATAACCTGGCACCTGCAAGTGAATATGGGGTATTCGCTGGTAATCTTGAAATTCTCGAAAACCTGATAAACAATACCTTGCTGGAAAGTGATATTACTAACATCACTATTAGTAATAAATACAATGAAGCTCTCATCAGCCGAACTCGAATAATAAAACCACCAGAAACGATACTTCCTATTTTTATAACGCCAAAAGAATTCAAATACTCTGCCAGCATTATTGGTAGTGATGTCAATCTCTCCGATTACGGTGAGCTCATAACGGAAAACACCCCAGAAGCAGTTTTACCTACTAACATTGGTTATGTCCACGTAACTTTAAATAACCAGTCTACCAAGGTTCAGCAACTCGACAGTTTTATTAAAGGATTTCTAATTACTTTTTTCGGTTTAATTATCACGGTTTTTTTAGCCATTAGCATCAGTCGCAGTGTGGTCAACCCTATTCAACGTTTAACAGGTGCAGTTAAAAAGATTGCGCAGGGAGAATTAAATACCCGTATTAAAATTGATACCGGCGGAGAAATAGGCTCACTGGAAGAAGGCGTAAATAAAATGGCCAGTGAGATGCAGTTAATTCGCTCTGATTTACAGAGCCAGGTTAATAATGCGACTGCTGATTTAAAGAAAACCCTGGAAGAACTGGAAATTCAAAATATTGAAATTGACCTTGCGCGTAACCAGGCAATTTCTGCCAGTAAAATCAAGTCGGAATTTCTGGCCAATATGAGTCACGAAATTCGAACACCTATGAACGGCGTAATAGGCTTTACAGAGTTACTGAGCAAAACAACGCTAACAGACGAACAGGACGATTATGTAAACACGATTCGAAGCTCTGCAAGTAATTTATTAACCATCATTAATGACATTCTCGATTTTTCTAAAATAGAGTCTGGAAAACTGAACATAGAAAACATTAACTTTAGTTTAGATGACGTAATGGATGACATCATCACCATGTTCGCCCCAATGGCATATCAGAAAAATATAGAACTGATATATCATCCATCTGTAAAACTACCAGAAAATATTCAGGGAGACCCCTCACGTATTCGACAAATTCTTATCAACCTCATAAGTAACGCAGTAAAATTCACTCAAATCGGTCATGTTATTATCCGCGTAATGGTAGAAACACTACCTAATAATAAAGAGCTTATTCGCTTTACCGTAACCGATACCGGCATGGGCATGAATGATTTAAGTAAGCAGAGGTTATTCACCGCCTTTACCCAGGCAGACACATCTATCAGTAGGAATTTTGGTGGTACGGGCCTGGGGTTGGTAATTTCACGTAAACTCGCCGAACTGATGAATGGTGAAATTGGTTTTGAAAGCAACCTTAATAAAGGATCCAGTTTCTGGTTCACCGTACCAATTACATCTAACATAAAACAGGTAACTGCACCAGAAGATACTACTGGTTTTAAAGTTATACTATTTGAATCGGTTGATCAGAATAGAATTGCCAGTCGCTCTTTACTTAACAGTCTGGGTATTGAAACCATTGAGACAGGACGCCTTGATAAACTGCCTCAACTTATAAGTGCAGACACCAGCCATGAAATTATTGGGATAGTTGCAGGTATTAGTCGTGGAAACATCAAAAACACTTTTATGTTGAGTAACCTCGCTAAAATACTGAAAACAACAAAGCTACCTTACATCACTATTGCTAGTATATTTGATATAAATGACGCTCAAAACCTGACACACGCAGGTTTAAAGAATATTATTTATCGCTGCTCTCGAATCAGTTTATTAAAGAACCAGGTTTTCACTTCATTCAGCACCACTAAAGAAGAGATTAATATGAATATAAACAACACCAAAACACTTGTTGACAAAAGTAAATTATCACATATTAAAGTACTTCTCGTTGATGATAATAATATCAATCTTAAATTAGCTAAAACCTTATTAGAAATGCAGGGAATCCAGGTAGTAACCGCCGAGAACGGATATGAAGCTGTGGAATTATCAGCTACTCAGTACTTCCATTTAATTTTTATGGATCTACATATGCCCAAATTAAATGGTTTTGCAGCCGCGAAAGCCATACGTGAATCGGACACCCCTTGCAAAGAGACAACGATTGTAGCACTGACAGCAAATGCAATGCCTGAAGAACAATTACAGGCATTTGACTCGGGCATGAACGACATATTACTAAAACCCATCACAGAACAACAACTACTAGAAGTATTCACTCGCTGGGTAAATACTAACGAAAACAAAGATACTAGTTCAACTGATTCTAACAATTCAACAAATAATATTTACGATAAAGAGACTGGAATAAATCTGGCCGGCGGCAACGAGCAACTCTCGGATGAACTTTTTCAAATGTTAGTTAATGAGCTACCCACTCATAGAGAAAACCTGTTAATCGCAAAACAGGAAAATAATAAGCATGATTTAAAAAAACACATCCATAAGTTACATGGTGGCACAAAATATTGCGGTGTTCCTGCCCTGCTAAAATCCTCAGCAAACTTTGAAAATATAATTGATTTAAATGAACAGGATAAAATAGATACAGGACTTGAAAAAGTAATTAATTCAATTGACGAATTACTTGAGTTTTATCAGAATAACTACAAGCAGGGTTAGTGAAGATAGAGACCCCGCTTTTTAGTTCGGGGATAAATCAAAGATATTCCAGTAACTCTCCCTTTAATACATAAACTATACTCTTATCAAGTGTTTCTGTTATATTTTAAACCGTCCGTATTTTCATAAAACATAAAACTTCAAATATTTTTAACTAGCGGAACAGTATTTATTAATAGTGCAGGTTTAGTGACTACTAAATCCACTCACATGAAAATCCCTGCTCTCGCAGCCTCCACCTTTCTATGTCAATGTTTTATCTACATCTGTTTAAAGAATAATTATTCTGTTTTAATTTCTAGCATCAACCATCAGTTGTTTCATCTTGCTTACCGCCATTGGTAAGCCACAGAATACGGCTTCCGCAATAATTGCATGACCAATATTTAGCTCCTGTATATAAGGTATAGATGCGATAGCCTGAACATTATGATAATGCAGACCATGCCCCGCATTAACCTGCAAACCAAGATCATGCGCAATTTCAACCGCTTCTGATATTTTTTTGAGCTGTTTCAATTCCTCATCCTTATTTTCTGCATCAGCAAAATGCCCTGTATGTATTTCAATTACTGGTGCACCACAACGTTTCGCAGCCTCAATCTGACTCAAATCAGCATCAATAAATAATGAAACGCGTACTTCAGCTTCAGCTAATTGTTGACATGCATCTTTAACACGACTTTCCTGACTGACTATATCCAGGCCACCTTCCGTGGTTAACTCTTCTCTACTCTCGGGCACCAGACAGCAATCACCTGGCTTAACTTTTTTAGCAAACGCCAGCATTTCATCGGTTACGGCCATTTCAAGATTCATATGGGTTAACATTAAATCCTCAAGCATCAGAACGTCATGCTCCTGTATATGCCTGCGATCTTCTCTTAAATGCAGGGTAATTGAATCTGCTCCTGCTTGCTCAGCCATTAAGGCAGCATGCACTGGGTCAGGATAACGGGTTCCCCTTGCTTGTCTGAGCGTGGCGACATGATCAATATTTACACCCAGTAAAATTGCGCTTAAATCTGGCATTACAGTATCCTGTGTTTGAATGAACGAGTATTTTATTAGAAAAACACCGTTGTTTAAATAGTCTATGCAAATCTCAGTCATAAAGCTGGTATATGGAACTCACTCTACTTCTCTGCTATTGTCACTAAGATATGTACAAACAATAATTAGTGGAGCAAATGAGTGTTTAAGCAAAGATTTTTTAGATACAGCCTGGGACTGCTGATCACTTTTATTCTCTTTGCCCATGCCAGTGGAATGATACCACTACATTTTATAGAAACACTGGAAAACCTCTCCTATGACTATCGATTAAAACTATCTCTACCCACTAATATTGACAAGAAAGTTATTATTATTGATATAGATGAGAAAAGCCTGGCTGAAATTGGTCACTGGCCATGGGAACGAAACGTTATTGCAACTATTGTTAATAACCTGTTCGACTATTATCACATCAATGTTCTCGGCTTTGATATTCTATTTGCAGAAAAAGACCAGGACCCTAGTGATAAAATTATATCTGAACTCTCAAAAAGCCCGATTTCCAGCAGTGAAGATTTTCAACGAATAATAAATAACAATCAAAATATTATGAACCGTGATGAAAGCTTAGCTAAGAGCCTGCTAAATAGAAACACAATTCTTGGTATTATTTTTAATAATCTGGATAAAAACCTGTCAAAGGGTGTGCTTCCCCCCCCCATTCCCCAGTTCACTCCTGAGATTATCAATTCATTTGAGTTTTTAAATGCTCTTGGTTATACCGCTAACATATCAACAGTACAGAATAGTGCATTTTCTGCCGGTTTTTTTGACAATCCATTAATTGATGAAGATGGTGTGTTCAGGCGAGTACCCTTATTACAATCTTTTAATGAAAAATTATACCCATCGTTGGCACTGGAAGTTATCCGCGCTTCTCTTGAAAACAACACATTAAAACTGGGCTATGGTGCCAGCGATGAACTTGAAGGAAGCAAATCCCTGGAATGGGTTTATGTAGGGGAAATTGCCATACCTGTTGATGAACACTCTGCTGTTATGGTGCCTTATATTGGCCCGCAAAAAACATTTGACTATATTTCAGCATCAGATATTTTAAATAAAACCCTGCCCCAACATTTGCTAAGAGATAAAATAGTAATATTTGGAACCAGTGCAGCTGGTTTACTCGACCTACGAACCACTCCGCTTGAATCTGCTTACCCTGGGGTAGAAGTCCATGCAAATATCATTCAGGGGATTCTGGACCAGAGTATTAAACACGAACCAGAGTATATGATAGGCTTTGAAATACTTCTTCTTTTTATACTGGGTATAATCCTCACAATTATACTCCCTATGTTATCCCCTACCTGGAGCACTATTAGCGCCGTATTGACAATAGGTGTTATTTTAATACTTGATAACTACGCATGGAATCATTTGATGGTTATTATGCCTATAGCTTCCCCACTGAGCCTGGTAGTTATATTGTATTTAATGAATATGTCCTATGGTTTTTTTGTTGAATCAAGGGGAAAGCGCCAACTTACTCACCTGTTTGGACAATACGTCCCACCTGATCTTGTGAATGAAATGAGCCGTAACCTGAAAGAGATAACACTAGATGGTGAAATACGTAACATGACCGTACTCTTTACCGATGTACGTGGTTTCACCAGCATTTCAGAGAATATGGAGCCCAAAGAACTCACAACATTTATTAACGCATTTCTCACACCACTCACGGAAGTTATTCATAAAAACAGGGGAACCATCGATAAATACATGGGCGATGCCATTATGGCTTTCTGGGGGGCTCCATTAAAAGATCACCATCATGCGAGAAACGCCTTAAATGCGGGTCTCGATATGTTAGAAGCCATCAAAAAACTAAATCAAAACTTTAAATCAAAAGGCCAGCCTGAAATAAAAATAGGTATAGGCGTTAATACCGGTGAAATGAATGTGGGCAATAAAGGGTCTGAGTTTCGAGTTGACTACACCGTGTTGGGAGATGCGGTTAATCTTGGATCACGCCTGGAAGGACTGACAAAAAAATACGGTGTTAATTTTATTGTTAATGAATCTACGCGTCACGAAGTACCAGAATTTGAATACCGCATGCTGGACATTGTGAAAGTTACGGGTAAAAACAAATCCGTTACTATTTTTGAACCTATTGGTTTAGTTGAAAACGTGAGTAAATCAAAACGTAAACAGATAAAAGAATTTCACCATGCCTTAAAACTATACCGACTACAGAACTGGGACGATGCTGAGCAGATTATATTTCAACTTAGCCAGCAGGAACCGGAACGAATAATATACAGAATCTACCTTGATCGAATTGCTTTTTTTCGTAATAATCCCCCTGAAGAAAACTGGGACGGAGTTTTTACCCATACCAGTAAATAACCGAAACTGATTTGTCATTAGTTTGCTAAAAACAGTTATTGATAACAACATTATTAGAGATATAGAGACACATAATATATTTAAATACGACAATATGCTTTGTGAATGCATAGGCTCACACAGGTACATTTACAGTAAACCTGCTTACTGTAAGAGAGCACCCACACATCATTAAGACACACAAAAACCGATTTAAATTTAAAAATCGCGAACTACTTCCACCTGCCACTAAACTGAGTGTGATAAATCTCACAGATATTTTACCAGTCCCTTTGTACGATTAATCTACTTATAAGGGATTTAATTAGTATTTATCACTATATATATGAAAGCACGACATTCACACTACGATGTATCCAACACAATCAATGTCACCGATAGCCAGGCGGTATGTGATGCAGTGTGTGATATTTTCCATAGCTGTTACCTCAACGCGGATGACAGGCTAATTCGTCAGGCATTTGAAGATTTTGAGAATTTGTTTGAAGGCTATTACACCGGCTTTAATGCCTGTGATACCTTTTATCATGATAAGCAACATACACTGGATATGACTTTAGCGCTAGCACG
>Ga0316207_10003944_pt1 | contig 13327 bp, 11 predicted proteins | sample 6weekpyrite_MG_FD_204943 | JGI IMG/M metagenome (GOLD analysis project Ga0316207, IMG submission 204943) | Microbial mat bacterial communities from mineral coupon in-situ incubated in ocean water Damariscotta River, Maine, United States -... | ecosystem: Environmental > Aquatic > Marine >... | reverse complement strand
GGCAATGTATGGCACCGACAAGCTGCCCAAGTTTGCCGAAGACAGCTTTCAAACCGGCGATGGACGCTGGCTCATCCCGACTTCCGAAGTCAGCCTGACCGCCAGCGTTATGGGCCAGATCATCGACGATGCCGCGCTGCCGATGCGGCTCACGGGTCTAACGCAGTGCTTCCGTTCAGAAGCAGGCGCTGCGGGACGCGATACGCGCGGATTTATCCGTCAGCACCAGTTTGAAAAATGCGAGCTGGTGAGCATCACTCGTCCTGAGGAATCAGCGGCAGAGCATGAACGCATGACCCGCGCGGCCGAGGAAGTGCTCGAGGCATTGAACCTGCCCTATCGCAAGATGTTGCTGTGCACAGGAGACATGGGCTTTGGTGCACGCAAGACATACGATCTGGAAGTTTGGTTGCCCGGCCAAGGTGCCTATCGCGAGATCAGTTCGTGTTCGAACACAGGTGATTTTCAATCGCGGCGGATGAATGCGCGGTTTAAGCGGGAAGGCTCGAAAAAAACCGAATTCGTCCACACGCTCAACGGGTCCGGCCTTGCGGTCGGCCGCACGCTGGTCGCTGTGATCGAAAACTACCAACAAGAAGATGGCAGCGTTCTGGTGCCCGAGGCGCTCGCCCCCTATATGGGCGGTGTGTCCAAACTGGAGCCTACCGCCTAGATGCGTATCCTCATCACGAATGATGACGGGTATCACGCGCCCGGCCTCGAAGTGCTCGAAGCGATCGCGCGCGAGTTTTCCGATGATATCTGGGTGTGCGCACCATCCGAAGAGCAATCGGGCGCGGGCCATTCGCTTACGCTCAACCAGCCGGTCCGCTTGCACAAATTTGCAGACCGCCGCTTTGCTGTCACCGGAACACCCACCGACAGTGTGATGATGGCTTTGCGCGAAGTGCTTGACGATCCGCCCGACCTCATCCTTTCTGGCGTCAATCGCGGGGCCAATCTGGCCGATGATATCACCTATTCGGGCACCGTTTCGGCTGCCATCGAAGGGGCTTTGGCCGGCATCCGTTCAATCGCGCTTAGTCAGGTTATTACCCGCGCCATGCGCGAGGCGGGCAATGAATTTGATACCGCCCGCGAATGGGGAGCAAGGGTGGTTCAGCCGCTGCTTGACGCTCCATTTGCCGAACGCACGCTAATCAATGTCAATTTCCCGCCTCGCCCGCCTGAGGACGTTCGCGGCATTCGCGTCGTGCGGCAGGGCTTTCACGATTATTCGCGCGGGAGCATTGTCGAGGGCACCGATCCGCGCGGGCATCGCTATTTCTGGTTTGGTCTGCACGCGATTGAGCACACGCTTGACCACGGCACCGACCTTGAGGCGATCGACGATGGTTATATCTCGGTCACGCCCTTGCAACTCGACCTGACCCATCATTCGAGCATCGGCGCGCTGGCCGAACGGTTTGAAGGCGAAGGCGGGGGCTGATACGGACAGGCAATGGCCAAGCGCGAAAACGACCAGACTCTTGCCTCAAAGCCCGACAAGACTGTCGCTGCGCATAAGTTCAAGCCGCTGCGCCGGGCGGTGAAGATCCCGGTCTGGGGTGATCTCGGCATCCGTTTGGGCGCTGCGTTGTTCCTGATTTCCTTTGTGGTTTTGATCCATTGGTTTGATCGCGGCGGATTGCAGGATAGCGTCGATGGCGATGTGAGCTTTCTCGACATCGTCTATTTCACCATGATTTCAATCACTACGACCGGCTTTGGCGACATCGCACCAGTGTCTGATCGCGCGCGGTTGATCGAGGCTGTGATCGTCACGCCTGTACGATTTGCCGTTCTGTTTATCTTTGTGGGCACCGCCTACAATTTCATCATCAAACGCAGCTGGGAGAAGTGGCGCATGGCCCGTATCCAGGAAAAGCTTTCAAACCACGTAGTTGTCCTCGGATATGGCGTATCGGGCTCTGAAAGCGTCGAAGAACTGATTGAACGCGGCACCGAAGCGAGCGATATCGTCGTCGTCGATCCGAGCGAAGAGCGCTTGGCGCAGGCTGAAAAGCTTGGCGTCAACGTGCTTGCCGGCGATGCAACCCGTGATGAAACCCTGGCCGCTGTGCGCGTCGAACAGGCGCAAAGCGTGTTGGTATCGGCAGGGCGCGATGACACCTCGATCCTGATTACGCTCACCACACGCCACCTTGCCCCCGACGTTCCGATAAGCGTGGTCGTGCGCGCCGATGACAACGAGCTGCTCGCAAGGCAGGCGGGCGCAAACAACGTCATCAACCCGGTTCGCTTTACCGGCCTGCTGCTGGCCGGTTCAGCCAAGGGCGCGCATATTGCGGACTACCTGGCCGACCTCGCATCGGTCACAGGCCGTGTTCAACTGGTCGAGCGCGTTGTCCGCGACGAGGAATGCGGCGCGAATATCGCTGATCTTACAACCGGTGGGCGCGGCCTTCGCATCTATCGCAATGGCCGCGCCATCGGTTTTTGGGAGGATGAATGCCAGAGCCTCCAGACAGGTGATGTCATAGTCGAAATTGTGCCGACCGAAAACGGCACGACCCGAGGTGACGGGCATAACGGGGGCGACTAACCCCCGCCTCCCCGATGGAGCCTAAGGCATATAGGCGTGCACAGCTGCCACTGCGGTGAAGAACACCAGCCAATAGCCTGCATCGATAAAGAACAGTTTCAACGACCGCTGCGAAAACAGGTAGTTGATCCCGAATGCCGGGACGACGAACCCGAGTGCCACACCAAACCCGGTGAGGATTTTGGCCATCTCTGACAGGTTTGCATCGACCATCAAATAGCTTTGAAAAGTGTGCGCCATTGTCCAGCTGATCAGCACCGACAACACGAATGCTCCGCCATAGGTCTTGCCCATATGGCCGTTTTGGATGTCTTCCTCTGAAATACCGGTCGCGGCCATCCATGCTTTGCCGAATATCGGCCCATACCAAAGGCCGCCGATCACAAAGCCCATAACGGCGCCTGCGACCACGGCGATCCAGTTCACATCGAACAGGTCCATCTAACTCTCCCCTCTTATCAGTAGTGTCTGTTTTATTGTGCGTCCCTGCGAGCGATCTAGCGCAAAGTCCTGCGAAGGTGTAGGGGCGCGCCGCATATGACGACTTCTACCACACCTCCCCGGCAGCTGGCCGACGCCAAGCGCGTTGGCATGGTTTCGCTTGGCTGCCCCAAGGCGCTGGTCGATTCCGAACGCATTCTCACCCGTCTGCGCGCCGATGGCTACGCGATGAGCCCTGATTATGCCGGCGCCGATGTGGTGCTGGTCAACACTTGCGGTTTCCTCGACAGTGCCAAGGAGGAAAGCCTTGCCGCAATTGGCGAAGCGATCTCCGAAAATGGCCGTGTGATCGTAACAGGCTGCATGGGCGATGAAGCCGAGGCCATCCGCGCCGCCCATCCGCAAGTGCTCGCGGTGACAGGCGCACACCAGTACGAGCAGGTGGTCGAGGCGGTGCACACCCACGCCCCGCCCAGCCAAGGGCCGTTTGTTGACCTGATCCCGCAGCCTGATGTGAAGCTTACCCCGCGCCACTACAGCTATCTCAAGATCTCCGAGGGCTGCAATCACTCGTGTTCGTTCTGCATCATCCCGCAATTGCGCGGCAAGCTTGCCAGTCGGCGGATTGATGCAGTGCTGCGCGAGGCGGAGAAGCTGGTCGCAGCAGGCACCAAGGAACTGCTGGTCATTTCGCAGGACACCAGCGCTTACGGCGTCGACACTCGCCACGAGCCGCGCATGTGGAAGGACCGCGAGGTCCGCGCCCATATGACCGACATGGCGCGTGAACTTGGTCAGCTTCGCACGCCTGAGGGCCAGACCCCGTGGACGCGTCTCCACTATGTCTACCCTTACCCGCATGTCGATGCCGTCATCCCGCTGATGGCCGAAGGGCTTTTGACGCCATATCTCGATATTCCGTTCCAGCATGCCGCACCGTCGGTTTTGAAGCGTATGAAGCGCCCTGCTAACGAGGCAAAGGTGCTCGCGCGGCTCAAGAATTGGCGCGACATCTGCCCTGATATCGCAATTCGTTCTTCCTTCGTCGTCGGCTTTCCCGGTGAAACGGAGGAAGATTTCCGATACCTCATCGATTGGCTTGAAGAAGCGCAGCTCGACCGGGTTGGCGCGTTCCGCTTTGAACCTGTCGAAGGTGCGGCGGCCAATGTTCTGTCCGACCCCGTGCCTGAAGAGGTGAAGGAAGAGCGTTACGCCCGCCTGATGGAAGTCACTGAACGTATCAGCGCGGCCAAGCTCGAAGCCAAAGTTGGCAAGACGCTGCCTGTCATCATCGACGACGTTGGCGAACCCGACGAAGACGGCGACATTGGCGCAACGGGCCGAAGTCAGGCCGACGCGCCCGAAATTGACGGTGCGGTCTACCTTCGCAATGTACCCGCTGACGTTGCGCCGGGCACCTTCATTGATGTTGAAATCGAAGACGCCGACGCCCACGACCTGTTTGGCGTGATTACCACTGCTTAGGCAAAAACTGGCTGGCATATCGGCAGATTGTCGCACGCACAGCGAGTGGGAAGAGAATACCGATACGAGTGCTCCACCGGCTGGGCTTGCAGGGCCACCTTACGCGCCTATTGTAGGTGAATTGGCGTTGATTTTGGATTGCGAAACGCTTGGAAATCAGCCATTGTGAACGCTAACAATTGAGTGGGCGGTGGCGAAATGCGCTCCGCTCAATCTGTGCGAAGGGATCTCGATGACCGATTTTGCTGCTGACCGCTTGCTGCTCTTTGGCGCGACCGGAGACCTGTCTAGGCGCAAGCTGTTGCCGAGCTTATGCGCGCTTAGCGCTGATGGATTGCTGCCTGAGAATCTGGCGATCATCGGAACGGCTCGCAGTGATCTCGATGATGCAGGCTTTCGCGATATGGCGCGCGAGGCGCTCGAAGAATTTCTGCCCGCAGAACGGCGCGGCAGCATGGCGAGCTTTCTCAACCGCCTGTCCTATCAGCCGCTCGACGCCAGCACGCTCGATGGCTTTGATGCACTTGCAGCCAAGGTTGCAGAAGCAGGTGAGAGCGAAAGTGATGGCGGTATTGCGATCTTCCTTTCGACCGCACCCAGCCTGTTTGGCCCAACCATTGCCGGGCTCGAACATGCCGGGTTGACAGGTGACCGTGTGCGCATGTGCCTGGAAAAACCGCTGGGCACCGATCTGGCGTCCTCTGCCCAGATCAACGATGCGGTCGCGGCCGCCTTCCCTGAAGACCGGATTTTCCGCATCGACCATTACCTTGGCAAGGAGACGGTGCAGAACCTGCTCGCGCTGCGTTTTGCCAATATCCTGTTCGAACCGATCTGGAATTCCAATGTGATCGAACATGTCCAGATCACGGTGGCAGAAACCGTCGGCCTCGAAGGGCGAACATTTTACGACGAAGCAGGCGCACTGCGCGACATGGTGCAAAACCATATGCTGCAATTGCTGGCGCTGGTTGCGATGGAACCGCCGACCAGTTTCGATGCCACCGCAGTGCGCGATGAAAAGGTAAAAGTGCTGCGCGCGCTACGCCCTGCCCTCGCGAATGAAACCGTCACCGGCCAATATCGCGCTGGCGCGGTAAATGGCAGCGCGGTGCCCGGCTATGATGAAGAGCTGGGAAGCGCGTCGGACACCGAAACATTCACCGCGATCAAGGCGCATGTCGACAATTGGCGCTGGAAGGGAGTTCCGTTCTACCTGCGCACCGGCAAACGCCTGCCCGAACGCGTCACCGAAATCCTCGTCCAGTTCCGCTGCGTTCCGCATTCGATCTTTGAAGGAGCGCACGCTGCCGGATCTGGCGGGCTGCATCCGAACAAACTGTTGATCGGCATTCAGCCCGAAGAAAACATCACCCTATCGCTGATGGCCAAGGTTCCCGGTCTTGATGAAGACGGTGTGCGCCTGCGCGAAGTGCCGCTGGAAATCGCAATGCCCGATGCCTTTGCCGAAGGGCAACGCCGGATCGCCTATGAGCGGCTGCTGCTCGACCTTATCAAGGGGGACCAGACGCTGTTCGTGCGCCGCGACGAGGTTGAGGCGCAATGGGAATGGGTCGATGCAATCCGCGCCGAGTGGGAGGCAAACGCACTCACTCCCAAGACTTACACCGCAGGCAGTTGGGGGCCAAACGCAGCCATCGCACTGACCGAACGCGACGGGGTAAGCTGGCATGAGTGATCTTCACGTAACACTCCACCGCGTCACCACCCGCGTGATCGACCGATCGCGGGAAGGGCGGCGGGCCTATCTTGATCTCATGCGCCGCGAAGCAGACCGGCGTCCGGAACGCGAGGCGGTGTCGTGCTCTGTTCTTGCCCACGCATTTGCAGGCGCGCTTGAAGATCAGGACGCGCTAAAGGAAGGCCGCGGCCCCAATATCGGGATCGTGACCAGCTATAATGACATGCTCTCCGCGCATCAGCCCTATGGCCGCTATCCCGACCGGATGAAGATCTATGCCCGCGAAGTCGGGGCCACCGCACAGGTTGCAGGCGCGACGCCTGCCATGTGCGACGGCGTAACGCAGGGCGAAGACGGTATGGAGCTGTCACTGTTCAGCCGCGACAATATCGCAATGGCAGCCAGTGTCGCACTTAGCCACCAGATGTATGACGGCGTTGCGTGCCTTGGCATTTGCGACAAGATCGTGCCGGGCCTGATGATTGGCGCGTTGCGCTTTGGCCATTTGCCGGCGATCTTTGTCCCGTCCGGCCCAATGCCAAGCGGCATTTCAAACAAGCAAAAGCAGGAAACCCGCCAGAAATACGCCAGCGGCGAAGTAGGGCGCGACGTTTTGCTCGAAAGCGAGCTTGGCAGCTATCATTCGCCGGGCACCTGCACATTCTATGGCACTGCGAACTCCAATCAGATGATGATGGAAATGATGGGGCTGCATGTGCCGGGCAGCGCCTTTGTTCAGCCCGGAACCAAACTGCGCCAGGCGCTTGACCGTGCAGCGGTGCACCGTCTGGCTGAATTGTCTGGCACAACCACACGAACGCTTGCGCAAGTTGTCGATGAAAAGGCGATCATCAACGCTGCTGTCGGCCTGCTCGCAACGGGCGGTTCGACCAATCATGCGATCCACATTCCGGCAATGGCGCGCGCAGCTGGCATTCAGATCGACTGGACGGATCTTGCCGAGCTTTCCAGCGTCGTACCCTTGCTTGCGCGGGTCTATCCGAACGGTTCGGGCGATGTGAACCAATTCCATCAAGCTGGCGGCATGGGATATGTGATCGGCGAATTGCTCGACGCTGGCCTTGCCCACCGCGACATCCTCACCGTGTGGGACGATGGCTTTGACGCCTATGCCGCAGAACCGGTGTTGGAGGACGAGGCAATTGGCTGGGACAAAGTCACCCAAACCCGCGATGACACCATGCTTCGACCCGCATCCAGGCCCTTCCAACCCGATGGCGGCATGAAATTGCTGACCGGCAATCTGGGCCGTGCGTGTTTCAAATCCTCTGCAGTTGCCAAAGAGCGTTGGACGATCGAGGCGCCGTGCCGCGTGTTTGACGATCAAGCCGATGTGACCGCCGCATTCAAGGCAGGCGAGCTTGATGGGGACGTGGTCGTAGTCGTGCGGTTTCAGGGGCCGCGCGCCAATGGGATGCCCGAATTGCACTCGCTCACCCCGCCGCTTGGCGTGTTGCAGGACAAGGGATTTCGCGTGGCGCTGGTCACCGATGGCCGCATGTCAGGTGCTTCGGGCAAAGTGCCCGCTGCAATCCACGCTACGCCTGAGGCGAAGGGCGGCGGGCCGCTCAGCCTGCTGCGCGATGGCGATATTGTTCGCGTTTGCGCAGAGACAGGCGCGCTTTCAACCAGCGCCGACCTATCAGCCCGAATCCCATGCGAAGACCCGCCGATCCAGGAAGGGGTTGGGCGCGAACTGTTCCGCATGATGCAGACCCATGCCGATGGTGCCGAACAGGGTGCATCGGCGATGCTGGCAAGCGCAGGGCTGTGAACTGATGCACACAGCGCAAGATATCGTTGCGGTCGATATCGGCGGCACGCATGCCCGCTTTGCCATCGCGCAAATCGCCAGCGATGGCAGTATCGAACTGGGCAAGGTCGAAACGCTCCAGACCGCGACCCATGCAAGCTTTCAAACTGCATGGGAGGAATTTGCCGCGCGCAACGGAGGAGCGCTGCCGCGCATGGTAGCGATGGCAGTGGCGGCGCAGATCGGCACCGATATGGTGCGCTTTACCAACAATCCTTGGATCATCCGTCCGCCGCTGATCAAAGAAAAGCTGGGCTGCGATGAACACCTCATTGTGAATGATTTTGAAGCCGTCGCCCATGCCGCCGCACGCGCGCGCGCCAAAGAATTTCTCCATCTGACAGGACCTGAAACTGATTTGCCGTCCAGCGGCACGATCAGCGTGCTTGGTCCGGGTACAGGCCTTGGTGTTGCTCATTTCTGGCGCGATGGTCTGGACGGGCCAGCGGGCCAATACCGCGTGCAAGCGACCGAAGGCGGGCACGGCGATTTTGCTCCACTCGATACAATAGAAGATGCGATCCTTGCCCGTTTGCGCAATCGGCACACGCGCGTTTCCAATGAACGTGTCGCCTCTGGACCTGCCATCGTCGATATCTACGAAACTCTCGCCGCGATTGAGGGGCGCGCGCTCGTTAATCAAAGCGACGTTGAAATCTGGACCGCCGGAACCGACGGCTCAGACAGTCTGGCCGCCGCTGCGGTTGATCGTTTCTGCCTTTCACTCGGATCTATTGCTGGCGATATCGCGCTAGCCCAAGGAGCGAGCGGAGTTGTAATTGCAGGCGGACTTGGCTTGCGGCTGCGCGATACATTGGTTGCCTCCGGTTTCGCCGAAAGGTTCCGCGCGAAAGGGCGCTTTTCCAATCTAATGGCCACGCTTCCGGTCAAACTGATTACACACCATCAACCCGGCCTGCTCGGCGCAGCTGCCGCGTTTGCTCAATCCTGCCATTCAAGGACAAGTTCGTGACGCTCCCACTTGCCAGTATTTCTGATCTCAGTTTACGCCTACAGGAGTTGCATGCTCGCACACGCGAGACGCCGCTATTTAATCCGGTGTTCCAGCTGGGCCTCGATCTTTCGCGCGGGTTGGAAGGCGGCGGAATGGACCTCGATGCGATTGAGGCGTTGGTTGACGAACTGGAATGCTCCAGCCTCAAAGCGCGCGCCAAGCGGCTTGGCCGCATGGTTGCCCCCGTTGCGCCAGCGGCAAACCGCGACGCGCTTGGCGCGGCGTTGGCGCAGGACGCTGACTTTGAGGAATTTCAGGCGCGCTGGGAAAAGCCGCATCTCCACGCTGTTTTTACTGCCCATCCCACTTTCCTTCTTACGCCCGAGCATACACAGGCCGTCGTCAAAGCAGCCAGTCGCGGCGAGGAGCTGACCTGCGACAATTGCGCCAGCGGTAGCGAACGCCCGGCGATTACGCTTGAATATGAGCACGCACAGGCAATGGCCGCGATTGCCCATGCCCAAGACGCCCGCAGCGCAATTGTGCGCGAGACCTTTGAACACGCAGCGAAAAACTGGCCAGAACGCTGGCATGAGCTTGCCCCGCTTCCGTTCCGCTTTGCCACATGGGTCGGCTATGACATGGATGGGCGGACCGATATCGAATGGTATACCTCGATCCGTTTCCGCCTGTCTGAAAAGGCTGAGCGGCTGGCGCGCTATGCCGAAGAACTGGCCTCGATCGACAAGGGCCATGAGCTGGTCACAACCTTGCGAAAGGGCGCCGATCACGCATCGGCCAGCGCGGCAGATTTTGGCGGCGACCTGTCCGAACCAAAGGCCTTGTCCGCCGCAGCCAATCGCCTGACCGCAGATGATCCAGACAAACTAACCTCGCTTGAAAGTGTGATCGCACAGCTAGACCAAGAAGCCCGCGAGGCATCCGATCAGGCACGCGCCATTGCGCTTAAGACCTTGAGCGCCAGCATGCGCGCCGACGGGCTTGGCATGGCGCATGTGCATTTCCGCGTGAACGCCAAGCAGCTGCACAACGCCATCCGCGGACACCTGATCGATGCCCCCGAACTCGATCTTGCCAGCAAGGGCGCGATGGTAACTCTGCGCAAAATGCTCGCCACGGTGCAGGACAAGCGCACCAATTTCGCCTCGCTCGCAATCGAAAGCTCAACCGCGACGCGGCAATTCCTCGCGATGGCGCAAATCCTTGCCCATATCGATGCCGATACACCGATCCGGATGCTGATTGCGGAATGCGAACAGCCCTCCACCATCCTTGCAGCGCTCTATTTTGCAAAGCTGTTCGGGATTGAGGATATGGTCGATGTCTCGCCTTTGTTCGAAACCGAAAGCGCGCTTGAACATGGCGGGCGCTTCATCGATGCCTTGTGCGCAGAAGAACAGTTTTGCGATTATGCACGCCTTCGCGGGCGGGTTTGCATCCAGACCGGCTTTTCCGATGCGGGGCGTTTCGTGGGGCAAATCCCTGCAAGCCTTGCGATTGAGCGGCTGCAAGGGCGGTTGGCGCAAGCGATGCAGCGCAACAAGCTAACCGATGTTGCCGCGCTCATCTTCAACACCCATGGTGAAAGCATGGGCCGCGGCGCGCATCCTTCAGGTTTCGCTGATAGGCTGACATGGCCGCTCAGCCCGTGGGCGCGTAGCCGTTTTGCCCGCCACCAGATCGCGCTCGAACCCGAAGTCTCGTTTCAGGGCGGCGATGGCTATCTCTATTTTGCAGGACCAGAACTGGCTCGCGCGACATTGACGCGGATTGTCGCCGACGGGCCTGAACGCAGCGAAGTGTGCGATGATCCGCTTTACAGCCGCACCGATCTGAGCCTTGATTTCTATCGCGCAATCCGCGCCCACCAGCGCGATCATTTGCGCAGCACAACCTATTCGCGCGGTGTGACGGCCTTTGGTCTTGGCCTGCTCAATTCAACCGGCAGCCGTGTGTCGCGTCGCCAGTCCGACATTTCCGCCGACCGCGATATGAATCTGCGCCAGATCCGCGCCATCCCGCACAATTCGATCCTTCAGCAGCTGGGCTATCCGGTGAATGTGATCGCCGGGATCGGCAGCGCGGCAGACGGCAATTACGAAGAGATTGCAGCGCTGCTTTGCTCCAGCGATCGCGGCAGGCAGCTTTTACGGCTTGCACGCGCCTCCAACGCGCTCGCCAGTGTGAAAACGGTCGCAGCGCATGGCGAGTTGTTCAATTCGGCCTATTGGGCCACCCGCCCCTATCGCGGGACCGAACCGCATCTTTCTGCCGCTTGCGAAGTGTTGGCCGAATACCTCACCAAAGATGACCGTGCAGGCGTCTATCGCCGCCTCGCTTCGCGGCTAAGGGTGGATGCGCTTAAATTCCACCGGTTGCTCGATCACTTACCCGCTGACGAACATGCCGAGCCTATGCAGGATACGCGGCGGATGATCGGCGCGGCGCAATCCTTGCGGCTCGCCTTGATGCAGCACATTTTCCTAAAAGCGGTATCGGTTCCGGTCTTTAGCCGCGCCAACGATATCAGCCGCGAAGATGTGCTGGAGATGGTGTTCAGCCTGCGGATCGAGGATGCGCTGGGCCAGATGCGCCGCGCCTTCCCGACGCACTTTCCCTCGCCAGATGATTTCGCGCTTGATGCGCCTGCGGATTATCCTGATGCAACAAGCGAAGGCTATGCCGCGATCACTCGCGACTTTATCGACCCGATTGAACGGGCCTATGGTTTGATGCTGCGATTGTCGGTAGCGATTGCCAATCAATTCGGAGCGCACGGATAACGCCTGCGCGATATGCGACGTTAGCCCAGATCTGATAGTCGGCGTTCAAGCCGTGAATGAATGGCGCGCGCAGGCGATGCCATCTCAAATCCGCTGCGCCATGCTTCATCAAGCCGTGCAATGCGTTTGTGCAGCGCCTGCGTCTCGGCGATCAACGCGCATGTTTCTGGCTCCAGCGCATCGAGCGCGGCAGGATCCGACGGGCGGTCTGCGGGCAGAGTGCCATGATTGCGGACCTGATTTTCAGATAGCTCGCCGGAAAAGAACGCCCGCTGATTGAGCAGCCAAGCCAGCACATGCATCATCCGGGTGGTGGTCTTGAGCCCTTCGGTTGAAAGCGCCAGCCGCACCACCGAATCCTCGCCAATTTCCGGCTCGCGCGTGCCCAGCGCAAAGACTGCGCGCACTTCATCAGCAAGGATCAAAGCCTCGCTGTAAAGCGCCTCGATAATCGGGCGCGAAAGATTGGTTGTGCGTGTCATGCACCCACTGCGCTAGGTCCCAAACCGTTTGGATACCAGCACCCTATGGTTACTTTCCCGATAGGATTTGCCGCCGTCCCGATGCGGAACAGATTCGGGTGTGGGTTAACTTGGACCTCGTGGCCGAGTGGCGGCCCTTTTGGCTTTTGTTGGCCGCGAGCCGTGGGCGAGACAGCGCGTGACTGCGCGCCGCCGCTACTGCGGCGAAGCCAAGCGTGCCGAACGGCTCACGCCCGGCGCCTGAGGGCGCAACAAGCTACGCGATAATGTCGGGAAGCAGCGTGTCCTCGATCGCAGCGATCTGGTCTTTCAGTCTCAGTTTGCGCTTCTTAAGCCGCGCGATCTGAAGCTGGTCGGTGGAGCCGGAACCGCTTAGCGCGGTAATCGCGGCATCAAGATCGCGGTGTTCGGACCGCAACACTTCCAGCCGTTTTTGTAGCTCTGCCTCGGTCATCGCATCTCAATCCATAAACCGCGCGTTTCCTGCCCCCGGAATGCGTGTGCATAACGATCTGCGCACGCTCACGCCATCCGGCTTTGTCCTTTGTCGCAAAAAAGCACAGGGTAAACGCGTAACTTCGCGCAAATCACTTTGCATTGGGGCGCATGTGTGTTTTCTTTGCCTTCTGCGGCTCCGCCGTCAGGTGCCGAGTCGCTCTTTCGAGGGCCGATCCGCATGACCGGCTCCCGACCATATTTAGAAGGAGAACGCATATGGCATCGTCCCCAGGATCAACCACCGCATCGGCATCTCACCTGAGTGCTCTCCAGACGAAACATGAAGGCCTCGATGCGCAGCTGCGCGCTGAAATGGCCCGTCCGGCTCCCGATGCGACGATGATCCAGGAAATCAAAAAGCAAAAGCTGCGCCTCAAAGAAGAGATTTCGCGCGCTTAGCCAATTGGCCGAGGTCCGTTGGACTCCGCGCTTGTTACACCACCGATCCAGCCCGTTTGCGCGGCAATTCAGCCCTGCCTGCGGCACGATCACCTTTGCTTTTCTGCCTCTGACAGCCTAGGCGGAACGCAATCATGACCGCCGCCGCTTCTGCCCGACAG
>Ga0316207_10003943_pt1 | contig 13328 bp, 8 predicted proteins | sample 6weekpyrite_MG_FD_204943 | JGI IMG/M metagenome (GOLD analysis project Ga0316207, IMG submission 204943) | Microbial mat bacterial communities from mineral coupon in-situ incubated in ocean water Damariscotta River, Maine, United States -... | ecosystem: Environmental > Aquatic > Marine >... | reverse complement strand
AACTACATCTCGCAAAGAATATGTTTGACCTGTACACACATTCAGAGTTTCACCTATGGGACGCTCCTCTAATAGCTTCCTATAGATTTCCGCGAACGCGCGCACGTCACCAAACTCACGCCATATATCAATATTCCCCAACTCGATAACTGGGCTTAGATTAATAAAGTGCTCAACAATTTTGGGGATTAGAAAATTACTGCTTTGACCAACACCAGTGTAGTTAAATGGTCTCACAATAAATAACGGCAAACGATCTAGCCATAATTTAGCCATGTTTTCCATGGCCAACTTACTCACTGCATAATTGTTAGCTGGCGCTGTTGGCGCATCCTCATTCAAAACCCCTTCAGTATGATTACCGTACACATTCGCACTACTCGCCAAAAGAATACTTCTCACATCTGGGGCATTCCTTGCTAACGCTTCTAAAAGGTTTCGCGTGCCAATAAGATTAACATCATAAATAGAATTAGAATTACCATGCCCAACAAATGCAATACCCGCAAGATGTATAACAGCTTCTGGTTGGACTAATGCGACTTCAGCAATAACGGCAGAAAGATCTGTTAAATCACTTGATAATCCGACTACCGTATGCCCAGCATCAAGCAATTCAGCTTCGACATAGCGACCGGTAAATCCATCAAGGCCTGTAACTAAAATCTGCATATTTAGAAAATGACTCTATATAAGATAAGAACAACCCAACAAGGGAATAAGTATGACACCGCTGCCATTGAGATATTGTAACAAATATGAGCAAGCTAATTACATAAAAGTAATTATCAGCACAGCAAGCTGATTAATATGCCACCCAATAATGTCACCAACTAAGCATTAATATACCACTGTTCATTAATGACGATATCCAACAACTGTTCAGCACCTTGTTTCCAAGTCTGACACATTAAGCCATCACTTCGTGGATGCTCACCAGCATAATACAACTCAAGCCAATCCAATATCGATTTAGCTAATGCTTCTTGTTCGTCATTCGAAAAATAATATGCATGCTCGCCCGCCACTTCACAGAATACCGGCAAATTTCTTGATATTATAGGCAGACCATGTTGTGCAGCCTCGATCAGGGGCAATCCAAATCCCTCACCCTCAGAAGCCATTAGCAATGAAGATGAAACGTCATACAATTTCATAAGAAGCTCGTCACTGGCATTCTCTAACCACAAAAGTCGGTGGCCTAATTCTGGGTGTTTGCGTATTCTTGATACCAAAGGGTCGACCATCCAGCCAATACCACCGACAATAACTAAAACAACGTCTGAGCTACATTTCCAAACTTGTTCCATTGCAGAAAGCGCTTTTGCGTAACCTTTCCGCGGCTCAACCGTACCTACCATAAGCAAAACAGTCTTACCTTCTAAGCTATTCAGCACCTCAGTATCGTCATTTGACATACCGGTGCTGTACTTGCTGGACACAATATCCGCTCCCAAATGGAAGTACCCAAGGCTGGGCCTAGCTAAAGAATGTTCATTCAACCAACTATCGACCTCGTCAGCAACAGACCTTGAAATACATGCCAACCCATCTGACATCGTCACGACATGTTGAAACCATGTCTGAAATCTGGCTCCCGTTAACGTCGGAAAATAATCTGGTTTTAATGATGGCAAAATATCATAAATCACATAAATAAATTTAACACCACGTTGTTTATGATGTATCAGGAATCTTTGTGCTTCCTTACTCATGCTCAAGCCGATATCCAAATCAAGACCCAGAAATATATCTCCTTGCGACAGTTCTATAGGTAGATCATCTAAATATTCATCCGGCACACCAAGGAAACGGCAAGTGAATTTTCTAGCATATCGATAATGATTACGGACACGATATACAGGTTCAACCCTGTAACCTTCTGGTGTATTAGCAAGCAACTGTTGTAAGACACTACGAACGACCCGTTGTATACCTGTTTTATGATCAAATTCCTGTAAATTTGACACATCAACAAACAATTGTTTTTTTGTCATATACACATTATTTTCATTAATAACACATGCAAGCCTTTCTATATCTAAAACTGTCGGGATAGAATTTGATATTTTAGTTATGTTGTTAATCAATGTGCATTGTTGTGCAACAGGATGTTCATGGTAAAATTTTTCAATACATTCAATATAAGTTTGTGTCGCAAGTGCTAAAGAACGCTTTGTTTTCACGTACTCCAGACCTTTAATTCCAAGTTCAGAGCGATATTTATTATCCTTGTAAAGAGTCTCCAACCCTTCTCTCAGCTCTCTGTCACTGAATTTATCCTGTAACTTATAAACAGTGCCTTCAGGTAGCTCAGCAAAGGCGCCGTGCGCATTAACTAGCATAGGTAAGGCATGAGCCATTCCGTCAAGAATACTGATGGACGTCTCACCTCTTGACTTGCTCCTTAGTTGAACACCAATATCTGCAGCAGCCAGATAGTCATTGTAAACATCAGAAGAAACAAATCCTGTGATTTTAATGTTACCCTTACCATCGGCATCAATTGTTTTACGTAACGTTACTTCATATGGTCTGCCATTCCCCTCACCTACGAATACTAATAGACATTTACTACTACTCAATAGATCGGATGAAAACCATGCGGCCAAAAGCCTGTCGTTTAATTTAGTTGTACCAATATATCCAAATGAACAAACTAAAAAGGTGCCATCACAGATACCAAGTCTATTACGCGCTTCTTCCCTTTCAACTTCATTGCTCACTTTCCTTGGGAGTATTGCACGCTTTACGTAGTTGGTTACTGACTCGCCATACCATGACTTACACAGCTCCATTGCATGTCGCGAATGCACTATGACACCACTAGACATTTCTATAATCTGTCTATTTATTGGATAATTCCATACTCCATAAACAATATTATTCCAGCTTTTAGATAACACATGGTAGCCATGAGATTCGAACAATTGCTGATATAATATATGGGACTCTGGAGCTAATTTAGTCATGTAGTTAAACATGCCTCCAATAAAGAAATCATGTAATACAACTATGCCCGGGTATTTTTCCAGCAAATGGAATAGCTGAACATGGAATTTAGAATTACCAAAGTGATAAATTATGCGATCATATTTATCCGCATATTTATGAAAGTCATCAATCTTGATTTTTTTAAAGCTACCCTCCAAATAAGGGTCGCTAATTGTATCTAGGTTTGTTACTAGATCTATATCGTAGTACATGGATAATTCGGGCAATATCTCTGCACTATAATCTGCAATACCTGATTTCTCCGGGGGCAATGGTGACAAATAGGCAATCCGTGGTTTCTTTATTTTAATACCACCAAGATCATGCTTTACTTTAACCTTGTTTTGTAAGCATTGCTCATACATCTTCCATAATGCGGCCGCAACGTCATCCCAATCTCTTTTTGACGTTTTTTGTTCCTCCTTCGAAAAACAAATGACTTTATCTGCATTATCACCTAATAGGCAAGTTGCATTGTCCTTTGCAGCCTTCGAAAAGGTAATGATACGATCTGCTTTACTTAATTCAGTAATTTTCTTTTGGCACCACTCTTGATTTTCTACACCAGGAGTTGAAACGGGTTCATGAAAGTTAACCACTGTTGGAACCAGATTAAACAAATTGTAAATAGCCGTCACAGCATCATCAGAATACCCCTCCATGTAACTTGGAATATGTAGCAAATCAGGATTATGTGACTGTATAAACTGTTCATAAATCATAACTGAGGCTTCACATCGCCATGCATCGTTCTGTTCAGACGCCGTACTTTTCTCAAGCGACTGCCAAATTAGAAACTGGCTGTAGTCAGGGAAAAAGCTATAAAAATCGGGAACTACTTTGTGTTTGTCAAACAACGTTTGATTGACTGCAAATAATAACTGGTGTTCACCCGCATGGCGTAGCAAGGCTTTTGCAAGTGATAAGGCATCTCTCCCAATTTCATTATCATTGTTGATTGTCTGCAGTGATTGAAGATCAAAAATAACTCTCATACATAGAAAACCTTAAATGCTATACTTATAAGCGTCGCCGTATTCTTTCATAGATACGCCTCGCTCTCATAGGTAACACTTCGCCCCCTAGAGCGACTTCATCTTTATATCCAGCCCGACGGTAAAGCCACAAATTTAATTTTGGAAAATAATAAAAAAGGCGTTGTGCCAACCGGTTCAGAAAAGGTGATTTGGATTTCATTCTTATAATAATCTGAAGTATTGTCATAACAGGACTTGAAAGCATATTCCGCAGCACACGTATCAGCAGTAATAGTCTGTGATATGGCATTGCCTGGTAGTTCTTAGCTTCAATATCAAGATTAATGACGAGCGCAGAATTACACCGATCAAGCCTACGGAGTTTTTCCTGCATAAGACCTATAGAGAGTAAGTAATGCCCAGGTTGTTCAGGTATTTTTATAGCCATCGGTAACGTAACCGTTTCACCTGGCTGAATATTGGTAATTAATTCGGTTCGAAGATATTCCCCGATTACTTCATTACCATCGGACTGATGCCAATGATAACCAAGCTTAACTGGGTATTTTCCTACTGCTGGTATTATTTCACGGCTCCGGTTTTGAATTCTGATATTCTTATAGACAATGTCTCCACACGCGCAACCATCATTAATCTTATTAGCAGAGTCAAGTTCTATAGCAATCAGCTTACATGCCTCATCAGTCAACCCTACAACTAACTTTCTTCCTTTTCCAAACTGGGTAAAATCAATTCTATCCAGATGAATATGCTCAAACACTTTCTGCTCTAAAATATATTCATATAACTTTCTATCCTCACTGGTGTACTTATGCACCAGTTCAAGAAACTCTTCATCCTGTTGGTATTGACTTAAATAGTTAGGAAACCCAACATTGTCTTTTGGCAAATATGCGGAATCCAGATCGACAATCTCTTGTACGCGTCCCATAAAAAGTTCAATATGATCCATACAACCAATGACAAAATCATGGCTTTCAATCACTTTCCTTGCTTTTTCGAAAGTTCTCTCACCAGATAGATAGAAGCACTGATAGTTATCAATCTGATTCCTAAATTGTTGAGAATTTTTGATGGTGCTGGTTATGCTATCCGGGTCTAAGCCAAATTCATTAATCCATTTATGACGAATATTGACATCACGCGCCCCATTTAAACGATAATTATGAAGAGATATTACTCTTGAAACAGGTTCACGAACCATTGCGAGGTGAAGTCTGTTATATGGAAAGTCCGAATAATACTGAAAAGGCTTATGTCCACCAATAACACGATAGTCATCTAGGTATTCCTGCTCTTCAGATAATCCCCACCAATAATATTCATTAGGATAATTTCTTTGAACCACTCTACGAAATGCAGATCCTGCGACCTTGGGGACATGCAAAAATATGAGTTTAGTATTCATCGCTTAATTATAATAATTTTATTTTCACTACTAATAACGAAACTTATAACTCTTATAAAAAAGAAATTTATTCGTCCATATGTAAGAAGAAAATTATTCAAACCAAAAGACAAACAAAGCTTCCTTCATAGTGAGGGTTTAAAAATATGCCGCCAGAGCATCAAAAAACCTATTACTACTATCATTATCCTCATCGAGAGTTTTATATTCAACAGGTTCAAAATTTATGTTGAAATTTTTCGACAAGTATTCAACGTGTGGCCTAGATTTTCTTATTATGCGTTTATATTGTTGCTGATTTAGCACATACTTACTACCCTTAATAGACTCTAATATTCGCCTATATCTTTTTCTGAATTCACCTGATGACATATGACCATTCAGATTCCTTATTGCACAGGCTAATTTTATTGCTTCTTTTGTTATAGATGAATTGCTGTTTTCTCTAGTGTAGTCCAAAGCATCAATTAAGTCCTCATCCAACCCTAGCTGCAGAAAGAAATCATTTCTAACATCCTTATTCAGAAAATTTTCTGATTTAAATTCACGAACAATCAAATTATCAAAACCAAAAACATGTTCAAAGTCACTACAAATCCGCTTGAAAGACTGAAATGGAGGGTTCTTAGGATATGCCGATGTCAATTGACCTGAACTGGCCTGCTGGCTAATACCACTAACCGCATAAGAAATTGGTTCACGGCAATACATAATTATCACCGTACTTTCTGCCCATTCTGCTAAATATTTTTGGATCTTTTCTAGGGGCCGCCTTTTCTGAAACATGGAGAAGCCCTCATATGACAATATAAATCTGTTGGCAGTGCTGATTTCAAGCTGTTTATTTAATGCAGATATGTAGTCTTCATCCTCTTTTCTAACTTCAGCAATTTCTTTTGTTGATCTCCGCTCTTTTTGCCATATATATGATTTTGGGTCATCAAGAAAATAGGAACCAAAGGGAGCATGCCAGCGCTTCTGCGGATATAACTCGGGGTATAACACACCTGATTCTTCTAACATAGCTTGATTATGATTACACGCTGACTGTATTGCTGTTGTTCCAGTTTTGTCTAGCCCTATATGCAAATATGCGATCTCGAATTTCTTCATGTATGCGACCATAAATAATTATGTAACTCTATTAATGCAAACCACATTCAAACTAATTCACTTATTCATCGTGTTAGAAAAATTGAAATCATTGCTTAATGGTAAAAAAAGACTTTGACATCACCTCGCCTTCACTAATTTCGGACTCGACCATAAACATCATCAAACCTCACAATATCATCCTCTCCAAGGTAGTCTCCTGTTTGAACTTCGATCATGACTAATGTATTTTCCTCTCGGTTCTCTAGTCGATGTTTATGTTCAGCGGGTATATATGTCGATTCATTAACGTTGAGTGTCATTTCTTGACCATTGTTAATTACACTTGCTACTCCGCTTACAACAACCCAATGCTCACTCCGATGATGGTGTAATTGCAAGCTAATGCTCGCACCGGGCTTAACTTCAATACGTTTAATTTTAAAAAAAGGGCCTTCCTCTAAAATGGTATACGTTCCCCAGGGACGATTTATTGTACGATGCAATTTGTGCGTATCATGTCCTTGTGATTTTAACTCTGAATAAATATGCTTAACCTCTTGCGCTCGACCCTTATCTGCAACTAGAAGCGCATCTGGTGTATCAACAATAATTAGATCTTCAACACCAACAACACCCACCATCCGTTCTCCACCCTTAACTGTGCAATTTTTACAGTCTTGGGTTACAGCATTTCCTTGAATCCGGTTGTTGTTTACATCGGGTAAAGTAAGGTCTCCAAGTGAACGCCAGCAACCGATATCACTCCAGCCAATATCACACGCAACAACGGCTGCATTCTGAGTTTTCTCCATTACAGCATAGTCAATTGAGTTATCAGGTATCGACTCAAAATATTCTGGACTTAATTCAATTTCATATTCGCTATCTGGCGTCTTTACTACGTTCTGAAGACATACTTTTGTGGCAGTTAAAATATCTAAGCTATGCTTTTCCATTTCTCTAAGCATAGTACCTGCAGAAAAACAGAACATACCAGAATTCCAAAGAAAACCACCTGATTCAAAGTATTCTAAAGCGGTATCCTTATCAGGCTTTTCAACAAAGCGGATGACATCATGTCCGCTCGATTCAATATAGCCATAGCCCGTCTCTGGTGCAGTAGGCTGAATGCCAAATGTAACCAGTTTACCCTCTTGTGCTAATTCAATTGCTTCGTCAACAGCAATTGAAAAAGACTCCTGATCTGCCACCAAATGATCTGCTGCTAACACAAGCAAGATGGCATCTTCACCATATAGTTCTGCCACCTTAAGGCTAGCCGCAGCTATAGCAGGCGCCGTGTTGCGCCCAAACGGCTCAAGTATAAATCTTGTATCAATTTCCTTATCAAGACAGTCACTTACTTCACGATATTCATCTACTGTTTTGAAGAAAAGCTCACGATTAGTGACCGTCATCACATTCGCGACGTTCGATAAAGATGCTCCTCGCAAAAAGGCCTTTTGCAAGAGACTCTGACCATCATCAAGTTTAATAAAGGGTTTTGGATGATGTTCTCGAGAAACCGGCCATAACCGTGATCCCGCTCCGCCACAAAGTATAGTCGGAACTAAAGTTATTCTATGTTCAGTCATGCGCAAAAAAACCCATAGCTATTTAACAATCAATAATACCGTATTTTCCTAAGAAACTTGTCCGTTCAATGTAATAGTAAGCAAAAGCACGATGAAATAAATATTATATTTGTAATTCATTATGGCGAGATTCTGAAATTAACGTATTTTAAATCAATTTCGGTGCTGACCTTCATTGTCTAAAAACCATTGGTAAGTTGATTTAAGTCCTTCTTCCAGTGATATGCTGTATGTCCATCCCATTCCTGTCAGGCGAGATACATCCAATAATTTCCTCGGGGCTCCATCTGGTTTTGAAGTGTCAAATAACAACTCACCTTCAAAGCCGACCACTTTCTTAACCGCCTCAGCCATTTCACGGATTGTACAGTCTTCTCCCGTCCCCACATTGATATGAGATAGCATTTCTTGGCTATTAGCTTGATAAATATCACTATCTAATTGGAGAACAAAAAGTGATGCAGCTGCCATGTCGTCAACATGTAAAAATTCACGCATTGCATTCCCCGTTCCCCACACAGTCACTTCTTTATCTCCGCGCAACTTTGCCTCATGAAACCGTATCATTAATGCTGGAATAACATGGGAATTTTCTGAGTGGAAGTTATCGCCTTGCCCATAAAGATTAGTTGGCATTACAGAACGGTAATCAGTACCAAATTGACGATTGTAAGATTCGCATAGTTTTATCCCAGCAATTTTTGCAACTGCATATGGTTCGTTGGTTGGCTCTAGTTCGTTAGTTAATAATGAACTTTCTGCCATTGGCTGTTTAGATAATTTTGGATAAATGCAGGAACTTCCAAGAAACAATAATCGATTAACATTGTTTTGGTATGAGGCCTCAATCACATTTGCCTCAATCATCAAGTTCTTATAAATAAAATCAGCTGGATAAATATTGTTGGCGTAAATACCTCCCACCTTACCAGCAGCTAATATCACATAGTCGGGCTTTTGTTCCGAAAAAAAATCTTGAACAGCTGATTGATTACATAAATCAAGCTCAGCGTGGGTGCGGACAATAATATTGGAAAAACCTGCCGATTGAAGCTGACGCACAATCGCCGAGCCAACTAAACCACAGTGCCCAGCGACATATACTCTAGAATTTTTATTCATATGCTACTCATTTATTTAATTATTAATTAAATAATTTATTATTCATGATAGTCATATGCCTTATAGCCATGTTCTTTCACTAACGCATCACGCTTGGCTAAATTGAGATCATACTCCATCATTTCATGTACCATTTGCTCAAATGTAATTTTCGGCTCCCAACCCAATTTTTCTTTGGCTTTGGATGGTTCTCCCAATAACGTTTCGACTTCGGTAGGCCGGAAATAACGCGGGTCAACCGCGACGATGCATTGTCCTGATTCAGCATCGTATCCTTTCTCATCAACCCCTTCCCCTTCCCAGCGAATGTTTTTACCTAAGTACCCATATGCTGCGTTACAGAAATCACGTACTGAATATTGAACACCTGTTGCAATACAGAAATCATCAGGCTCATCTTGTTGCAGCATTAGCCACTGCATTTCGACATAATCTTTTGCATGCCCCCAATCGCGCAAAGCATTCATATTTCCTAAATAAACACAATCCTGCAAACCAAGATTAATACGAGCCATAGCTCTAGTAATCTTGCGGGTAACAAATGTTTCACCGCGTACAGGAGATTCATGATTAAACAAAATGCCATTGCATGCATACATACCATAGGCTTCTCGGTAATTTACTGTTATCCAATATGCATAAAGCTTGGCTGCTGCATAAGGTGAACGAGGATAAAATGGTGTCGTTTCTTTTTGTGGAATTTCTTGAACATTACCAAATAATTCAGATGTTGATGCTTGATAAAAGCGCGTTACCTTTTCTAGACCGGCGATACGAATGGCTTCAAGAATTCGCAAGGCCCCAAGCCCAACGGTATCTGCTGTATACTCCGGGCTCTCAAATGACACTGCAACATGACTTTGAGCACCAAGATTGTATATTTCATCTGGACGGACATCCTGCACGATACGGATTAAATTAGTTGAATCACTTAAGTCACCGTAATGCAAAGTAAATCGACCATCGGAAACGTGTGGATCTTGGTAAAGATGATCAATCCGATCAGTATTGAATGATGAAGCACGGCGTTTTATACCATGCACTTCATAACCCTTAGCCAATAAAAATTCCGCTAAATATGCGCCATCCTGTCCCGTTATACCTGTAATTAAGGCTACTTTACTCATTCTCTTACCATTAAATAGTGAATATTATTATATAGTTATCAATTTTGACGATATTAGCATAGATAGAGCTGTAGTACGCACCCACAACTCACAACAAAAGCGGCAATATTCCAGATTAGCAATATAAGTACATTCAATTATGCTTAATTTCTCACACTAATATAATTTATACGTCAGATTCACTATTAGGCCATTCCAAAACTTCTATGACTCAATATATTGATAATCTGATGAAGTTTAATGTTTTTATAAGGAAATAAATTCAGACGAAGAATTTTTACAAGCCGCATAAGATTAAAAATATAATTTATAAAATTGCTACTTTATATTTGTCCGATAAAAATCATCAGCTGTTAGCTTTAATCCTTTATCTACACTGTGTGGTGGTGTCCAACCTAGTAAATCTCTATTTTTATCTATGTCAATTTTCAAAGATCCTAATAGCCGCTGTGCTAGATCTTTCTTCCCTACTAAGAAAGCAATAAATTTTAGAATATAGATCGGGACCGGTATTAAACGCGAAGGAATTCCAAGCATATAAGCAAGCTTCTCCAATAAGACCGTTGTTGACATATCCTCACCATCGGACACAAGAAAAATCTCTCCCGGCGCTGAGGGATGTTTCATACAGACAACAATAAAATCAATTAAATTATCCAGAGCAACAAGACTTCTTGAGTTATTGACCATGCCAAATGGTAACGGCACTCCTTTCACAAGCCATCTCATCATCTTATTAAAGTTACCCTTAACCCCAGGGCCATACACAAGAGGTGGACGAATAATAACAACATCCATCGTTGATGTAGCAGCAATTTTGTGCAGGCTTAATTCAGCCTCGTATTTAGAAATCGCATATGGATCAACTGGTGCAGGATCATCATCCGCAGAAAATTTTTGTTTATCGAGTGTTTCTTCACCATTCACCTTAATTGAACTAAGATATAAAAATCGTTTTACACCAGCCGCAGCAGCTTGCTCGGCCAAATTGATCGTCGCACGAACATTTAATTCTCTGAATTCTGCAAGAGGATCATCGGAATTATCTTTCATTACATGAACTCGTGCAGCAAGATGGACTACACAATCGACACCCTTTAACGATTCATGCCATGTAGTATTAGGCCCAATATTATCTATTATTACTTGTTCCGTACCGGATAAACTATTAATTTCTGATAAGCTTCGTACAGCTGCTCTGACACTTTCGCCTTTATGCTTCAAATCTCTACATAACTGCCGCCCAACGAAACCAGATGCGCCCGTAACCAGTATCATTATTAATCTCTATTGCCACAGCGTGATGTGTGGACCATTATCGCGTCTGAATGAACTTTTGAAGTAAAGAATCGGTACATACTTACCAAATGCCAGTAGAAATATTTCAGTTTCTTTCTGCTATCACGTCGCGCATCATGCATAACTATTGATAAGGGGTTAACCTGAACTGACAAACCATCAAGCCACAAACGGCTGCATATATCGACATCTTCATAATAAAGAAAAAAACCTTCATCAAAGCCACCAATACGATCAAATATATCCGCTTTAAATACCATAAACATACCTGCGACCCAATCAGGACAATATCGAGTCTTATTATCAATGTGATTCCAATAACACCTTTTACCAAGAAGTTTATATAACAGTTGCCTGTACGTTGGTAATTCTCTTGCGCTGTCTTCCAGCTCACCTTCAGTATTTATAACAGCTGGGGAAATCACACCGATATTGCTATCCTTATCAATTAAATAAACGAGGTCTGTGATCACATCTTCTGTTATACGAATATCTGGGTTAAGAACAATGAAATATTTACGCTCATTTGGGACTGGTGGGAATTTAAATGCGTAATTGTGATTAGTAGAAAATCCTTTAGCCATTTCATTGTTAATACATGATATGAAAAGTGGATGCCTATTAATTAACGTATTTTCATCATCATGAGTATTCAATGTGACTGTGATTTGAAGTCGACCCGCACAAGGCAATAACGATAAATCAGATAAAAGCAAATCAACCAACTCCAGCTGACCGTGACTTACAATAGAAATATGAATATCTCTGACTTGGTTATGTTTCATCATATTATTTATAATTACTTTTCTAATACGCTACTCTGCTATCATTAGAGGAGAAGTTTATTTTTCGACGGTTGCAGTCTCATTTATATTGATCTTTAAATTTGATATAGAGTTCACCATATCGATATGGCTAGCTGTTTTATAAAATGGGTGAGAAACTCATTATCCCTCATGCAGCTTCCCGGTTTTCCCACTCAGACTATGCCATATCCCTTTATTCATCATCTTCCAGTTCGTAAATCTGTTTCCCGCAAACAATGAACACACTATGTAAATCTTGAATAAGCGAATTGAATCCATGATCCGCCAGGCAGGTGATACCCACGACTGTCTTAATAACCATAGTCCATTCCGAATAATATAATAGTTCCGTACGGAGGAATGTACAGGAATAGTACGCCCAAACAGTCTAGTAAATTCATCACCTAAATCATGCTGCATATGGGCAGCACCTACACCAAATAACGCATAACCTTTATAATTTGCGCGTAAACACCATTCAGTGTCGACATAATCTATAAATAACTGGTCTGTCATATCCCCTACGCTGACTAACGCATCTATTGAAATCAAAGAACCTGATGAAATAATAATATCCACAGCAACGAGCTCATTTTCAAGACATTCGATACGACATAATTCCCAACCCTTTAATTTGACAAAGGGAGATGCATGTCGGCCCTTAATGTCTGTATATTTTGGCCCAACAGCGGCAACTTTGTAACCTTCTTCGGTTTTCTGCTTCATTCCAGCTATTAGATGTTTAACCATGCACGATTCAGGTAGGCTATCCTGATCCATAAGCAACACATAATAAAAACCTTGCTGGGTTGCCCACCTTATTCCTCTGTTCTGTGCTGTAGCGACTCCGCAATTTTCTTCAAGCGCTATTATCGAAATCCTTG
>Ga0316207_10003942_pt1 | contig 13329 bp, 15 predicted proteins | sample 6weekpyrite_MG_FD_204943 | JGI IMG/M metagenome (GOLD analysis project Ga0316207, IMG submission 204943) | Microbial mat bacterial communities from mineral coupon in-situ incubated in ocean water Damariscotta River, Maine, United States -... | ecosystem: Environmental > Aquatic > Marine >... | reverse complement strand
AAATTTCAAAAATAGTTCTTGTTTTTGATACAGGGGCATTTGCATAAAACCTTATGCCAAGATCGGGGGGGGGTACTAAAATGTAGAAATTTTGTCTCAATCACACAATTTTTATAAATATAGCTTGACCAGGTCTGATAATCTCTACTAAACGACTATCAAATAATTCAGTAATAAATGGCACAATCATCCTGAAGCAGACTTTGCCCGTGCGGTAATCACATGGGCTTCTTTCTACTCCATTGCTGCCGTTCCTTCGGGCTATCGTTTAACAAATATTTTAGCCTTATGTGCACGATGAGCAGCCGTTTAATTTTTGTATTTAAATGTCTGGTGTTTGTCGAGTAACGGCCCTTCCAATATGGAATAGGCCATTAACTCAAAGTTATTTTCTATTTTATCTTATCAAGCGGGCTACTCACGTTTTCATAATCTGATGAAATATGTGTATAGATCATCGTTGTTTCAATGTTACGATGCCCCAGTAATGATTGGATAGTTCGAATATCTACCCCAGCAGCTAACAGATGACTTGCAAAACTATGTCGAAGCGTATGAGGGCCCACATGCTTTACTATATTGGCAAGTTTAACGGCTTTCCTAAAAGCTTTTCGCAATGTGCTAGGTGAAGCATGCCAGCGAGCTAATTTGTTTGAATCATGCCAAGGTCGCTGGGCTGTTGAGGGAAAGACAAATTGCCATCCTAAGCTTTGAGATGCGGATGGATATTTTTTATAAAGCGCATTTGGCATAGGTGCTAAACCATTGCCCTGTAATAAGTCTGTTTTATGTAACTGTGCCACCTTTAGCAAATGGTTTTGTAGATCTTGAATGAGCTTTTCTGGTAAAAGAGTTGTTCTATCTTTCTGACCTTTACCTGATCTTACAGTAATTGTTCGAAGGTCAAAGTCAATATCCTTTATTCGAAGTGTCATGCACTCAGTGATTCTTAACCCAGAGCCATAAATTAGCTCTGCCATGAGTTTTGTCGTTCCCTGCATCTGAGCAAATGTTTTATGAACTTCATTTTGGGACATGACAACAGGGATGGTTTTGTAGCGTTTAATTCGACGCAAATTCTGGAGATCTGGCATTTCCATTCGTAATATATATCTAAATAGGAAAGCGATAGCATTGAGTGCCGCTGATTGTGTGCTAGCAGAGACTGTTTTTGCATTAGCTAGATGATTTAGAAAGGTTTCTATTTCTTTGCTACCCATATCTTTGGGATGTTTTTTATTGTGAAAAATGATGAATTGACGAATCCAATAAAGATAGGATTTTTCGGTACGAGGACTGTAATGTTTTTGTCTACAAACGATTCTGACTTGTTCTAAAAGCTTTGGTTTTGATGGTTTATTGGCCTGTCCCCATAAGTATCTCCTTTAAATTTAATAGTTTCTAATTTTCGCGGTCAGAAGTCCACCAATAGTTATCTAATTCCTTGATAAACTGATAAAATATGCGATATTTTTAAGGGGTCTCGCTTTATGGTAATAACGAGACGTTTAGTTCTCGTTAATCCAACTGTTAGCTGTAAAAATTATTATGACACCTGAACAAAGAATTTCTCGAACTAAAAAGTTAGTGGCCTCCGCTAGAGCGGTTCTTTCTGGCAATATCGGAATAACAGTGGGGGTATTCAGGCTACGAAACAATTTTGATTGGCTTGATAAAAAACTATTTGATGAATTCCCGGTATTTGAAGAATATGCTTCAAAAATTCCTACTGAAGTACCAGTGGGAAGTGCTAGGTTAGAGTGGAACCTTTCCTCTTTGATGAAAAATGATCACATTCTAAAAGAATTAGAGTATGAGTATCGAGAAAGGGTTTTTAAAGCGTGTATAGAGATAATAGAGAAATTCAGTTGAATTCAAATAGAGCAAGAGTAAAAAACATTGGCATTTCATTCACAGCTAACAAACGCGGTTAACAACGCAGGGGTTACCACCCCTGCTAGGACCGAAAAAAGCGTGGTTTGTTTGTGTCATTCGCTAACGCTCATTTTCACACAAACAAAGCACATTTTTTCGTCCTGTTACCGCGGGCGTTATGCGTAATCAAATGAATAAAAAAGTAATTAGAAGAATTATTTTGTTGGTTATTATTTCTTTCATTCTTTGGTTTCAATATACAAAACCAAAATATGAACAGGGTTCTGTATGGTCTTATGATACGAGACCTAATGAAACGGATTCAGTTGTGGAAATAATGAATGTCTGGAAAACCAAAGACGATGAAATAGGGTATACGATAAGAATTAACGGCTCAAAAATAGATAGTGAGTATTTAAAAAGTTGGTTCCCCGGTACTGCCACTTACTATCATGTAAGCGAAAAAGCGTTGAAAAGAAGTTTGATTTCTAAAGATAAAAATCGAGTTATAGATGCGATCACATGGGAAGAATATAGATTATGGGAAAAAGAATATCAGGGTTTAAAGGGTGTTGACCATTCTTCGATCAAAGTCATGCAACAAAATATGGAGGATTTATTCAATGTTAAATTACATTAGAACAAACTCTCTATTACTCGTGAATCTTAGTATTTCAACGCATAAATGGTAATAACGAGACGTTTAGTTCTCGTTAATCCAACTGTTAGCTGCATATCAAAAATATGGATAAGATTACTAAAAAAGAGATTGAAGCATTTGAAAAATTAGAATTCAAACCGGATTTGAAGCCGTATTTTGATCCTATGAGGTATTGTCTGCGTTGGGAAGATGAAGAACCTGAGACTGTTACAAGAGATATATATGAAAAATTTCTAAATTTACTAATTGTCCGCAGTTATATCCACGAAGGAAGACCTAAGAATGAGTGGTATATCATTAAGCCGACAACTTATTTTTCAGATTTTTGGGAGCACGCGAAAGAAACTATTCCTAATTGGCCTGGATTTAAACGAATAGAGTTAAGCGAATCTGACAAGGAATATTTTGAAACAGAAAAAAATAAAGATCCCGATGAGCACTTTTAGTCAAGCAGCTAACAAGCGCCATAAACTTGGACATTTTTTCGCGTTGCTCGTTTGTGCTGAAAGCACAAGCCTCACACCACTTCAAAATGCCAGTTATGGCGAACGTTATGTTTAAAAAATAAAAAAAGGAGAAATAAAAATGAAAAAAACATTTGTGATCTTTACTTTTCTTTTAGTGTCCTTACCTTCACTATGCTTCGCGGAACAAGGCAAACATTCATTTGGAATGGGGTTAGGCCCAACCTATAATGGATTGGGTATAAATTACCGCATCCCTACAACATATTTTAGCAATTACCTTTCTATTGGTTGCCCAACAATTGGTTATGGAACCGGCTCCGGATTTATAGGTAGATGTGGAATTGGTTATAGCTTATTAAAAACGATAACACCGAATAGAAGACATGGTTTAGGCACAAATCTAGGCATTTCTTATGCAAAATATGCTGTAGAAAACGGGCAATCAAATCATATTGGTATTTTTTACGCATACTATTTTAATAATGAAGAAACAACTGGTTGGAATATACAATTTGGCCCAGCAATCGAATATTTTGATCAAGAATATTTTAGAAATATTTATTTAGGTTTTGGTTATCAGTACTAAACATAACAATTCAATTAACACCGGCCAATTTCGAATTGGCCTGGGACCTCCAACCGCGGCCCATTATCGAAGACGTTATGCGTTAAGGAATATTAAATATGGCAGCTAAATTAGTCTCTTTTCACGTTCCTGCAGATAAGGAACTGCTTACTGCTCTTGGCGAAGTAGCCTTGCGCCATGAACATATGAATCACATCATAAAGATGACAATTAAAAGCCTTGCTGGTATCTCCTTATCTGAGGCAATCTTGGCAACGACCTATGAAAGCTCAGGGCAACTTAGGGACAGAGCAAGAAAGTTAGCTAGAAAACGACTTGGTGAAGGTAAAGCCTTACTGAGGTTGCAAGCTTTACTCGCCAATTGCAAAAAGCTAACAGAAAAAAGAAATGCATTAATGCACGGAGTATGGGCACAAGAACTCGATGGAGAGCCACAAATAAGAGATGCATATGGTGTCGCTGGGCCTTTACCAACTGCTGAAGAGTTAAATAACCTTGCTAAGGAAATCGAAGATTTAACAAACTTATTGAATATGGAGCGGCTTGAAGGGTTTCTATATGAAGCATTATCTGAAAACGAGAACGTCAAGTGACAACGCATAACAATGCCGTTAACAAACGCACACATTTCCATGTGTGCTTGGGACCTCGTTCCGCTACGCTCCACTCGGCCCATTGCGGCAGACGTTATGCGTGGAAAAAAAGTACCCATGTTAAAGAAATACATACTAATTAGCACATTAGCTCTTACAACTTCTTGTGGCGATACAAACAATATAGAGGAAGAAACGCCAAGCTTATATGATCTATCAGGAACATGGTTTTCAGAGAAAATTGCAAGCGATGGAAGCATCAAATGGACGGGGGAGCGTGTAATTAGAGATAGTGGAAAGAAAGTCTCAATTGTTCATTGTAATAAACAAGAAGTAAAACTAGTTGAGAGTGAAGATAACCTTTTTGATGTTTCAGGGGGGCTTTATTATTTACAAATTGAAGATAGTGACACTTTAATAGGTACTGATGATTTCGGAAACACACTTAAAGTGATTAAGAAGCTCGAAAGAACTCATTATGACTCTGGAACCTTTCAATTTACTATGGAAGGATACGACGATACTAATGCTTCTGTTGATGTTTGTGCTCACTTAGGAAACGGAAGATACGGTTCCGTATCTGGTAATGAAATTAGTGGAAAAAGCTTAACCTTATCTGCACCATATAAGAATTCATTTATATCATTAGATATAGACTTTAGAGAATTAGCCGTCGGTGACTATAGTATTGCAAGTGATTTAAATGAATTTGTAGAAATTGACAGCAAACATGCTTTGATGGATATTGACTCCCCTGAGCTTATCAAAGATAAAGATAGAGACTTTGTGCTTATAATTTCAGGAACCATTACTATTCAAGAATATGAAAATGACAAATTAACTATTTCTGGAAATGTAACAAGTTTAGAAGGTGAAAATATAACATTTGTGGCGGTGGTAACATTAATCGCATAAATGGTAATAACGAGACGTTTAGTTCTCGTTAATCCAACTGTTAGATCGAATTCACGAATTATATAAATATGCAGAAAAACAATATTTTACTACTCGTTTTTTTATTTTTTCCCATGACACTATGGGCTAGTGAACATCCTAAGTACTCATGGGCAGAGTTAAATTGCGGACTTATAGGTTGTTCATTTGCTTTTAATGTAGCTAACGGAACTCAAGGTTGGAGAGGGAGCGCAAGCAGTTATAATCAAGGTTTTTTAAGTAACATTGTTGATAAAGAATCTAAAGAAATTGTAAGTACTAATTTAATGTCTCTAGCGTTATTGCGCAACTGGACTCTTCGGTCAAAAATAGGTTATCTAAATGCTGGGGTAGGTATTTCATATGTAAAAGGTAAATGGGGAGTTAGCTGTCGTGATTACAGGGATCAGTTTGGCACAAATCAATTATGTGAAATAAAAAAAGTATCTACGGTAGGGGTTCCTATTCATATATCAGCGATATTTGGTCGTCACATAGGTTTTGGTTTATTTGCTAATGCACTAATAACCTCAAGCACTAAGTCAGGTTTGATAGGGATATCAATTCCAATAGGGATATTTACAAATTGAGTGTACCAATATTGATTTACCATTAAAATATATGGCATCTGTCGATCTAACAATGCAAATTAAAACGGACCAATTTTGTCGCTGCGCGCCAATACGGTCCGTTTATTCGCGGCGTTAAATATCTATATGTCTGCTTTCAGACCACTTGCTACCGTAAATTGAGGGGCGGTCTATTAAATATTTAGTCCGCTAATGGCTAACAGTACGCATTGAATACTCGATCGAAAAATTCGATTGTTCGTTATGGAAAATGGACATTATAAATTCTTGAATGACCGCAAACGCGACACTGTACTCGTAAGATGAGATTCTACATGAGCACGTTGCCCCATGTCTGTAAACTGTCACAAAGCTTCCACTAATTTTCAGTGAAATTGACTGTGTTTTTGGGCTGCTTGTGGCTAATTTACGCCCTATCTAACTGTTAGTTAACCACCCAATCCTAATGCTAAATTATAAGATTAAATCTGAGTTTTTATTATTTAGGCGCCATCTGTTCAGGACTTACCTTTGATTGGAAAAAGTCATCTGCATAGTCTTCGTCGACGATGTTTCCTTCTTTGTCTATTAAAGGTTGTTCATAGTCATTCCAGCCACGTAAACCGGTCTGTAACGACTTTACATCCTGATAGCCCATCATCTGCATGGTAAGCGCAGCTAACAAGCTGCGATTGCCTGAGCGACAGACTACAATAATCGCTTTATCACGTGCTTGAACGAGGTCTGGAATGGTAACGTCATAATTCCACTCAATTGCTGTTTCTAATAAACCACGTGGGGCACTGATAGAGTTTTCTATGTGCATGGCTGAAAATTCTTCAGGTTCTCGAACATCAAGAATGATAATGTCTTTCTTTTGTTCTAATAATTCAAGCAGATCCCAGGGGAAAATTTCAGGGATAGTAGCGCGACAGACATCGAGCAAGTTTTGCAAAGTTTTCATTGTCTAAATATTGGATTTCTTAGTAATATTATTTTCAACGGCAATAACCGCGGCTTCCACTCTAGAATGGACATCAAGTTTACGTAAAATAGATTTCACATGAAGTTTGACGGTTCCATCAGTTATTCCCAGTGTACGAGCAATCACTTTATTGCTGCCACCTTCGGCAATATATTGTAGAATTTCGAACTCACGAGGCGTTAAGTCTTTCAACTTATTTTTGGTGTTGGAAGGTTCATGGTCACCTTGCAGAGCTCTTGCTAAGGTGGTGGCTAATTCGGGTGCAACCACTGTTTCACCTTTTTTAATTTGATGCAGCGCATTAATTAACTCATTGGGCTCCATATCTTTGAGCAAATAACCTTTGGCGCCATTCTTCAAGGTAAATGCAATATCGTGCTCATCACGACTAGTAGTAACCATAATGATGGGTTGTTGGAATCCTGCTTTTATTAACTGACTGAGAATTTCCAAGCCATTGGCTTGTGGCATGCGAATATCTAGCAAGACAATATCGGGTTGATGCTCTAATGCTAGCGTTACGCCTTCGGCACCATTGTTAACGGAGGCAATCACTTGTATACCTCTTCTTTCTAGTAGCTCTGCTAGACCTGCGCGAAATAAGCTATGATCATCAATTAATAAAACAGAGATAGGATCTATTTCTAGTTGGTTTTGTGATTTGATATCTGTCATTAGAATACTTTCTTGACATTGTTTTTATTTTCAATCGGGAAGTAATTCATTTTAGTGTTACTCACGTGTGGTAGTGGTTTAAAAATTAGCTCAAGCCGGGTACCTTCGCCATCTTCACTTTCTATGTTTAATTTGCCTTTAAGGTGATTGGTACGTTCATGCATGATGCTCAACCCAATGTTTTCCCCTGGTTTGCTTGCTGGTTTTGCCTTTCTAATGCCTATTCCATCATCTTCTATAAGTGCATGCCACGTATTGTCAGAGTCGACTTTCAACATGAGACGGACATTTTGGGCTTTACTGTGTTTGCGAATATTACTCAAGGCTTCCTGAACGATATGTAAAACCTGAACTTCATTGTTTGGTGGTATTGATTGTTCATCAGTTTCGTCCTGAAAATAGACAGATATTCCGGTATCTTTTTGCAATTGTAGACTCATATCTTGTAGCGCTGGAATGAGTCCTCTGGCATCCATTGGTGTTCTAAAGTGACTTAACATTTCTCGTAAATCTGAATTGGCTTTTTCCAAGCCTTTTTTCAATCGATCAAGTTCTTGTTGTGCTTGAGTGTTTTTATTTTTTTCCAATGTCTCATTCAAAATACTAACCTGGAAACGTAAGCTCGCTAAAGTTTGAGCGAGGGAATCATGTAGTTCATGTGAAAGGAATCTTCGTTCCTCCATTAGGACGAGCCGTTGTGTTTCGTTTTCTAACTGTGATTTTGCGACCGCAACGCCAAGGTGTTGCCCTATACTTGTCAATAAGCCATTTAAATCATCTCTTTCTACAAACTCACTATTGTTTACAAAAAGATTGTATATGCCTAAGGTTTTACCTCGATACTTTAGAGGAACGGCGATCATCTTCATGTCGGGCTGATTAAAAAGCGGTTGTTCATTAATAACGCCACACTTTTCGATGTCCTGACACTTCATGCTTCCATTGACCACAGCGCTACCACACTCGCAACGGGATATTGGAATTAGACGCTCTTTTTTAACGATAGAATTATCCAAGCCCGAACTTGCGATGAGTTTTAATTTATTGTCAGTGGTTAACAATCGAATACTTGCTGCTTTTGCTTGAACGAGAGTTTTTAACGTATCCATAAACTGTGTGAGCAACTCATCAAGATTTTGTGAGTTATTAATATTTGTTGCCACATCATAAAGTATTTTCAACGAGTGAGATTTTTGTGCTGTACGCTGTGTTTGAAGGCGTACTTGTTCGTTCATGTCGTGTGTGAGGTTTCGTAATGAATCGCTTAAACTATTTATATCTTTGGCCAGTTCCTTAAATTCACTTTCTTCTTCTGGTACCGGTATTCGTGCGAGCAAATGGCCTCCACGAGTTCGCATCGCCCAGTATCGCAAATGGGTGAGAGGGTCTAATAAATTTATTTTAGTTCGTTTTACGACAATATAGCTGAGGAATAGGGCGAAAATTAATGACAAGGCCTGAATTGCGGCTATTTGCGTGAGATATTCTTGAAAAAAAAATAGTGCAGTTGTTGTTATAATAAGCAGTGTTATATTGGCGAGTAATAAATTAATTGGCCAATAGAGGCCAGCACTGAGAAATGCGTTTTTAGACTTTCTTCGCCAGCTACTCGCAGGAGGCACCATCCAGCGCGAAATGCCGATTTTTAAACGAGCAGAAATTGTCTTTTGTGTCTTCATAATTTTTATAATTCAAAGGACCTCTACTAGACGCACTAGTATTAAGAACTCATCTTATCAAACTTGTTCAATATATACCTAACCTCTCTAATTATCCAAATTATGGCGTTGAAATATATGTAAAAGGTTGGATTAGCTCAGATATAAAGCTTGATAGTTTTGGTCGGAAATACCCTCTTAATAAGTATGGTTAATGGCTTACCCATAAAAGTTTTATGGTAATTCTATTGCATCTTACTATGTAAAATTATAAGGTTATAAGCGTAAGAGATGTATTACATAAGTGCGTCTAAGCTTACATAAGTACTGTTAATTTTAAGATGTGAGGGATATTTCGATGAAGACAAAGACAAACATAATGGCTGATGATGGTATATACGTAATTTACACATTTGCTATAAGTGCAGTATTGCTCTATTTAGGCATGAATTGGGCATACCACGGCTAATAGTCTTTCGTATAAGTACTCTAACGATTGAGAGGTGTGATAGAAATATCACACCTTTTTTTTCGCCCATGGATGGGCGAATGTCGCGAAGGGCAGGACGCCCGAGAGCGACGTCTCATGAAAATATTAAACTCAAATTTAGCTATACACAGGAAGTGCGAGAGCGGCGTCTCATGATAACTAATCTATCGAATTTAATTAATAATTTGGATTTAAATTGACTCTCTCGGATGCGCGAATGTCGCGAAGGGCAGGAGCCCGGGAACGACGTCTCATGACGACTCCTTAGTTGAATTGAAATAATTACAAGTTTCTAGATTATACCCTCAGATGGCCTTATGCCGTGGAGCACACGACTACATGGATGTAGGAGGTAGGGTGACTCAGGGAGACAAAACCGAAGGAAGTGCGAGAGCGGCGTCTCATGAAAATATTAAACTCAAATTTAGCTATACACAGGATGTGCGAGAACGACGTCTCATGAAGACTCCTAAGTCGAAATTGAGGTAGAACTAATATTCAATCGAATTATAGGATGCGCGAATGCCGAGAAGGGCACTAGCCCATGGATGGACGTAGTTAGGGCAACGCAGGACGCTTACAAGGAAGTAAGCGTTCGGGGCGCGTCAGGAACGAAGACCGAGCAGTTGCCGGGGACGCCCGAGAGCGGCGTCTCTTGAAAATATTGAACTCAAATATAGCTGTGTAAAGGGTGTGCGAAAGCGAAGCCAGTTGTCTAATTTTGATGTTAATACTGAATACCAATCAAAAACATCGTTACTTTGTGTAAACTTTACTTGGCTATGATTTAAATTGTGAAACAAGTTTACTTAATCCTGCCGCTAAAGTAGAGACTTCAGCACTTGCATTTAATGTTTGTTTTGCCCCTTCCATTGTATTTTGAGATATTCCACTAATCGCAACTATGTTTGAGTTTATTTCCTCAGCAACAGCGTTTTGCTCTCGAGCAGCATTTGCTATCTGAGTATTCATTTGATTAATAGTTGTTACCGCTTTAGCAATAGCCTCAAGTGAATGTTCTGTTTTTGATGCGTCCTCTGCAGTTTTCTCAGCACTAGCTTGACTCTTATTAATAGTTTCTACAGCCATTTGCGATTTGTTTTGAAGTTTATCTATCATGTTTTCGATTTCAAGTGTAGATTCCTGAGTCCTACTTGCTAGAGTACGTACTTCATCTGCAACAACAGCAAAACCTCTGCCTTGTTCACCGGCACGAGCAGCCTCAATCGCCGCATTAAGTGCAAGTAGATTTGTTTGTTCCGCAATGTTTTTGATAACATCCAATACTGAACCAATATTTACACTTTCTTGTTCAAGTTGAGACATTACTTCACCATTATTTTTTAGTTCGTTTACTAATGTATGTATCGAACCAATCGTTGTTTGAAGAACTTGGCTTCCCTCTGATGCGTCATTATCTGCGCTTTGTGCAGCTGAAGCAGCATCGTTTGCATGGTTTGAAACTTCTAACACAGTCGCTGCCATTTGATTCATAGCTGTAGCAACTTGTTCGACCTGTAAGTTTTGATTGTTAACGCCGGATGATGTTTCGTTCGTGATGTTGTCCATACTATCAGCAGCACCAATAAGTTGGTTGGTAGAACCACGTATTTCAGTTACGATTCCTTGAAATTTGTTTAGCATATCGTTAAAAGCACTGGCTGTTTTCCCAATTTCGTCTTTAGACTTTAAGTCTATGCGTTCCTTAAGGTCCGAGTTTGAAACGATTTTTTCAATCGTAGTCCTAAGTAAATTAACGGGTTTTACGATACTGCGGCTAATCAATAATGTAAGAGACGCTGAGAATAACAATATAGCTGCCGTGACAGAAATTAAAAAGGTGAATAAAAATGAAATTGAATCTTCAGTGCTTTTATGAGCACTTTGCATATAATCGTCTTGGAGTTGAATTAATGCCTTGAAACTCGCTCTGGCAACATTGGCGAGTGGTGATGCGGCGGTTCTATATTCATCCCATGTTTGTTTTAATATTTCAGGCGTTCTATTCGAATTTTTTAATGCATCCATACGCTTATGACCATCCGCTAAAAAAGCCTTAGTATCTTTCTCTGACTTTTCTATTGCAGCAAGATATTTACTAGCAAAATCTTTTTGATTAACAGATTCGATTGTAGATTTTAAGTTAGTAAAGTGTGATTGAATTGCATCAACTCGTTTGACTAGCTTTTTCATATTTTTATCGTAATCATCGGCTAGCATAATGCTGCGCGTTAATCGCGAAACATAATTCATATCTCGACTAATCATTAAAGTATATTTTTGACCGGACACTCCAACTTTATTGAATTCCGAGAAGTTGCCATCGATTGTCTGTAAACGAACCCCGGTACTTAGAGAAACCAAGAGTAACGAAACTACCGTTATCCCTAACAGAATTGCAAGTTTAGATTTGATCGATAGATTTGCGACAATATTCATCGTTATGGTGCCTATTAAATTTACTAAGAGGAGTTGTTAAATGCATTTAGCAGCTTTCCTATATCGTCACAATATGCGTTTTTATTTAGAAAATAGAAAAAATTTAATGCTCGTATTTATTTTTAGGCTAATATCCAGAATATTTTTTGGCGAAATAATGTGGAAAGCTACAAATAAAAAAAGCATAGTAGAAATAATTGGTTAAATCGCAATAAAAACACACCTTAAGGATCAATCACATATGCATGATGCTTTAACTATAGAAAACTCGGTAAAACACTGTAAATTTGATTGGTATTAATGGATAGTATGTTACTCATTAACAATGTGCTATCTTTAGTAAGGAATTTGTCTGGTTTTGTGAGCAAAATAGCGCAATTAAATTAAGGTATTGCAACTCAATTTGTGCGCTCTTTTGACAAAAACATCAAACACCAATTAGTTTAATTTAACTTGGCTGTTATGATGATTTAAGCAAAAAATTAAAACTACCTAAGTTTTAATTTGCTTTTGCGATTTAAATTATAAATAGAAAGGTTGTTATGGCTATTGATGAAATAGATATTGAAATCCCTAAAGCGCGTAGTTTGTATAAAAGCAGTGCACATACTGTGCGTAATCTACTTCGAGAAATCGCAAAGGGAAAACGTACAGAAATAAGTGAACTTCATGAAATGGTTGACGAGTTATTTCATTCAACGCAACGAAATCCACATGCTCTTTTATGTTTGTGTCAAAGTAATGTCTCAGATGATAAATTAGCAATGCATTGCTTAAATACTTGTATAATCAATTGTGCATTTTCTCTAGCTCTTGGGCACAGTGTGACAGAAATTAAGGCATTGGCGCTTGGGGGGCTTTTTGCAGATGTCGGTAAGTTTCGGATACCGCAAGAAGTCTTGTTTAAAACTTCACCATTATCGAGTGAAGAGGAAGTATTGGTTAAAAACCATGTCAAACTTAGTTATGCGCTTATTGCTCGAATCCCTAAAGTTTCGGATTTAACATTACAAGCAATTCTTGATCACCATGAATTGGTTGACGGGTCAGGTTATCCCAGTGGAAAGTCAACTGATTCAATTTCATTATCTGGAAAGATAACGGCAATTTCTGATACCTATGACCGATTGATTAATGGGGGAGCTGAAAAGATACCAGAAGAACCTACTGACGCCATCAAAAAAATGATGTCTTGGACGACTAAACGGTTAGATAAGAAGTTGATGGAGAAATTTGTTCAGTTTATGGGGATTTATCCAGTCGGTACATTAGTCGTTCTAAACAACGGACAGTTGTCCGTTGTTTTAAAACAAAATCCAGAATCTTTACTGTTACCAACGGTAAGGACCATATTTGATATGAAGAAAAAAAGTATGCTTGAGGATAGGGAGGTAATTA
>Ga0316207_10003941_pt1 | contig 13331 bp, 13 predicted proteins | sample 6weekpyrite_MG_FD_204943 | JGI IMG/M metagenome (GOLD analysis project Ga0316207, IMG submission 204943) | Microbial mat bacterial communities from mineral coupon in-situ incubated in ocean water Damariscotta River, Maine, United States -... | ecosystem: Environmental > Aquatic > Marine >... | reverse complement strand
GCAGTCATGGTCAAGGCGCTCAACGACAGAACTACCTTTGGCCAAAGCTACGACCTATGCGGCCCCAAGAGCTACACCCTGGAAGAGCTGGTCGATTACACCAACCACCTCACCGGCCTGAAACGCACCATCATTCCGCTCGGCGACAGCATGTCGGCAATGGTGGGCCGCATCATGGGGATGATGCCGTTCAAACCATTCAGCTATGACAACTACCTAAGCCTGCAGACACCGGCTATCAGCGAAAAAGCCTTCCCTGGCCAGTTCGGCGTAACACCCATTACCGTTGAAAATATCGTACCCAAATATATTGGTGCTGCTGACATGCGCGGACGCTACGATGACATTCGCCAGAAGGCGGCACGCGATAAAAACCAACCGGCTTAGCCATGCAAACCTACCAGGTCGGCGGCGCAGTAAGAGACAAGCTGCTCGGCCTGCCGGTTAAGGATCATGACTGGGTAGTGGTCGGCGCCACACCTGACGAAATGCGCCAACAAGGCTATCGTCAGGTAGGCAAAGACTTCCCGGTCTTCCTTCACCCACAGACTCACGAGGAATACGCCCTTGCCCGCACCGAACGCAAGACTGGCCCTGGCTATACTGGCTTTGCTTTTCACGCCGCGCCTGATGTCAACCTCGAACAGGACCTGAGCCGCCGCGACCTGACTATCAACGCCATCGCCATGGCCGAAGATGGCGAAATCACCGACCCCTTCCACGGCCAACAGGATCTGCAACAGAAAATTCTGCGCCATGTCTCACCCGCCTTTGCCGAAGACCCTGTGCGCATCCTCCGTGTCGCCCGCTTCTACGCGCGTTTCGCGCAGCTAGGATTCACCATCGCTGACGAGACCATGAGCCTGATGCAGCAAATGGTAAACAATGGCGAGGTCGACGCCCTGGTGCCCGAACGAATCTGGCAGGAGAGCCAACGCGCCCTGGCAGAACAACAACCTCGTGCATTTTTTGAAGCACTGCGTGACTGTGGCGCACTGGCTCGCATCTTCCCTGAGATTGACGCCCTGTTCGGCGTACCACAAACCGAAATACATCACCCCGAGATCGATACCGGCATCCATACCCTAATGGTGCTTGAGCAGGCCTGCCAGCTCAGCCCAGAACCACGAGTGCGCTTTGCAGCCTTGCTGCACGACCTGGGCAAAGGCAATACACCCAAACAAGAATGGCCGCGCCACATCGGCCATGAAGCCCGTTCTCTGCCGCTGGTACGGCAGTTATGCCAACGGTTGCGGGTACCCAATGATTTTCGCGATCTAGCCCTGCTGGCAGCGCAATATCACAGTCACTGCCACCGCGCCGCCGAGCTGCGTCCCAAAACCCTGCTCGACACCCTGCAAGCTCTGGACGCATTTCGTCGCCCGGAACGGTTTGAAGAATTTCTGCTCAGTTGTATTGCCGATTCGCGTGGCCGACTAGGTTTTGAGGAAAAAGAATACCCCCAGGCCCAGCTATTTCGACAAGCCCGCTCCGCCGTCGTCAGCGTCGATGCCGCCGCTCTGGCCCAGCAAGGGCTAAAAGGCCAACAGCTGGCCGAAAGATTGCATCACTTGCGCTGTGAAGCCATCGCAGCAAAAAAATCTAAAAAAGCCACCACTGCAAAAAAACCTTGAATAACAACCAGTTCGGCACCTTGGCCTGCTCTATGCAGATAAAATTTATCTACTATTTTCAACTAATTAAACAAACACAACACGCCAGCATTGAGATTGACTTCAATCAAAAAACTATGAGAGCCTCGGAATTCGCCTCGCTTAAAAGTGCACTATTACAGAGGGCACTTTATAGATAGATGGCGATGATTCACTCAACTCATCAGGAGGTAATACCTATGTACGGAGTTCGTCATCACATCCTGGAAGAATTTCCAGATCTTTCAGGGATCATCGCTACGATGAAGGAAAGCGATCCAAAGTTTGCAACACTTCTGTCTCACTACGATAAAACCGACAAGAAGATCTACGGTATTGAAACACAGAGCCGACCGGTCACCGATGAATATGTCGACTTTCTCAAAAAAGAACGCGTCAAACTCAAAGACAACCTTTATTCAATGATCAAACCAACCCCCGAATAAAAACAACACCACAACCCTGATCAAAGGAATTTGCGTGCCTGCGGGCGCGCTTTTTTTACGTCCGCAATTACTACGACAGCTCCTGTAGTAAATGTGGTGGCAAGGCTATCTGCTCCATCAAATAACAAAAACAATCCTGGCGAATCACCTTTTCGTTACGGGTCAGCATTGATGGCATTACTGTCATTGCCAATTCGATATTGCCATTCTGATAACAAAAATAACGCTCACTGACATCACTACCATTTTCATCCTGACACACTAGCCGGGCCGATTTATCATGCTGCAAACCAAAGTGGGTGCCGGCTGGCATTTCACTGAAATTAAAATGATCAACATCATCAACAAACTGCAACTGCACATCACTAGCACCAAAGGCAAAACTGACATCTTCAGGAACCTTAACAATCGTAACCGTATGAAATACACTGACGTCCCGCGGCGCCACTGGATGCTCAGGAATTTCATGCAGCTTAAGGCAGGCATCCAAATAATCTGCGGCATGCTCAACACCATAGGCCTGACCAGGCTGACCACACTCCAAAGTCACCGCCGGACACAAGCGCGAAAAGACATTACTTTGCACGCCATCAGGCTTAGTAAAATAAACAACCGTGCGACTAAACAACAAGGCCAACTGCAAAAATTCTGTTTCCAGTTTGTTGATACAGGCGTAATGGGGGTTGATACCAGTATTATTATGAATATCAATACTGGCAAAAAGGCCACGCTCAGACATCGAGGCAACCACCTGAGCCATCATCCCGTGCTCGGCGGTGTCACCATCACCACCCCAGACACGATTGTAATCTGGCTGCTGATCAAGACGCCGAAGCTTGTGGCGCGCGGCACTGACATTACCGACAAAAATTGACAGCGCACGTGGCAATTCAGAGCCGGCATATTTTTTCAACAAGGCCTGCATTGCAAACAAACCTGTCGGCTCATTGCCGTGCAGCATCAAAGAAACAAACAAGGCCGGCTGACGCCGTCCCGACAGATGGATCAGGGTTGGCCCACCGAGCAACTCATCCAGTTGATCTGGTTGCGCCTCGACAAAACCATCCGGCAAAGCATCAACAATTCTTAACATAACAATTCCTTACCAAGACCACTCATGCACCGGCTGCCCCTGTTGCTGACGTTCATGATAGGCCTGCGTCAACTGCTCCATGTCGACGCCATGTCTGGCAACATAAGCACGCTGCCACACCGCGCCGTTACATTGCTTTTTAATCCTGCCTTCAATCACACCCAGAAACAATTCTGCATCATCACTATTGATTCCCAGTTTTTCCAGACCCTGCCGCGCCAAGGGCAATATCTGTTGTTGCAACAGACTTACAAGCGGTACCTTTTTTCCATCCAGCCAAACCACTTCCGCATGCAAACCATGTTTGGCAGCGGCGTAAAAATTTTCCCTTGCCTGCTCGAAGCCCAAAAGGGTTTCAGGCGCTATTTCTGAATTTGCCATACTCTCAAGCACACCATAAAAAAGAGCTGCGTTGGCGATACTATCAATCACCGTTGGCCCAGAGGGTACAACTCGATGTTCGATTCGCAGATGTGGCTGACCATTGCCATCAAAACCAATCAACGGCCGATTCCAACGCCAGATAGTGCCATTGTGCAAGCGGAGGTGCGCCAACTCTTCCACTGGCGCATCAGTCAGTGCCGGCAATAAAACCGGGTAGCAACTCCGATTACGTAAAAAACATTCATAGAGCGACGACTCGATATAACCAGCACCAAAGGTTACACGGCCCGCCTGAGCTCCATCGCGACCATACACATCCTCCAGAGCAACAGCCTGTTCGAATAGCGGGATACGTGTCTCATCCCACAAATCACGACCAAACAGATAGGGGGAGTTGGCACTAATCGCCACCATCGGCGTTGACAAAATATGAGCGGCATTGTAATAACGTGCCGACTGATTAATACCAACCTGGAAATGTATTTGAAACGAAGTTGCTGCCGATTCAAACATCACATCACCATGACTCATTTGCAAAGACTCAGCACCCTGAATGTCGATATCAAGTGGGCGACCATCACGCAACCGCAGCACTTGCTCATTCAAAGCGCGAAAGCGTTTCACATCCGACATATTGGCAAGGATTAAGTCCGAGGCTTTTACCGTCGGCAATATCCCCGTCATCATCATTGAGGTGTCCAACTGTTGCGCCAGTCCGCAGCACTGTCGCCAAGTATTTTCCAGCTCAGCAAACATTTGACTTAATACATTGCCTTGCAGCTCACGTGGCTGACTATTTATTTCAACATTAAAACGAGATAATTCAGGCACAACGGGCAAACCAGCACGTTCAGTCAACCGGAGAAAAGCCTCGTTAACCCCACTAGGATGGCCATCAGAATTAATAAGCCAGGCCTCAAGTTCAAAACCTACCATCTTACCCGTATCGCAAAACACACCCTGCTCAAACCAGTCACCAAGCAGACTTGTCTCTCGACTTAGATTGGACAAAAAGCGCCGAAAATCTTTTTGCACAAAATGACTAGAACCGATTTCCTCACCCATATTTCACAACCCACATTGCGGTTGATGCAAACATATTTTTTGATCTAATTGCTGCAAACGCTCAGGCGTCCCCACATCACACCATTCACCAGCATAATACTCACCAGTGACCTTACCCACCTGCATGGCTTGACGTAGCATGGGTGCCAATGGAAAAGCGCCAGACTGACAACCAACAAAAATTTCCGGCCGGAGAATACTGATACCACTGAACGTTAACTTCGCCTCACCCACCGCCAACACCTGCCCACCCTCCAAGGCGAAATCACCTCGAGGATTGTGCTCAGGATTATCCACCAACAACAGATGTGCCAGCCCTGCAATTGTGTCCGGCAACCACTGAAACGGATAATCAGTCCAGACATCACCATTCACTACCACAAATGGAGCATCACCAAGCAAGGGCAAGGCATTAAATATTCCACCGCCGGTTTCCAACGCCTGTGACTCTGGTGAATATTGAATTGATGCACCATAAACAGAACCATCAGCCAATACCGTTTCAATCTGCTCGCCCAAGTGGGCATGATTGATCACCAACTCAGTAATGCCGGCAGCAACAAGATTTTGAATGTGATATTCGATAAGACGCCGTCCAGCGACCTCAAGCAAAGGCTTGGGAGTGCAATCGGTAAGTGGACGCATACGTTCGCCGCGCCCAGCTGCAAGAATCATGGCTTTCATTAAAACCATTGTTAGTAGCTTAAGGATTCAAGTCAAGCCTAAGCCATCACCTTAGCCAAACTCATAACGAGAAACATGAATTAGAAAACAATCAGACCGACTCAGCCTTTTGCTGACGAGTCAAAAGATGATGCACAGCTTCATGTGGAGAACATTGATTGAACAAGACCTGATAGACCTGTTCTATGATTGGCATTTCGATACCAAGCGACTCGGCAAGCCGGTGTGCTTCGCGCGCCGCATCTATCCCTTCAACCACCTGATTGATTGAAGCACGCGCCTCAGCGATTGACTGGCCTCGACCCAGCGCCAGACCAAAGCGACGATTACGTGACTGATCATCGGTACAGGTCAACAACAAATCACCCAGCCCAGCCAGGCCCATCAAGGTTTCCTTGTGGCCGCCAAGGGCCCCACCCAGGCGCATTACCTCGGTCAGGCCTCGGGTAATCAAGGCAGCACGAGCATTGGCACCAAACCCCAGGCCATCGGAAATGCCAGCGGCAATGGCAAGTATATTTTTTACCGCACCACCAACCTCAACGCCTGGCATGTCCGCCGAAGTATAGGCACGAAAGGTATCATTATGCAGTCGGGCTGCGATCTCTTCGGCAAAGGCTTGGTTCGTGGAGGCAACGGTCAACGCCGTCGGCAAGCCCCTAGCCACCTCCAACGCAAATGTCGGGCCCGTAATAACAGCCATGGGACGAGTAGCGCCAAGCACATCTTCGGCAACCTGATGCAGCAAGCTCCCCGTATCCGGCTCAAACCCCTTACTCGCCCAGATCAAACGAGTTGATTCAGAAACATACGGCTTTATGGCTTCAAGCGTTTGTCGAAAGGCATGACTAGGCACCACCAGCAACAGATCCTGCGCATATGCCACAGCGGCAGCAAGGTCAGACTCAAAACGTAAGGCCTCAGACAAGACCACACTGGGAAGATAATAACTATTGATACGGCTATCAGCCATCTCTTGCAGATGGCTGGCATTACGCCCCCACAAACAAGCCGGCTGGCCATTTCCGGCCAGCAAATTCGCCAAGGCTGTACCCCAGGCACCCGCACCTATAACAGTGGTATCAACCTGTGGGGTGGCAGTCATTGAAAGGCAGAAACTAGAGGATTAATGCGTTGCTTCTTGCTGATCCTGGTTTTGCTGCATACGCTGCGCATACAAGGCATCAAAATTGACCGGCTGCAGCAACATCTGCGGAAAACCACCGCGCGCCACCATATCAGAAATCGCCTGACGCACATACGGAAAGAGAATGTTTGGACAGAACGCACCCAGCAGATGCCCCATCTGACCTTCTTCAAAACCATTTACCTGAAAAATACCGGCCTGCTGTACCTCAACCAGATAAGCGTTCTTATCTCCAACCTTGGCTGTTATCGTTACCGACAATACCACTTCATGCATATCATTTTCCAGCGGCACTGCGCCGCTATTCAGCTGTACGCTGACCTCAGGTTCCCATTTACTCTCTGAAAAGATTGCAGGCGAATTTGGCGTTTCAAATGAAACATCCTTTACATAAACCTTCTGAATGGAAAACTGCCCCTGAGCCTGCTCTTGTGCTTCTGCCATGATCTTTTAAATCCCGTAACTGTAAATATTATTTCTTACGATTAACCGGCATATTGGCATCCACCCACGCCATCATGCCACCATTAAGTTTGTGTATCGATGTAAAACCCTGGCGCTTCAACACAGCACCGGCTTTAGCTGCACGCTGCCCACTGCGGCAATAAATAATAACGGGGGACTGCTTGTGCTGCTCGATCTCTTTCAAACGACCTTCCAGCAAGCCCAATGGAATATTGACTGCGTTGAGAATGTGGCCATCACAAAACTCTTTATCTTCACGCACATCCAATGCCAAAGCGTTATCCTGATTAATCAGACGCACCGCATCATTAATACCAACTTCGTTAAAACCCAATAGCTTGCGCTTGAACTCATTCATTACCAACATGATAACGACGGCGACAAGCCCAGCCACCAGCAACGGATGATTACCCGCAAATTCTAGATACTGCCCCATGGCATTGATTCCACCTTACTTCAATTATTCTCTGGAGATCGCCGCCAGCAGGGCGACATTATTCAGGTTCGCAAAACAACTCTTTCATCATACTGATCAGGCGCAGAGTCCTATGATCACCAACGCGATAATATACACGATTCGCATCCTTACGCGATGCCAGGATACCCTTGTCACGCAAAATCGCCAGATGCTGGGAAATATTACTTTGCGACGTACCCACACTATCAACGATTTCCTGCACGCTCACTTCACCATCACTCAGCGTACATAAAATTTTCAATCGTATTGGATGCGACATTGCCTTTAGCGAACGCGCCGCCAAATCAATATCTTCATCCTTGTCTAACAAGTCTTCGCTCTCTAACGGCAGCATTTTTTATTCCCCACTAAAATTGCCCACACAAACCTTAATCACTCAAAAGGTGCCTACCCCTTTTGAATTATACGGTTTTTTGTTGAGTAAAAAAACATTATACAATTAAACTCTAAAGACGTAAGCAATTATGTGCCGCCCAGCCACGATCTATCTTCAAACCATACTTAGTGTCATAATACACCCTAGCCGAAAACCATCATTTAAACCAAGACCAAAAACAACCCTCAGAAGCTTACAAGAGAAATCATGCCGGAATTAGCAAAACCAATGACCCTGATCATCCTTGATGGTTGGGGCTATAGCGAAGAAACCGAACATAACGCCATTCATCACGCTAAAACCCCCTATTGGGATAAGCTGTGGGCTAACAATCCCCGCACGTTTCTACGTTGTTCAGGGCCAGAAGTTGGCCTGCCGGCATCACAGATGGGAAATTCGGAAGTTGGCCACCTCAACCTTGGTTCGGGCCGGGTGGTTTACCAGGAATTCACCCGCATCAGCCGCGCCATCAAAACCGGCTCATTCTTCACCAACAACACCCTAACCCATGCCGTTGACAGCGCCATAGAGAGCGGCAAAGCCGTTCACATCATCGGCCTATTGTCACCAGGCGGCGTACACAGCCACGAAGAACACATTCAGGCATTTGCCAAACTGGCGATTGAACGCGGCGCCAAAGACGTCTACCTGCACGCCTTCCTCGACGGTCGCGACACTGCCCCCAAAAGTGCTGCAGCCTCTATTGAAGCAATCGAAAATGAATTCAAGCAACTAGGCAATGGCCGTATCGCCTCGATCATCGGCCGCTACTACTCCATGGATAGGGATCATCGCTGGCCACGCATCCAGGCCGCCTACGACCTGATCACTCAAGGTGCAGGTAATTTCAAGGCAAACACTGCCATGAAAGCCCTGGAAATGGCCTACGAACGTGACGAAACAGACGAGTTCGTCAAGGCAACCGCCATCATCCCCGAAGGCGAAACTGCCGTCACCATCGAGGATGGCGATATCATTGTGTTCATGAATTACCGCTCCGATCGTGCTCGCCAGATCACCCGTCCCTTTATTGAGGAAAACTTTGATGGCTTTGAGCGCAATACCACCCCAAAACTGGGCAGCTTCGTCAGTCTGACCGAGTACAACAAGGACTTTCACATCCCGGTTGCCTTCCCGTCCGAGAGCATTACCAATAGCTTTGGCGAATACATTTCCAACATAGGCATGCACCAACTGCGCATCGCCGAAACTGAGAAATACGCCCACGTCACTTTCTTTTTTAATGGCGGTGAAGAAAAGGCCTTTCCCGGTGAAGACCGCATCCTGGTGAACTCGCCCGACGTTGCCACCTATGACCTGCAGCCAGAGATGAGCGCAGCCGAGGTTACTGTAAAACTGTGCCAAGCAATTCGAAGCAGCAAATACGACGCCATCATTTGCAACTTCGCCAACCCGGACATGGTTGGACATACCGGCAATTTCGATGCCGCCGTCAAGGCAATAGAGACCATCGACAAATGCCTCGAACAAATAGTTTGCGCACTCAAGGAAGTAGGCGGCGAAGCACTAATCACTGCCGACCACGGTAATGCCGAGCGCATGCAAAACCCGAATACAGGTCAACCCCATACAGCTCACACTAGCAATGTCGTACCCTTCATCTACGTTGGTCGTGACGCCGAACCAGATGAAAACCAGGGCAGCCTGGCAGATGTTGCCCCAACCATGCTTTACCTAATGGGCTTAGAAGCCCCAAGTAATATGAGTGGCCACACCCTGATGCACCTGAAAGACGACGATAGCGAATAAACCTTGTCGCTCAGACCCGGGCAATCCATAATCTGCGTCAAGACATTCAACAGACAACAGAGTTACGGGTTGCGCATATCACGCAGACAATTAGGTTTTGCCTGGGCTCTCACACTGAGCCTGGGACTCACCCCCCTCACAGGCAAGGCCGAAGAACCTGCTTCACAACAACGCCTGCAACAAATTCGCGGCAACATCAGCGAAATCAAACAAGATCTGGGCAACGACAAAAAACTACAACAACAGCAACAGCAGCAACTCAGCAAGATTGAAAAAGATATTGCCAACCTAAGCCGCTCCCAACTAAAAACAAAACACAAACTCAAACAGCAGAAAAAAGACCTGCAGCAGCTCGATAGCGACACAAACAAGCTACGCAAAAAACTAGACCAACAACAACACAAACTAGGCCAACAAATACGAACCGCCTACACAGCAGGACAAAAGCAACAACTAAAACTACTACTCAACCAAAACGAACCCACCGCCGCCGGTCGCAACATGATTTACTACAATTATTTTAACCGGGCACAAATTAGCGCCGTTGACCAAACACGACTCAACATCCAAAAACTAAGCGACTCAGAAATACGCCTACAAAAAAGCAGCGACAAACTTGGAAAACTGAAGCAGCAGCAACAACAACAGCAGCAAAAACTGCGGCAACACCAGTCACAACGCAAGAAGCTGCTCAGCAAGCTCAACAGTGAAATCAACAGCAAGAAACAACAGCTCGAACAACTATTGGCAGATGAAAAAGCCCTCCGCAGACTGCTACAAAACCTGCCCCCTCAAACACAAGACAGAAAAACTGGCTTCAGCAATCTAAGCAAACTCAAGGGCAAGCTCAAATGGCCCACCAAGGGAAAAATTAAAAACCGTTTTGGTTCTCCACGCAATCAGGGGCAGCTAAAATGGCAGGGCATCACCATCAGTGGCAAGGCAGGACAGGAGATTCGCAGCATCGCATCAGGCAGAGTCATTTTTGCTGACTGGATCCGCGGCTACGGCCTGATGTTAATCATCGACCATGGCAATGGCTACATGAGCCTGTATGGTCACAACCAAAGCCTCTACAAGGATGTTGGCGACACTATTTCCGGCAATGAGAGCATTGCCAGCCTCGGCAATAGTGGCGGCAACACCAGCACCGGCCTTTACTTCGAAATGCGCCATAAAGGAAAACCTATCAATCCTGCAACATGGTGCCGATAAAGCTGTCATACCCTTGAAAGCGCAGGTTGTTAAAGAGTATCCTCGCTGAACGATGCCATCGCAGCAGTACATTTACGGAGTTATTAATGAAATTTTCCACCCGCAGTATCATGCTTGTCGGTCTCGGCACCATCCTTGGTGTATCACTTTCCATCGGCCAGGGCGTGCTAGCAGAACGCGAAGACATCAAGCAAACCCCTCTGCCACTAGATGAGTTGCGCACCTTCACTGACGTTTTTGGCAAGATCAAATCCGACTACGTTGAAACCACAGAAGATTCCGACCTCCTGGAAAACGCCATTCGCGGCATGCTCACCGGCCTTGACCCCCATTCCACCTATCTTGACCCAGAGGCCTACCAAGAACTACGCGTTGGCACCAGCGGTAAATTCGGTGGACTCGGCATCGAAGTTGGCATGGAAAACGGCTTTGTAAAAGTCATCTCCCCCATCGACGACACTCCGGCACAACGCGCTGGCATGCAGACAGGCGACCTCATCATCCGCATTGATGACACCCCGGTAAAAGGCCTATCACTTGGCGATGCGGTAAAACTTATGCGCGGCGAACCTGGCAGCAAAATCCTGCTGACCGTTGTTCGTGAAAGCGAAGACAAGCCACTCAAGGTCTCAATCACTCGCGCCGTGATCAAGGTCAACAGCGTAAAATCCCGCATGCTTGACCCAGGTTTTGGTTATGTCCGTATCAGCCAATTCCAATCCAATACCGGCGAAAACATCATCAACGCCGTCAGCGAACTTAAAAAAGAACACGAAGCCAATCTTAAAGGCTTAATCGTTGACCTACGCAACAATCCTGGCGGCGTACTCAATGCCGCTGTCGCCGTATCTGACGCCTTTCTTGAGGACGGCCTAATTGTTTATACCGAAGGTCGTATCAATGATTCAGAAATGAAATTCAAGGCCACACCGACCGACATCGTCAAGGGCGCACCGATAGTGGTTCTGGTTAACGGCGGCTCCGCCTCAGCTTCAGAGATTGTTGCCGGCGCACTGCAAGACCACAAACGCGCCGTCATCATGGGCACCACCACCTTTGGCAAGGGGTCAGTGCAAACCATTCTACCCATCCCTAATGGCGCCGCCCTCAAGCTCACCACCGCCCGCTACTACACCCCTTCAGGCCGCTCAATTCAAGCTGAAGGAATCATTCCCGACATCAAGCTTGAGAATGTAAAGCTGGCCGAGATGGAGGCATCAGCCTTTGAGCCCATCAAGGAAGCCAACCTTTCAGGTCACCTGGACAACGGTAACGGTGACGATAGCAAAACCGTAGATGCCGCAGGTAATGATGAAAAAAAAGAACTATCACTGGCGCAAAAAGACTACCAGCTTTATGAGGCACTCAACCTGCTAAAAGGGCTGGAGATACTGCAAAGATAAACATTGCCACACTCACAAACAAAACAGCACAGCCACACCACAGCCGTTAGCCAATGGCTATCATTGTGTGCTGCGCTGTTTCTCTGCAGCCTAGCCAGCTTGGCGCAAGCTAGCGGCTCGCAACCAGCACAAATAAGCATCATCATTGACGACATGGGCGGCCAGCTCAACGCAGGGCTACGCGCCCTGCAATTACCCGGCGCAATAACATACGCCTTTCTGCCACACACACCTCATAGCCGCAGCCTTGCCAATGCCGCCCACCATCTTAATAGAGAGATTATGTTACATCTGCCCATGCAGGCCATGGGGGCCAACAAACTTGGGCCCGGCGGCCTCACACTCAACATGAGCCGAGCCCAATTCAGGCAGACATTCCTAAGCAACCTCAAAGCCATACCCCATGTTGCCGGCATCAACAACCACATGGGCAGCCTGCTGACCCGCCACCCCGGTCACATGAGATGGCTAATGGAAGAAATCAAACAACAGGACAACCTGTACTTCATAGACAGTCGCACCACCCACCACACCGTGGCCAATCAGCTGGCCCGCGAATCACAAATCCCTTCACGTCAACGGGATGTGTTTTTAGATGACGACCCCAGCCTCACAGCCATCACCAAACAATTTGAATTACTATTAAAGAAGGCCAATCAGTTTGGTAGCGCCATAGGTATCGGCCACCCCTATGAAAATACGCTGACCATCCTCTCCCAACTGATACCTCAACTCAAAGATCAAAACATCAAACTCGTCCCTGCCAGCCAGCTTGTCTATCAAAGCCCAACCACCCGCCTGGCGGTAGAGGACAACACCCCTCCCGGCCCCCTGGTACTCAAAACACCCCACGAACACAGAAATTACCAATAAAACCCAAATAAATAAAAACTGGCATGATACCTGCTAAATAAATACTAGTGTCCTTCTATAGGCACTGTAGTCATCTCTTCCTACCCTCCTTCAATAGGACGTTTGCAAAAACGTCCTATTTTTTTGTCTATTGACGCCATTAATTTGACATATCGCCAAATTATTGACCAAAAGTGACAATTTTACGTCGAATTCAAACAAAAACTTCTGATTGATGCACAAAGCTAAAAGGCTTTAGAATGAGCGCTTGGTTTCATATATTCGACGAAACAGGTAACTG
>Ga0316207_10003940_pt1 | contig 13334 bp, 10 predicted proteins | sample 6weekpyrite_MG_FD_204943 | JGI IMG/M metagenome (GOLD analysis project Ga0316207, IMG submission 204943) | Microbial mat bacterial communities from mineral coupon in-situ incubated in ocean water Damariscotta River, Maine, United States -... | ecosystem: Environmental > Aquatic > Marine >... | reverse complement strand
TGTCCTTAATCAAAGCTATCCATCATTAAAGTTATGGCTGCATGAGTACCAGACATCCGTGTTGCTTGAGAAGCTTAAGCGGGCTGAGCTGGATTTGTTAATACTGGCCTTACCCGTAGACACGAATGAGTTTAGCCAGCTGGAGCTATTTAAAGAGGCCTTTGAACTGGCTATTCCTGCTGACCAGGCCGGTTCAATGCCACAGCTTATTACACTGGATCATCTTGCCAACCAGGAAATGTTGCTACTGGAAGAAGGGCATTGTTTAAGGGGGCAGGCACTGGATGTTTGCTTTATGGCCGGGGCCAGGGAAAATACCGGGTTTCATGCATCGAGTATGGAAACACTGCGACATATGGTCGGGGAGGGTATGGGAATGACATTAATACCTGAACTTGCGGTACCCGTTAAACACATTCCACAGGATGCGGTGCACTACATCCCTTTTAAATCACCAAAACCAAGCAGACAAATAGGCCTGTTGTACCGTAAAGGGAGTTATCGCGAATCGGCTTTTATACAAATTCAGCGGGTAATTCAAAGTGCGATAAAACAGAGAATTAAACCTGGATAAGTTATAGCGAGTAACCCGTCAAAGAGGGTTGCTGAGCATAAACAAAAACGCAAATAGCTATATTGCTATTTGCGTTTTCTGTTTTACCAGGAGGCTATTAAATTACAGGTTTACAAGATATTGGTTTAGCCGTTTTCTGTAATCGGAAGGAGGGTAATTTCAACACGACGGTTCAGGCTGCGCCCCTGTTCAGTGCTGTTATCTGCAATCGGGTTTCTTTCGCCAAAACCAATGGTTTCAAACCGGGCTGCATGCACACCTCTGCTCTTCAGGTAAGCCGTAACAGCCATTGCACGGTCTTCAGACAATTTATTGTTATAAGCATCAGAACCTTTACTGTCGGTGTAACCCGCGACAACGATTGTCGTCTTTTCAAACTCCTGTACTACCAGGGCAACAGAGTTGAGAACTTCATAGAAGTCTGCGCGAAGGCTGCGGGCATTGCTGGGGAAGGTGATATTACCAGGCATAATAAGGTTGATATTATTACCATCACGTTGAACGCTGACGCCAGTACTGCGCAATTGTTTTCTCAGTTTGGCTTCCTGGGTGTCCATATAATATCCCACACCACCACCAATGATTGCACCGATACCTGCATCCCTCAACAGGCGCTTATTGCGGTCACTACCACTTTTGTCCTTGTTACGCAGGTATGAAGCAACCAGGGCTGCCCCCGCACCAATGCTGGCACCTTTAGTCGTATTAGTCGTTTTTTCTTCACCGGTGTAAGCATCAAATGTGGTGCATCCAGTGAGTGCAGTTATGCTTGCAAGTGCAAGCGCCGTAATTTTCATTTTCATAGTTAAAGCGCCTTTTAGATAGCGATGATTCGTTTATTTGCAATGTATATTAAAGCATATCAGGCAAATATAAATCACAAATATTAAAAGTATTTACAAATTATTGATAAAGGAGAGAAATATATGTGCGTATAAATAGAGCTGATTCACTATTGTAGGAAAATGTTCATCAGCGAATGTGAATATGCTCACACAATTAAACCCATAGAATGTATTTAAAAGGGTAAACAAAGGATTATAAGTGCCGGTAGCCTGGGCTTAATCTTGCTACCTGAAGATTACTTAATAAAGGTATTAAAAATGAAAAGATTGCTCGCGTTTGTATTAACAATGATAGCTGTTGCGCTGGCATGGAATTACTCTATGCCACTCATGGTTGAAAAAATGTCTGCGATGAGTGTTGATGTTTCAACTGAATATCTCTTTAATGGTATTGGATCCTTGTTTTCGGCTTTGGCATTGGCCAGTATGGTTTTCATTATTTGTGCCCAGGCGCTAGATGCTAAAAATAACCAGCATCAAATGGAGAAAACCCTCGAGTCAAATCGACGTCACCTTGAGGTTATCGCACTTTCATCACTTATAAACGAGTGTGACACAACACTTCATCGGTATGATCGCTGGGAGAAGGCCGGTATTAAAGGCGACTATACGAATGCCAAGGCGGATGTAAGAGAAAAAATGAATGCTTATCGAAAAAAACTGGAACTAACATACGAAGACATTCAACACACTTGAGTACCAATAAGTAGCAGGGACTGTTAGGTGACTGGTGATGTAGAAATATAATGTGTGTGAATGTCACACACATAAATAAATCAAACTATCTCGGGACGTTTCAAAAATAGTAGGCAATATCCAGCTGTAAAAAATCATCCTGCTCAATTGTTTTTATACGGCTTAAGGGGTCTATATTGTTAAACAGGCGTAGCTCCAGTGTTGCCGTCCAGCTATCTAAAAAACGTCTGCTGGCTTCCAGGCTAAGCAAATGCTCCTGATTATCGAGGTCGTAAATAATGCCGAGTAAGGCCTCACTGGACTGCGCATCGTTTAACACCAGTCGAAAACCTGCCATTAAGTCGTTCTGAAAAAAGCTGGTTGCCTGGTTATCTCGATCATCATAAAGATACTCCATGACCAGGCCGAGGTCAGCATCAGACTCCGCTATACCTACGAAGGTGTATTCAAACCCGCCGGTGAGCGCCAGGAAGCGTTCATTAAGAAACTGACTGGTGAGAAAATCGAACTTTTGCCAGTCCCTTGATATAAGTTCCAGTTTCCATAGCCATTCTTCGGTGGTGAGTTGTGCATCTAAACTGGTTTGTTGCATTAACGGGTAATATGGTATTAATACGCTACGTGTATTGAGGGTACCGGGTATAAATAGAGGCTCGCGACTTGTACCTGTAAAATAGGCTATGCCTAATTCAAGGTCACCAAAATAGTTAAACCAGCGCACTGAATAATCGATATTTTTTTCTTTATCGGATGATTCGTAGCTGGTCTGGTCGGTATCAACATCAGGGCTCGTTCGTGGCCGGCCTTCTATACCCTGAAATGTGCGTTCCCTGAAATAAGGCAGGATGAAAACATCAAGGGTTCCCCAGTCCTGTTCAAATGAAGCCTTAACCATGGGCTGGCCAAGTTTGTCTTCACCATCTATATTTTCTACATTATCAGTCTGGTTGATAACATCAACCAGATGCTGTGACTCTGTAACCCCCCAGTAAACCTTACTGATACCTAAACGAAGCTCCCAGTCGTTAAAAACATGTTGATATGACAACTCGCGCAGGTCACCATGCGTGCGCTGGTTATCATATTGATCGAGGCGCAGAAAAGGCGTAATGGTGATACTTTGCTGGTCATTATTCCATGACGAGTAATATTCCGGTTCAGCCGATAGCGACAGGTAATTATCGTGCTGTTCAGGATTCTGGTTCAGGGTATCATTAAAAAAATACCGGTTCTGTATCGCTATATTGCCAGACCACTCTGCCTGGACGTAGGAGACGGGAAAGAGTAAAACGCAAAGTGCGCATATCTGGGCTTTATTCACTAATGTATATCTCATTAAATGGCTGTCGGTCATGCGTGAAATAATGTGCTGAACTGGAGTAATAAAAAATTATCAGATTCAAGGGCGAGCAGAAAGGCAGGTTTGATAATAACAGTTATGATTGATACCAGCCCAATCATAACTGTCACTACCACATTGTTAAGCTACCTGGCTCGCTTTAAACTATTACGGTTAAAGTCTTTATCAGTTAAGCCTGTTTTGAACTGATAATTGCTCCAGTTTAAAGTCGTGGACTTACCGGTCTGGTGATTAGCCATGTGCATCACATCCGCACGCCAGAACTTATTGAGATACTGCTGGTAGCCAGAATAATTTAATGTCTTTAGCAATACATTCTTGCGATCATAGAAATCTATTTTTTCTGGGCGGTATTCCTTTTTATTGATCCACACTTGCTGACGAGTGTAGCCTGAATGTTTATAGGCAGGGTAACGCTCAATTACAAAACAGTCGATGCCATTTAATGTCTCGTCCTTAATATATTTGTAAGTGTACTTTTCGATTTCCTGTGAAGATATATCCTCATAGGCAAATTCACTGCCCATAAATGGCCCAGATTTATTCTTTGAGCTAATGCGTTTAACACGCTTTAATGCGGGCAGGTATAGCCATTGCTCATCTGGTTTCAGGGCATGTGAATAAGTTAACGATGCTGTGCCTTTTATATCAGCCGGTGTATCGAAAATAGTCATGCCTTTATCGCCATCTCCTTCGACTTCCAGGGTTTTAACCCTGACCTGCCTGGTATTTGTCTGTCCTTGTTTGTTTTTTAATTCCATGACCATTTCAGCCATTAAGTCGATAAAGCCGGTGTCGCGTCTGTCTACTTCAACGGCGATTTCCAGGCCTTTGTTCTCGTTTTGAACAGCTGCAAATGCAGCGCTGGTTGCGAATGCGCTTAAGAAAGCGAGTGCTAATGAAAATTTTATTAGTTTCATGGTGAGTAACCCTACGCGATTTTAGTATTTTTGTTTGAATCTATTGCCATTAATAGTGGCGGTAATAATAAGAAATCAAGAATAAGTGCAATGGCTATTATAATGCTTGTCATTAAGCCCATGCCTGCATTAAGTTGAAATGAAGATTGTGCAAGTATCATAAAGCCGCAAATCAATACAGCAGATGTTACCCACAATGCAACGCCTACATTCTTAAATGCATACCTCACGGCCTCCTGGCTATTAAGGTTCTGTTCGTTACGTGCACGTATGTATTTGCTGATAAAGTGTACGGTATCATCCACCACTATTCCAAGTGTCATTGCGGTGACAACTGACAATGCCAGCCCAACCTCACCAACCACAAGACCCCATATGCCAAAGGCAACCCCCGCGGGAAACAGGTTAGGCATCAGGCTTATCAGGCCATACTTAACCGATTTAAGCGCAATAATGAGTATCAATGAAATTATAGTAAGCGCAATGGTTGTGCCACCTAGCATGCTAATAATATTACGTTTGCCAATATGTGCAAACATAATTGAAGGGCTGGCACCATCAGTGACCAGCTCAGGTGTGTTAAGCTTCATCCAGTCATTTGCTCGTTTCTCGAGCGCGAGCAATTCATTTGAGGAGACGGTTTTTAGCACCACGGTAACTTTGGTTGACTGTTTTGCAACATCAATCGTGTTGTTAAGATCCAGTCCATAGGGAAGTGACATTTCATAGAGTAAAAGGTATTGAGCACCTAACTGTTTGTTATCTGGTATTTTGTAATATGCGTCATCATCCGCATGCATATTTTTGTTCAGGCGCTTAAATGTGTCGGTTATTGCACTAACGTGCATTGCTTCGTCCTGTTGCTTGTACCAGTTTGCAAATTTTTCTACCTGAGCTAAAAACTCTGGGCTGCTAACACCTTCTTTTTCCCCGCTATTAAGAGAGTATGAGATGGTATAAGTACCAGTGAGATTTTCAGTTGTGAAATCTGTATCGCGCCTGAACTCTATGCTTTCGTCAAAGTAGTTCACAAAAATATCATTTAAGTCATTCTGGGGAATCATGGCAATAAAAAAGACAACACCAAGACTTAAAGATGTTAGTAATGTTTTTCGTTTCTCGACAACAAAATTTCCCAGCTTGTCCATTAAGCTTGTGCCCGCAACAAAGTGTTTGGCGTGAATGGGCAAGATAAACATAATTGCGGGTAGAAAAGTTACGGTTAAAAAGAATGCACCAATAACGCCAAATGTTGACATGTTGCCAAGGTCAGCAAAGGGTGGTGCATCACTGGAGTTGAGGCTTAGAAAGCCTAAAGCGGTTGTGATACTGGTGAGAAAAACAGGCATAAAATTAACCCGCATACTTTCCACAATTGCATCATGTTTACTCATGCCTTTGTGAATTTCCTGCAACATGGTAACTAACAGGTGTACTGCGCCGGCTATGGCTATGGTTAAAATGATAATAGGAGCCGAGGCTGAAGGTGGGGTGAGCTTAACGCCAATATATCCGCCTGCACCCATACCAATTATGATTGAGCAGATAACCAGAATTAGTGTTGCAGCCGTTCCACTAAAACCTTTAAGTAAAAGAAGCAGGACAAAGATGATAACGCCGAAAGCAATGGGTATCAGGGTCTGGCCATCTGACTGACTGGCCTCCGGAAAGGCATTATTCATCATGGTCATTCCGGCTAACCTGAAGTCCAGATCTGGGTAGCTGGCCTTTGCATCTGCAAGCATTTGTCTGGCGTAAGCCACCGTCTCCGGGTTTTCTTTCATCTGGTTTTTACCGGGTAACTGAATGGTTACATTGACACCGGTATGTGCCGTATTAAGGGATACGAGTCTACTGGCTAACAGGGGTTCATTCAGGGCAACCTGCCTGGCATAATCCAGGTCTTTCTGCGTCATTGATTCAGCATCAGTTACCAGGTCATCCACAATCAGGTCATCACCTTCAGCGTAGGTGTGCTGGAAATTGGTAATAGAATCGACGCGAATCGAATGAGGAATCTGCCAGGCTTCTTCTGTAATTGCTTTTACTACTGCCAGGGTTTCTGGGGTAAATACATTGCCATTTTTGGGGGATATCACAAACAGGACATTGTCATCTTTCGTGTATGTGTTCTGCAGGTTTTCAAATGCATTGAGTTGTGGATTTTCCTTGCTGAAAAACACACGATAGTCATTTGAGAAGGGCATCAGGTTTGGTACGCCACTGCCGATTATTCCAACTACCGTTAGCGATAAAAGTATCACCAGGTAACGCCATTTCAAAATCCATTCTGTATATCTGACTATCATGGGAATCTCCCGAATTTAGTATTATAAGTTGTGTTGCTTAGCGTTTTCGAGTTGTTGCATTTCATCTGCAAACAGCTCTTTGCAAAGGTGTTTACGCAGTGCGTAAATATCAAATTCGCTACTTAAGGGTTTCCATTGGTAGCTATCTAAAAATTTATGACTATTAACCCACATCATTTCCAGTGGCTGCTGCATGCCCAGTTTGTCAAATGGGATACCTGAAAGGTGCAGCAAATTCGAACCATAGCCCATTGTCCAGATACCCAGAACGATACTGTCGGGCATGTATGGTTGATCGGCGGGTATATCACCATCGTGTACCGCATCGCGAACAATCTCTAATACAATACCGGTAATTTCCTGTTCGAGTTGCAGCAGCCTGAGTTGTTTATCTTCTGCAATTTTTTCTCTTACGGCTGCAGATTTTATAATTTGCATATTCTGAAGTTCAGCAGGATGGAGCTGGGCATACAGGCTATGTGCAATACCAATAGCAGCAATGCGTTCACGGTGATTGCCGGGGTAGTTCTTTGCTCGATTGAACATTTCTATAAGATTAGACACACAACGACAGCTAATCCCACTAATAATTTCTTCTTTACTACAAAAGTGGTTATAAACAGTACCCTTGGAGTATTCAATTTCAGCGGCAACTCGTTCCATGGTCAGGCTTTGTAGGCCCTCGTGTTGCAGTATTGTCTGGGCGGTATCGAGAATGAGTTGCTCGCGATCGTGTAGTTCGCGTTGCTTACGAGTTAATTTCTCAGGCATGATATTCGGGCTTGGGGTTGTCATAGCGGAATAATATGACGCTTCGTCAAAATTTGTCAACAAGTTTATTAGTTAGACGGGTGTATTAAATTTTACATAATTCATCATGAAATAAAACCTGTGCATGATAGACTTAGTATCTTTTTGTTTTAAAAGATATTTTTATGAAATATGCTTTTCATGAGCTGGCCTACGCAAACCCTGAGCTTGGCATCCGCGGAACGCTAAAAGCACAGAATGCTGACTTTTGTGTTGACGAAATTATGCCTGTCATACCCTCCGGGGAGGGGGAGCACCTCTGGCTTAAAGTCGAAAAGAATGGCAGCAATACCGATTGGGTAGCACAACAACTTGCTAAAATAGCTGGCCTGAAACCGATGGCAGTTAGCTATGCGGGCATGAAAGACAGACATGCGATAAGCACGCAATGGTTCAGCCTGCATATGCCCGGTATGCAGGATCCAGATCTTTCAGACCTGGATGAAACAGAATTTAAAGTGCTTGAACAATCACGTCACGACAGAAAACTTAAGCGAGGGGCGTTAACGGGTAACAGGTTTAAAATTCGTATTACAGAGTTGCAGGGTGATATAGCTGGGCTGTCTGAAAGGCTGCAAGTCATTAAGCAGCAGGGTGTGCCTAACTACTTTGGTGAACAACGCTTCGGTAGAGATATGGGCAACCTGGATAAGGCTGAAAGGCTATTTAATCGTGAAATAAAAAAGATTAAAAAACAGCAACGAGGATTATATATATCTGCTGCACGTTCCTGGATCTTTAATCAGGTCTTATCTGCCAGGATAAGCCAGGGAAAATGGGATGAGCCACTAACGGGTGAAGTTTATATGTTGAATGGAAAGTCAGCCTGCTTTATAGATGATGATCCTGAAACAAACAGACAGCGTCTGAAAGCGGGAGAGCTTAACCTTACGGGTTGTCTGTGGGGTGAAGGAGAGAGCATGGCTAGCGCTGAAGTGCTTGCGTTAGAAAAGTCCGTCGCAGATGAGTTTCAGGTATTTGCTACAGGGCTGGAGTCGGCAAGAATAAAACAGGAAAGAAGGCCATTAAGACTTATGCCCGCATGCTTTGAATGGTCAGTTGAAAAGGATACGCTGACATTAAGCTTTGAATTACCAGCGGGTGCTTTTGCAACAATGGTGCTGCGCGAATGTGTAAGCGTTTGAAGTCACTCTAAAAAATATATTTCAATTAATTCAAAGTACTACCCATACCATTATCACGTCTAAATCTTACAGATGCCAAAACGGGTGAAGTAGTGGCAATGTGGTGTCCTGCCGAAGTTGAAATGATGTCTGGTAAGTGTTCTCGTTTAAATTAGACATCAAATTTTAAATGTTAACTAATGTTAAACATCCCCCGAAAAGATTGTTAAACACAAAAATGTGGAATAAATTACTCGAAATTAAGCCTGGTCGAGGCTTGTTTCGTGCATGAGAGTTAAGCCGTGCTATAAGTAATAGTGTATATGGTAGGCGAGCTGCAATAAAGATCGACACGGCAATTAATTAAAAGATCATATAGCAAGCTACGAGGACAGAAAAATGAAAAATATAAGTGATTCAGTTAAAGGGTGTAAGCCGATATCGCATCTCAATATTATTAGCATAACACTTGTTCTATTAGTATCAATACTCGGTACAGGTCTGGTTAGAGCAGATGTCGTCAATATAAATAAAGCCGATGCTGAAGCGTTACAGGAAAACTTAAAGGGTGTTGGAGAAGTAAAGTCAGAAGCCATTATAGAGTACCGGAAAAAACATGGCCGTTATAAATCCATCGAAGATTTAAAGGATGTGCCGGGAATAGGTGACGAACTTGTTAGAAAGAACAGGGGGAATATGTCACTGACAAGAGGGCTGGAACGAGCCAGGGAAAGACACGAAATAAACGAAGAGCGAAGATCGTCTATGCGTGACCGGAAGGAGAGCCGTTCTGGCGACGGTGATGACGATGATGATGAGTATAAAAAGAACCGAAAAAGTAAATATAACGATGATGAAGTAGACGATAAAAAAGATAAGAAAGGTAAGAAGCACAAGAAAGACAAGAAAGACAAGAAAAAGAAAAAAGATAAAAAGAATAATAAAAAGGACAAAAAAAAGAAAAGTGACAGGAAAAAGAGTTAAAGGCAGGTAGGTCGTTGTGTGATCTTTCATATGCGTTGACAGGGTTGCATCAGGAGTAAACCTGTTAGCTGCACGTTAAGTGAATAATAGAAAATTAAATAAAGGTGAATAAAATGGAACAGTTTTTTGGAGCAGATGCAGATATCCTTGGGCAGTATGTGATTCCCTGGGGTGTTAATATTGGCACCGCACTTCTAATATACGTGGTTGGACGGTGGATCATTAAGTTTGTGGTTCGAAGCCTGAAGACGTTGATGGATAAGTCTAAGATAGATGATTCACTTGGAATATTTCTATCAAATATAATTAACGCAGTACTCACCGTTTTTATAGTGATAGCGGCACTGGATCAGTTGGGTGTTGATACCACATCAATAATGGCAATATTCGCGGCTGCTGGACTGGCGGTGGGTCTGGCTCTTAAAGATTCACTTTCAAACTTTTCCTCTGGTGTAATGTTAATACTGTTCAAGCCCTTTAAGGTCGGTGATGTAATTAATGCCGCAGGTGTAACCGGTACTGTAGAGGCTATTCAAGTATTTAACACGATATTACGAACAGGGGATAATCAGGAGGTTATTGCACCTAATAGTCATGTGTATGGCGGTATAATTACAAACCTGACTGCGAAGGAAACACGTAGGATTGATCTTGTAATCGGAATCGGTTATGAAGATAGTATAGTACGTGCAAAAGAAACGCTTGAAGATATACTGTCGCGTATTCCGTATATTTTAAATGATCCCAAGCCTGCAATTATGGTGCTAGAGTTAGGTGAAAGCAGTATTGACCTTGCTGTTCGACCATGGGTCAAAACTGGGGATTATTGGGGCGTTAGATCAGAGTTATTGCAGATGATAAAGGAAGAGTTTGATAAACAGAGTATATCAATTCCATATCCGCAGCGCGATTTGCATGTATTCAATATCAATGAACAGAAATTAACAGCTTGATAGAAAAGTGTATAAACGAGTTAGGAACTAAATATGAAAAAATCAATAACGGTACTGGGTGCAGCTATGTTTGTATGTGGGCAGGCGGGGGCTGAGGAGGCGGCAAAGAAAAGTCTGTGGAAAGCATCAGCTGAGTTAGGCTATGTGTCCACGAGTGGAAACACCAGCACTGAAACCTTAAATACAAAGGCCGCCGTTTCTACAGACAGGGAGAGCTGGAAGCATAAGGCTGAAGTAACAGCGTTAAAGTCTTCAGATGATGTGGATACCACCGCCGAAAAATATACGTTTTTTGCACAGAGTGATTACAAGCTAAGTAAACCAAATTTTCTATTTGGTAATGTGAATTACGAAAATGATAAGTTTAGTGGCTTTGAATACCAGGTGACTGAAACTGTCGGTTATGGGCGCCGAGTTATTGATAATGAGAGTGTGTCGCTTGATTTAGAGATTGGTCCGGGTTCACGTCAGGTCAAGCTTGACACAGGCGAGAAAAGTAGCGAAGGGATTATTCGAGGTGCGGCAAAACTCGACTGGATTGTTAGTGATACAAGTAAGTTCGCAGAGGTATTAACCGTTGAAGCAGGTGATGATGTCACAATTACCAAATCAGTTACAAGTCTGTCGAGTAAGATTAACAGTAGTTTGTCGATGAAAATCACTTACACTTATAAGTTAACATCTGATGTTCCTGTTGGTGTAGATGATACTGATACTGAAACGGCTGTGACGCTTGTATATACTTTTTAATTTGCTGAAGAGGCTATACCCTTATTGCTTTATATAAGCTAAGGGTAATAGCTTATATCAACCTGAAGTCAGGTTTGATCTGTAGTTCCGCCTAAGCCATCCTGGCTTTGGCTTTGGCTCTGGCTCTGGCTCTAAGGGAAAATTTGTCTATTTTTAGTTAGCTCTTCAGTGGCACGGTTTATATAAAATCAGGAAAAGAAAACGCAAATGATCGCTAATGCACACAAATAAAATACAATAGTTTATAGATGATATTTAGCCTGTTTAAGACAGGTGAACATGAGGTAAGCGCTTATGGAATGAGTCTTATGATTTATCAGTCGGAAGGCTAATGCAAAAGCAGGTTCCCTTATTACTTCCACTTGTCACAGTAACGCTACCATGATGGCGGGTAATGGCAGCATTGACAAATGTCAGCCCGAGCCCAATTCCACTGCCGTTTGGTCTAGGGGTGCGATTGAAACGATCGAAAATATTATTGAGTTCCTGTTCGGCTATACCTGGTCCATCATCTTTAATACAACATATTACAGTTGAAGCTTTTCTTTCTATCGTTATATCGATTGTTCCTTGAATATGGTTGTATTTTATGGCATTTCCTAAAATGTTCACGATGACGCGTTCCATAATTGCACCATTTGCATGTATCCATACCGGGTCATGGGAATGCTCATTGATTCTAATATGTTTTTTAATAGCCTGATCCCATAGAATGTCGATGGCGTTTGCAATAACATCAGATAGATTAATATCAGTGAATTTTATCGGTTCATCACCTTCTACCCTTGATAAATGTATAAAGTCTTCTGCTAGCTCTATGGTGTGGTTTATGTTTTTTCTAATTCGATTAGTTAGCTCAGGATCGTTGTAATTGTCTGTGTTTTCAAGCATGGCAAGTATAGAAACCAGAGGTGAGCGGAGGTCATGAGATAAAAAGCTTAGCATTTCACCGTGTTTCTTTTGTGCGTGTTTGATTTTGCTTATATCTGACAGATTAATTATAAAACCAATGAGTGAGCCTTTCTGGGCGTGTAATGCTTTTATGTTTACGACCAGGTCTTTATTGTCAAGGGATCTAACCTGAATGTTGTTATATTCTTTATTCGATAATACCTGCTTTATAATCGTTTCCCAGTCCTCACCATTAGTGACTTTGACTGAATTCAGTAAAGGAATTATTGATTTACTCAGTAGCTTATTTATATTATTTATATTTAAGTACTCAGAGGCTTGCTTATTGGCTAAAGTTACGACACCCAGGCTATTAATTACAATTATTCCATCGGCCATTTGTTCCAGACTGTCAGATATAAAGTGCCGAAGATAGGCCATTTTATCAGTGGTTTTCTGTATTTGCTGGACACGTAGTTCAATAATTTCGCTTGTTGATTTAGGCGTATTGAAACGGCTTTTAATAATTTGTCGAGAATAGGTTTTAATTATTTTTGTCTGTTGCTCATTGGGCGGGGTAGGAGCGTTCCAGTTAATGCATAAAATATATGTGTCATTGCCAAGTGCGAGGTTTGTTGTATGGCAGGTTTCATAAAAATTAATCCAGTTTATTGAGCTGATTTCATCTGGTACACTGTTGCAGCAGTTTTTATATTTTACAATTAACTGGTGTTTTTCATTATATATGGATAAGCCAGTTGCGGGTACAAGGCTCTGTAGTAATTCAAATGGCTGCGCTTCATCGTGGGCAACAAATTTCTGTAATTCATTTGTTTCTTTAGACAGAATCTCAAGTTCAGAATTTAAATATTTAACAGTAAACTCAAGTCTACGCCAGGCCCATAAAGGGTATGATATTAAAAGGCATACGACAGTAGAGCTTAGAGGTATCCATATATGAAACATATGCAAAACAAGCGATGTTATGAAAAATATGCAACTGATTTCAGCAATGATTAAATATAAGCTGGCTCTAGGCGATAAATATGGAAATGCCAGTACAGGTATTATCACTAGAATAATAGAAATAAAAATGTGTAAACTGTTATTGATCGAGT
>Ga0316207_10003939_pt1 | contig 13334 bp, 7 predicted proteins | sample 6weekpyrite_MG_FD_204943 | JGI IMG/M metagenome (GOLD analysis project Ga0316207, IMG submission 204943) | Microbial mat bacterial communities from mineral coupon in-situ incubated in ocean water Damariscotta River, Maine, United States -... | ecosystem: Environmental > Aquatic > Marine >... | reverse complement strand
ATGCCACTGAGGTTGATACTGAAATTAATTTGGATTTGGTATCGGTGCTTAATCAGGTCTTTGATAAAGCGGTGAGTGGTCAGTATAAACCACGATTCCAACAAGGCGAAAACGCTTGGATTAAAAGGGGGGCGTTTCATTATGCTGAATGAACTCTATTCCATTTACCGGGGACTGAAAGCTGTTGGAGAATCGCCAGCGATTAAACATAACGACATTCAGTCGCCGGGTATGGGTACAACGTTTCGGGTGATTCTTGATGAGCATGGTCAGGTAAGCTCGGTTAAGTTAATGACCAGGGAGCAGATTAAAAATAGCTGGTCATTGGGCAATGGTAACAAAAATCAGTTTCCGGCGGTGAAGGCTGTTTATCCCTTATTGGCGGAAGGGCATGCAGATTATATTGCTTGGAAAGAAAAAACTAATAAACCCAGTGAAGCGGAATATCGAGAACTCATTGAGCGTGTAACCCAGCAGCATTCAGTCGATTTGACGCACATTAGTTGTTGGCCGAGTTATCGTAAGCAGGTATTGGCGCGTAAAGAACAGCTGGAAGGCATTGAGGATTGTGAGGCGGTTTATCAGTTGTTTGATCGATACAGCCAAACTAAAACCGGGGTAGAGATACTTGAACAAGCTGCCACTCTGTTGATTGAATCGGCTCTACAGGGAGCAGATATAGATAGCTTAAAGCATACTTGCACCCTATTATTTGGCGATGATGTCACGCCAAAAGGTGAGATTAAAGATGGGAAACGAGTAACCTTAATCCTCGATTGTTTTCCTCAAGCGGACATTGATATCTACGCATCATCCAGAGACCAAGTCGCTGGTCTTTCACGAGCTTTGTTCATAGCCGAATCAAAAACCAATAATAAAACTCGAAACGATGAGTGTGCTCTCACCGGAGAGATCGGTCAGGTAGTTTACGATATATTTCCGAAAGAAAAATTGAACGTTGTAGGCAGCACGACTCTGTTTGCTAAAAATGCAACCACCAGTGGCCCCACGGTTAAACGATACGATACCTCAGGCGGCGCTGCGTTTTCTGTTTCCGACAAGCTTAGCCAGGAATTGGCGGCTAGTATTGCCTTTATTAATTCGGAAGAATTCAAAAATCAAACCTGGTCAAATCTACCATCTACTCACGGAGCGTCTCCGAGCTTGTTGTTGGCCTATTGTAACGACGATTGGGAGCTACCACTGACCCCATTAATTACTGGGGAGTCAGAAGTTGAAGATTTTGATGATTATCTTGATGCAGCTGAGTCGGTGTTAGCATCATTTAGAGGAAAGGATCTAAGCCTTGATGCGGCAGTCGACTTTGTTGAAATCGTCGTATTGGATAAGGCCAACCGTAAAATCAATTTCAGTACTACGGCCAAACTGAGCGAATTGATTCGCGCAGCTGATGAATGGAAGCAGGCTTGTCTTAATACACCTAGTTTCAAATTGTATGCCTTGACCCATAAAAAAGAAAAACAGATGTGTTCACCCTGGGCAATTAGTCCTCAACAGGTGATGTATCTGTCGCGTCAAAAATATATACGAGATGGCAGCGATTCAACAACTCTGCCCGGTATCAGCTTTGCCGATGTGATGAAATTATTTCTTGGGAAAAATAACCAGGCCTTGGCACAGCGTTGTTTGCAACGTATTGCTGAGCAATATCAGCCCTTATTAAACTACTGTGCGTTAAGCCGGTTACAGCGAGTATTGCAAGCAAAAGCACATGTGAAAACCGAACCTAAAAATAATGCACTAGCCTTGAGTGCAGTTAGCTTGATGGCATTGCTTTTATTCAAAATTGGACGAACAAAGGAGATCTATATGGATGATTTTGCATTTCAGTTAGGGCAGCTATGCTCTGCGATGGATGAACTACATATCGGCTATTGCAAAAAAGAACGCAATGGCGAGATTCCAAGTTCTTTGTTAGGGAATCAGGTCTATGGCATGGCATTACAAAACCCAATTAGAGCAATGTCTGTTTTAGCTTCTCGTAGAAAACCCTATGACTCTTGGGCCAAGCGAATGATAGCTAAAAATATTCGATCAGAAGATAAGGCAATAACAGCGGCTATTTTTGCTCAAATATGGATGAGTAAGCAAGCCAAGCTATTAAGTGAGTTTTTGTCAGGTTCTATAACCACATCTGATACTTACAAAGCCGAACTCATGCTGGGTTATTTAGCTGGACGCCCGTTTGAACAACAAAAAATATCAACTAAATCAAATAATAATCAAGGAGAGAACTCATGAATGCACCTTTTAATCGCCATGTAGGTTTGTTGGTTTTAGATGTCACTATGTCCAACCCAAACGGTGACCCAGATATGGAATCCGAACCAAGAACGCGTGAGCTAGATGGCCTCGGAATGATTTCACCGGTTTCCCTAAAACGTAAGTTACGGGATTTGGTAAGTGAAGAGTCTGAAGTTTTTACTGTAGCCAAGCAACAGCTCGAACTTGGCATAATGACTGAGAATAAATTTAAAATTCTGGAAGAACGAGGGCGTGACCGGGATGCAATCAAAGCAATGGATAAAGCCGAGTTTATGCAAACCTATTGGGATGCGCGTATGTTTGGCAACACTTTTCTTGAATCATTAAAAGAGTCGGAACTGACGAAAGAGCAAAAACAGAAAAAATCCGAAGGAGGTTATGCGCATTTGATCAATACCGGTACAACTCAAATAGGCGTGGGCATGTCAATTGCGCCGATAGATGTTGTACGCATGACCAATACCAATAAGTCAGGTGTACAATCTGACAAAGATCGTGGCATGGCTCCTTTAGCATTTCGAGTGGTGCAGCATGGTATTTATTGCATTCCTATTTTTGTAAACCCTAGCATTGCTAAAAAAACGGGAGCGACTGCTGAAGACTTAAAGCTGCTCAAATTCATGTTGCCTTATGTTTATCAACACACCGCTTCTGCGATTCGACCTCAAATTTCAGTTTTGCATGCTTGGTTTGCTGAGCATAAGAATACCTTGGGTTCTTGTCCCGAGCATCTGTTTATCAATGCCTTAACACCTAAGTTAAAAGCTGGAGTGACACACTCGGCATCGGCAAACGATTACGATATTCCTGGGCGCAACGATTTGGATAATGATTTGTTAGATCGATTTAGTGATGTTCGAGATCTGGCGAACGAATAATGCCTTACCTCGCTCATTCGCCTCCCAGGGAAAACCCTGAGCTGGAAGCGCATCGATATGCGGATCATATTGATGAGATGATGAGTTATGGATTGGCCTTATTTGATTACCTGTTATCATTTTCCAATTCAGTTGAAGTAGAAAAAAATAACTTACGTCAAACCTTTAAAGCTGCGTTAATGTTGCACGATATGGGGAAGCTGGATGAGTCCATCCAACGAATATTTCGTGGTGAAGACTCTGGTCGCTTGCCAATAGATCATATTGAAGCGGGTGTTGCTGTCGCTGACGAGATGAAAAATGAATTGTTGGGCTGGTTGATTCGTGGCCATCATGCGCCAGGATTACCGAATAAAAAAACTGAGAAATATTTTATCAAGGAGTTAAGAAAAAAATCACAACTGACTCTATCTCCTTACTGCCTACGAGGTTCTCGTCATCACCGCGTTAAGCTCACGGCAGATTTTGATAAGCACAAAACAGCAATAGTCACCACAAACGAAAGAATGGTGATGTATAAACAGCGACAGATTGAATCTTGTGGTCAATGGCCTCAGCTCAGTTTGAAATTGCCTTCTAGTAGTTTGACGCCGCGTTTGATGTTGTCGTGTTTAGTCGATGCCGACCATAGTAGCGCAGCTTGTTACAGCCAAGACAAGCCCATGCCAGCTTTTAAGCCTGCACAAACGCGCTGGCAACAACGTATGCTGGCTTTAGATAACTATATTACAAGCTTGGTTGATTCGAGCAATGATCCTCATAGTGATCGTAACAAAATGCGGGGCGAATTTTATCGACGCTGTTTTGATGGGGAATTGTTTGATTCTCACTTGGTCGCCTGTTCAGCACCAGTAGGCTTGGGTAAAACAACGTCAGTAATGGCTTATTTACTTCGCTGTGCAATTAAAGATGATTCCAGCCGAATTTTTGTTATCGCCCCTTTTTCCAACATCATTGATCAAATGGTCAAGGTTTTACGCAAAGCGGTTGTGTTGGATGATGAAGATGCCACATCGATTGTGGTCGCGCATCATCACAAGGCAGAGTTTAGCAATAAGGATATGCGTCAATATGCAGCCAGTTGGCAAGCGCCAATCGTAGTTACTACTGCGGTACAGTTTTTTGAAACGCTCGCGGCTTCCAAGCCCTCAAAACTTAGGAAGCTGCACAATGTGATAGGTGCTGCGGTTTTTATTGATGAGTCTCATGCTTGTTTACCCTCCGAGTTGTTAAGTATTAGCTGGTACTGGATGAAGCAGTTGGCCGATAATTGGCGATGTAATGTAGTTTTTTCATCAGGTTCGATGGTGAAATTTTGGCAAGACAGTTACCTGGTCAATGAAGGTGTCCGTACTTTACCAGACCTACTACCTGATTCGTTAAAATCAAAAACACAACATGCAGAGGTGCGGCGGGTTATTTTTGATCGAGTTGAAAAACCACTAAAACGTGACGAGCTAGTTGAACGAATACAATCGGATGAGACTTGGGAGGAGTTTGTCAATCAAGACAAGCCCTCATGTTTAGTGATTTTGAATACCGTGCAGTCGGCAGCGGTCATTGCAGATACGCTAGCAAAAAGCTTAAATGATAAAAAAAATAAATTACCTAATAAAGCTGTTTTGCATCTATCGACCGCTTTAGCACCCAAGGATAGGGATAAAATACTGAAAGAGGTCATTATTAGGCAAGGCGATAGTGACTGGAATCATCGCCCTTGGTACTTGATTGCCACTAGTTGCGTTGAAGCCGGTGTTGATTTGGACTTCGCTATTGGGTTTCGCGAGAGTTGTTCGGTAACCAGTTTTTTACAAGTGTCTGGACGCATCAATCGGCACGGCAAACGAGCTTTTGGTCGGTTATTAGACTTTTCCATTTATGCTGAAGATGGTTTAAGTTATCACCCTGGATTTAAGGAGTCATCCGATATTTTGAATCACCTGTGGTTAGAGATAATTAGTGACAAAATGGATAGTAGCGAACTTTGTAGCAAAGCGATTCGCAAAGAACTTTCTCGATTTCCTGTAAAAAAGTCCAAATCAGAACTGTTGATATTGGAAGAACAAAAACAGGGGTTTCAGGAGGTATCAACAGAATATCGAATTATTGATTCTGAAACGGCTACTATTATTATTGATGCAAAACTGGTTGAAAAACTGGAACATGGAATTCCTGTAAATTGGCAGGACTTACAAAATAACTCTGTACAGCTTTGGGCTAATAAAATTAAAAAATTTCACTTGAAGCCTATAGTGGGCTGTGCACAAGATGATATTTATTCTTGGACGGATACTTACGATTATGATCCACTATTTCTGGGCATCATGGCAGGAATTATAGATCCGGAAGTATTTTTTAAAGAAACTGGTGGTGTTATTTAATGATTTACTTTCCCATCTCCCAATTCCTCAGTTACCAAACCGAAAACGAGAGAACATGAATAAACGCATCCGTAATTCAACCGCTGAATTCCTGATTTTCACCTCTCAGGCGGGTGAGGGGAGTATTGAGGTTCGGGTTGAGGATGATACCGTTTGGTTGACGCAAAAGCTGATTGCTGAGCTATTCGGTGTTGATGTGCGCACGGTTAGCGAACATTTACGAAACATATTCAAAGACGGTGAGTTGCAGGAAGGTTCAGTTATCCGGAAATTCCGGAATACTGCTTCAGACGGAAAAAAATACCTGACTCAATTCTACAATCTTGATTCCATTATCTCTGTCGGTTACCGCGTCAATTCCAAACGCGCTACCCAGTTCCGCCAGTGGGCAACCCAGGTACTCAGAGAGTTTGCCATCAAAGGCTTTGTGCTGGATAACAAGCGCCTGGAAAACGGTTCGTTTCTGGGTGAAGACTATTTTGAGAGGCTGCTGTCAGAAATTCGTGAAATCCGCCTGAGTGAACGTCGCTTCTATCAGAAAATCACCGATATTTACGCGACTAGTTTGGATTACAATAAAGATGCTGAGTTGACTCAGCACTTCTTTGCCAGAGTTCAGAATAAGCTTCATTTTGGAATACACGGACATACTGCTGCTGAGTTGATTATGCAGCGCGCTGATAGTGATAAAGCACATATGGGGCTGACATCCTGGGATAGTGCGCCCGATGGAAAAATCATCAAAACCGATGTGAGCATTGCCAAGAATTACTTGAGTAAAGATGAGCTAGCATCGCTGGGGCGTATTGTTAATGCTTATCTTGAACTGGCTGAAGAGCGGGCTAAGCGTAGCATTCCAATGACGATGGAAGATTGGAGCAAACGGCTTGATCTTTTTCTTGAGTTTGATGAGCGTGAAATATTGCAAGATGCGGGGAAAATTACGGCCAAAATAGCCAAAGAGTTTGCCGAAAGTGAATTTGAAAAATACCGTATCGTTCAAGATAGGCTCTTTAAATCAGACTTTGACAAGTTACTGGAACAACAAGAAAATGCAGTGAAGCAAGATAAAGAGCCTAAGAAATGAGTGATGATGCGTCTACACTGATGCTTTCTGCGCTGCAACACTACGCTTTTTGCCCGCGCCAGTTCGCGTTAATCCATGTCGAACAGGCATGGGCAGATAATCGCTTTACTGCGGAAGGTAACATCTTGCACGAACGAGTAGATTCGGGTGTTGCAGAGCAGCGACGTGGTACGCGATATGAGCGGGGTGTGATGTTGAAATCAGAACATTACAAGCTCACGGGTAAAATGGACTTACTGGAGATTGAGCAAAGTGATCCACCAAAATATCTGCCCGTAGAGTATAAGCGTGGTAAACCCAAAGTCGATGACTGGGATCGTGTGCAGGTGTGTGCGCAGGCGCTTTGCATTGAAGAGATGCGTGATACCTGTGTGAGCGAAGGGGCGATCTGGTATTGGGAAGTGCGGCGACGAGAGATTATTCAGATTGATGATGCATTACGTGCAACCACGATTGCCGCTATTGAGGCTGCCCATGCCATATTGGCTTCTGGTAAAACCCCGCCACCGACAGATAATACCAAACGCTGTCGTGCTTGTTCTTTGGTCGATTTATGCGAGCCTGAGATTTTTAGGCGGGATCATTCTTTGCAATACATCAGCCAGTTGTTTGAAGGTGACGCATGAGAAAGCTTCAGAATACCCTCTATATCACTCGACAGGAGAGCTACCTGCATAAAGAGCGGGAAACTATTGTGATCAAACAGGGGGAGGATAAACTTGGCCAGTTCCCAGCGCTCACGATTGGTAACATCCTCTGTTTTGGGCAAGTGAGCGTGTCGCCTTTTCTGATGGGGTTCTGTGGTGAACAGGGTATAGGGCTTTCATTTTATACTGAATATGGAAAGTTTCTTGCCCGAGTTCAGGGAAAGCAGACGGGCAATGTGCTATTGAGACGTGCCCAATATCGTTGGGCGGATGATGAAGAGAAGTCAGTCGCCATTGCTCGTTTAATGGTTGCTGCTAAAATTAGTAATGCGCGATCTATACTGATGCGTGAAATCCGTAATCATGGTTCAAACCCATCAATAGAAGCTGCGGTGAAGCATCTTGCCACGAGCTTACGGCGAATTCGCAATGCGACTACAATACCTGAAGCGATGGGGATGGAGGGCGATGCGGCTAATGTCTATTTTGGTGTTTTTAATGAATTGCTGCGCGGAAGTGGGTTTAGCTTTGGTGGGCGTGTTCGACGGCCACCGACAGATCCTGTTAATGCATTGCTTTCCTATGCATACACATTAATCACGCATGAATGTGCCGCTGCTTTGCAGGGTGTTGGGCTTGATCCCTATGTGGGATTTTTGCATCAAGACCGCCCCGGCAGGCTTAGCCTCGCTCTGGATTTACTGGAAGAGTTTCGTTCGCCCTGGGCGGATCGATTTGTGCTTACGCTTATCAATCGCCAGCAAGTTAAATTAAATGACTTCGTCACTGAGGCAAGCGGTGCGGTTCGGCTGACTGATGATGCACGTAAAAACCTGTTGACGGCGTGGCAGGAACGTAAACAGGTTGAAATACTGCACCCTTATCTGGACGAAAAGGTGCCGATTGGTCTATTACCGCATTGCCAGGCAATGTTGTTGGCGAGACATATTCGGGGTGATACAGAGTATTATCCTCCCTATCTGGTGAAATAGAATGCTAGTTTTGATTACCTATGATGTGAGTGTCGTGACAGGCGATGGACGACGGCGCTTAAGACATATCGCTAAGACCTGCCTGGATTATGGCATGCGTGTTCAGAACTCGGTGTTTGAGTGTGAGGTAGATCCCGCACAATTTACGGTTTTGAAAAATACATTGATGGATATCTTCGACCCTGAAGAAGATAGTTTGCGGTTTTACTTTCTAGGGAAAAAAGGCAGGCAACGAGTAGAGCATGTCGGTGCTAAAACGACTGTTGATCCAGTGCGTGATACATTAATCCTATGACCGCTAACCTGCTGTGCTCAGTAAAACCCAGTGAGGTTAGCGGAAAACCTAAGGTATTGATCTGATTCTGTTGTGGTGTGAATATTTTATTGGTAAGTGCCTCTGCTATATCTAATCAACCAGAGTTAGCGGATATCGCCAATTTGTTCTTTAAAAATTAGTAAGTTAAAATTTTTCTGTCGCGCCTTCACCGGCGCGTGGATTGAAACAAGCGAGACCCACGCCTAATCGGCCATAACGCAGTCGCGCCTTCACCGGCGCGTGGATTGAAACATTTAAGTTCGAGGACGTATGGAGTGCTCAAATAGTCGCGCCTTCACCGGCGCGTGGATTGAAACCAGACTGGGAGCGTAATCTAGCGGTGCAAGATAGGTCGCGCCTTCACCGGCGCGTGGATTGAAACATAACAGCGGGTATCTCGCAATTTATGGCTAATGGTCGCGCCTTCACCGGCGCGTGGATTGAAACCTGAAGTTAATGTTAAATCCCCAAACTCACAAAGTCGCGCCTTCACCGGCGCGTGGATTGAAACAGATGACGCCACTTTCAACGATTGCCGCTTGCTATGTCGCGCCTTCACCGGCGCGTGGATTGAAACGGCCCTAGCGGGTACACCGCGACCCCGCTTCGCTGTCGCGCCTTCACCGGCGCGTGGATTGAAACATTCGTGAATTTGAAATTAAGTAGAAAATAATAAGTCGCGCCTTCACCGGCGCGTGGATTGAAACTTTGCTGATGAGACGCTTGAGCCTATCCGGGAAGTCGCGCCTTCACCGGCGCGTGGATTGAAACTAGTCATGAGGATATTTATCGACATTGAGACTATGTCGCGCCTTCACCGGCGCGTGGATTGAAACAATTGCTAGAAAGCATGAGGTTATCGGCGATATAAGTCGCGCCTTCACCGGCGCGTGGATTGAAACAGTTTTACCGGCTCCCAGTGAGATGATGTAATCTGTCGCGCCTTCACCGGCGCGTGGATTGAAACCGCATTGAATATTTAACCCGCCAACTGGCGGACGGTCGCGCCTTCACCGGCGCGTGGATTGAAACATGCAAATATGGCCACCAGTGATAACTTTATTAGTCGCGCCTTCACCGGCGCGTGGATTGAAACGATATCAGCGGTGAATTGCACATCACCAGTAAATGTCGCGCCTTCACCGGCGCGTGGATTGAAACGCGTTCAGGTATGCAAGTAGAACGGTCATTACAGTCGCGCCTTCACCGGCGCGTGGATTGAAACACGCTTTTTCAGCGCATCTTCAAGGGCTTTTTCGTCGCGCCTTCACCGGCGCGTGGATTGAAACAGTTATAACGACGTAACAGATGCATATTCTCCGGTCGCGCCTTCACCGGCGCGTGGATTGAAACACGGGCTATCGTTTACGCCCAGCATCACTATGGGGTCGCGCCTTCACCGGCGCGTGGATTGAAACACCAGATTTAGTATTGATCCGTTCGGTTCGCTTGGTCGCGCCTTCACCGGCGCGTGGATTGAAACAACGTTAACCCCTCCATCGAGCAGGCCTCCCAGGTCGCGCCTTCACCGGCGCGTGGATTGAAACATAAAAAACAGGGCCGCAGCACCACAGAACAGCTGTCGCGCCTTCACCGGCGCGTGGATTGAAACGACATATCCAGTCTCGACATAATCAGCATCAACGTCGCGCCTTCACCGGCGCGTGGATTGAAACACGAAGACATTGAATTTGTTCTGGTTGGTGAAGAGTCGCGCCTTCACCGGCGCGTGGATTGAAACATTAACTGTAAGGAAGTTATCATCTGATTCGGGGTCGCGCCTTCACCGGCGCGTGGATTGAAACACGCGAACGTGTCGAAGTGTCCAAGTCAAATAACGTCGCGCCTTCACCGGCGCGTGGATTGAAACTGAGATATGGGTGAGTTTTAATCAAGACTTGGACAGTCGCGCCTTCACCGGCGCGTGGATTGAAACTCATGCCTCGACCAATGAAGCCGCCGCCCGTGTTGGTCGCGCCTTCACCGGCGCGTGGATTGAAACTGCTCAAAAAGAGGCGATCCCGATCATCCGGCAAAGTCGCGCCTTCACCGGCGCGTGGATTGAAACACGCTCAAGGCCCGACTGGCTCGCTGCATTACTACGTCGCGCCTTCACCGGCGCGTGGATTGAAACGCCGCCCTTAATAAATGGGCTTTGCTGATAAAGGTCGCGCCTTCACCGGCGCGTGGATTGAAACCGCTCATAGTGATTGAATCTGCCGGGGTTGTGTTGTCGCGCCTTCACCGGCGCGTGGATTGAAACTTGGTTTTCGTAGTCGTCATGCTCATCGTCATCGTCGCGCCTTCACCGGCGCGTGGATTGAAACGTACGATCCAGCCCACGTACCCGCAGCCGTGCGGTCGCGCCTTCACCGGCGCGTGGATTGAAACTTCTTCAAAATGACATGAACAGATCGATGTAATGTCGCGCCTTCACCGGCGCGTGGATTGAAACGTTGATTAGTTTTACTAGGTTTTCTGTGCTCATGTCGCGCCTTCACCGGCGCGTGGATTGAAACTTGCCTAGCGGATTAATAAAGCCAGCGGCCACCTGTCGCGCCTTCACCGGCGCGTGGATTGAAACTATAGACGGCGGCGCAACGTGGATGCCAGATCGAGTCGCGCCTTCACCGGCGCGTGGATTGAAACAACGTTAGGCGCTGCCGGTGGCGGCGCATCCTCTGTCGCGCCTTCACCGGCGCGTGGATTGAAACACGCCAGCGGTGTTGGTTGATCATATCATCCCAGTCGCGCCTTCACCGGCGCGTGGATTGAAACACGGATCTTCGGCTGGGTGTATGAGGCGACGGGGTCGCGCCTTCACCGGCGCGTGGATTGAAACACCTAAGGCGGTGGATGAACAGCAAAAGATTTTAGTCGCGCCTTCACCGGCGCGTGGATTGAAACCATTTGCACATCTGTAAAAACTGGAGTCCCAGTGTCGCGCCTTCACCGGCGCGTGGATTGAAACCTGCAAAAAAAGTTTTTATTGTGTACGGCGAACGTCGCGCCTTCACCGGCGCGTGGATTGAAACTATCGGAGCTAGCCTAAAAGCGCTAGTGGAAACCGTCGCGCCTTCACCGGCGCGTGGATTGAAACAGCGTCTTCGCGGGCGACAGCGATCAACCGGCGTGTCGCGCCTTCACCGGCGCGTGGATTGAAACTTGATTTCACGTAAAGTTGAATCATGAAACATAGTCGCGCCTTCACCGGCGCGTGGATTGAAACTTCCATAGTGGGTTTTTTAATGTGCGCGAGAGTACGTCGCGCCTTCACCGGCGCGTGGATTGAAACTCATCATCAGATTTCAGATTCCACGCCGTTTCTGTCGCGCCTTCACCGGCGCGTGGATTGAAACCGTGGAGCACAGAGTCAGTAAAGAACTGCCTGTGTCGCGCCTTCACCGGCGCGTGGATTGAAACATCCCACTACTTCCGTATGTGGTATTGGTGTTAAGTCGCGCCTTCACCGGCGCGTGGATTGAAACTGCTCTGAAACGTGCATGGATTTATTAGGTTATGTCGCGCCTTCACCGGCGCGTGGATTGAAACCTAGCCCTCAGTTCCCGCTCTGTGAATGGAATTGGTCGCGCCTTCACCGGCGCGTGGATTGAAACTTTAGCGATCCGAGGTTAAAACAAAACATTCGGGTCGCGCCTTCACCGGCGCGTGGATTGAAACACCAATAGCGCCTTGGGCCTTGCTTATGAGTACGTCGCGCCTTCACCGGCGCGTGGATTGAAACAATACAAAAGATTTCGCCGTTAATATCGATGATGGTCGCGCCTTCACCGGCGCGTGGATTGAAACAGACTATAACGACTCAACCATAGCACTGATACCAGTCGCGCCTTCACCGGCGCGTGGATTGAAACCCACGATTCGTATTTGAAACGGAAGAGCACGGGGGTCGCGCCTTCACCGGCGCGTGGATTGAAACCGAAAACTGGACGTGGAGACAGTCACGATACTAAGTCGCGCCTTCACCGGCGCGTGGATTGAAACTCCAATGCCACCAATAGTATTAACAGGCGCAGTAAGTCGCGCCTTCACCGGCGCGTGGATTGAAACTTGAGTTGATTAAGCAAGGCGTGACACCTGACGAGTCGCGCCTTCACCGGCGCGTGGATTGAAACGTTTCATAATGCGCTTATAGTTAAAATCGTCGCAGTCGCGCCTTCACCGGCGCGTGGATTGAAACGGTTTTAATGATTCGCTGGCATGCCCCTTTGTATGTCGCGCCTTCACCGGCGCGTGGATTGAAACTAAATGTGTGCCCATGCTTTATTTCTTGCGCTTCGTCGCGCCTTCACCGGCGCGTGGATTGAAACCATTTTCGGGCGGTCTGATAGCCGACGCCATGACGTCGCGCCTTCACCGGCGCGTGGATTGAAACTCGCCAGTCGTCGCAGAACTACCATCACCTGTACGTCGCGCCTTCACCGGCGCGTGGATTGAAACGCTGATATTGTCGCCACGACATTTCCGCAGATCGGTCGCGCCTTCACCGGCGCGTGGATTGAAACCCAAGTATCGATTTTGAGACCTACATGCCTTTTGGTCGCGCCTTCACCGGCGCGTGGATTGAAACACATCAATCGAGTTAGAGCATCGGAGTTCGGGCCGTCGCGCCTTCACCGGCGCGTGGATTGAAACATCGCAACCATGCAACGTTTGAACGGAAGAATACGTCGCGCCTTCACCGGCGCGTGGATTGAAACAGCAGCTAGGCCATAACATCAGTAGC
>Ga0316207_10003938_pt1 | contig 13334 bp, 12 predicted proteins | sample 6weekpyrite_MG_FD_204943 | JGI IMG/M metagenome (GOLD analysis project Ga0316207, IMG submission 204943) | Microbial mat bacterial communities from mineral coupon in-situ incubated in ocean water Damariscotta River, Maine, United States -... | ecosystem: Environmental > Aquatic > Marine >... | reverse complement strand
CCTCAATTCATGTCTCTAGTGATGAGCGGGTTAGCAGTGATCATGATGATAAAAATATTTATAAACAGAGTGTGTTAATACCTGTTTTATGCAGCCTCAGCAGCAGCCGTTTTCATAGTGTCAGCCATCAGGGTGTAGACTTTAATCCAGGCATCTTTAGTTTCATCTGTAAATGCTTCTTTAAGCCCCGCGCCTAAAGTCCAGATAAGTGCCTCACCAACCGTATCGTAATGCTCTTCTTTTACGCCGTAGCCAATGTGTCGTTTACCCATGTCCTGTAAAGCAGGAATAATCGTGTCAAGTTTATCCAGGGCATTTACTGCCGTATTTAAAATTGCCATTAATTTTCTACCCTGCTCTTTCATGTCGCCTTTAAACATGGCTTTTACTTCGGGATCTAATTCAAAAAGTTTACCGTAGAATAATTCAGCTGCAGTTTCAGAAATGGGCACGACCTGTGTCCATGAGTCTTTTACAAGTTTAATTTCTTCGGGTGTCATATTGTTCTCCAGATATATATTTATAAAAGTGGCTGACATTCTACAGCCGTCTTTAGTTGAAGTTTATCCATCTACAGGAATACGAATGATTACACCACCCATTACATCACCAATTTTAAAATCATCTTTAGGTGTATCAGGGTGTTTGTTGTGGCATGATGCACACACGGGTGCCACTGCTACATCAGCGTAAATAGCGGTGAAATAGTTTTGTCCACCCAGTTTTTCTTCAGTGTAATAATTTTTTCCCGGATTATCTGCTATAAATTTAAGACCTTCTTTTTCAGCCTTTGTTTTTGGTGCATTCTGTTTATTAATTGGCCAGATAGATTGTAATGAATAACTAAAATTCACATCGGGTAAAGCTTTTGCACGCTCAGCTACAAGCTCAGATCCAAAGCGAAACATCTGTGCAGGTAATGCCAGTGCTTTATCATCATCAAAATGCTCACTTGCCTTAATCACTTTTTCTTTTTTAACCAGGCGATTTACAATTTTTTTTGTATAAATTGCGCGATCAGAATCCATGACCAAATGCAGTGCATCCGCCATAGATTTTACAGATACAGTGCTTTCTGCAATTGCCGTTGTGGAAGCTGCAATAAGGCTTGTTGTTGCTACGCTAAGTAGAATAGATTTTTTCATAAGTTTCTCCTTTCGAGATTTAGTAGGGGGTTAAATATTTAGTGTTAATTGCCTGATTTTTTACGTCGCTGCAATTCTTTACGAGCTAAATCCATGGTTTCAACATGAATGCCGGGTTGGCCATTAAAATTATTTAGAATTAAATTTTTGTCTGCTAGTGCATCAAGTGTAAATTCAAGTCCATGACAGTTTGCACAAACAGTCCGTATCATTTTTTCATTCGGTTTAAGATTTGCATTCTGGTTATGCTGAACAGTGACCCTTCTTAACCAGTCACTTACATCATAATTTATCCTTGGCATATGACAGCTGGCACAGGATACCCCAGTGTCAGGTTTAGCTTTACCTGATTGTTCTTCCAACCATAAGGTATAATGAGCTGATTTTTTGTAAGCTAAACTGTGTTTATCGTTATGGCATTGCAGGCATATATCTACAGCTGCGGTATCAAGCTTATATTTATGTGGCTGATGGCAGGTATTACAGTTTAATTCCTTTTCAAAAGAATCACTTTTCATTTCTAGTCGTGCAAAACCGGGTGTCATTGGATCCAGGTCCTGGGCCAGTCGCATACCGTGTTTACCTTTAAGGAAATGTGCAACTTCCTGATTATGGCAGCTAGTACAATAGGTATGGTCTGGTTTCGAGTTCCAGATGGCCTGCTTACTGTCTGATCGCTTTATATGGCAGGCGCTACAATTGACACCTGCATTGGCGTGAGCAGTTGTGAGCCAGTCATTGTCTATTTGTGTGTCATATAACAGATCCGCTGGAGCATCTTTCTGTACAAGTTGTAACGATTTTACCGGGTATTTACGATGCGGATAGGTTGCTACCTCATCTAATACACCTGCAAACTCTTTTTCTGGCAGGCTTCGTTTTTCAAACGTGGGTACTTCATCGATATGCTTAATTAAAAAGTCAGTATAAAGGGCGCGATTATTATGGTAGTTATGGCATCCAGAACTGGCACAGCTATCAAACTCCATTCCCTTATGTGAAGGCCGTTCTTTTTCTATGTCACCATGACAGTGAATACAGAAATCAACCGCTTGTGTTAAACCATTATTAATAGTCATACCTGGCTGGTGTTCAACGTGACAGCTAACACATTTAAGTGCATTAATATTCTCCAGTCTGTCTGCATTTCGTGGGTCAGTGAATTTGGCTTCAGGATGTGAATCAAATGGTTTTTTACGTTGTTCACCATGGCAGCTAATACATTTTTTCTGCATGTCTTCACGGCTACTAAAAGATTCACCATGGCATGCCTTACATTTTATGTCGATCTGGTAATGACCACTGGTGAGCGGACCAGGCATAAAAATGGTCTTGTCTTTTCCATCTAAAAGATTGCCAGAAAAATAGGTTATGACTGCAATCATTAATAAAAGCCATAAAATCCAGAAATTTTTGTTTTTTGTTATTACTGTCATACGGGGATGCTAAAAATAATAGGTTTTTAATATGTGAAAACCGAGTAGTGCCGGTAGCGGCCAAAGCATAAAAATATGTGACCAGAAAGAAAGTTTACGTGCATGCCTGGAATATTTTTGTGGTAATTCATGCTCTTTTGAAATGGTAACACCCAGTATCGCGCCTGAAATTATCAAGCCAGAAAAAATCAACATTAAATACAGGTTTAAATTGTGCCCCATTCTAAAACCTGTATGGGTTAGCAAGGCAGCTAGAATGATTACACCACTTATTACATGTACCAGGCGCCACAGATCATAATTTCCAAATTGGAATAATTTACGAATGCGTTTACGCATTGAAACCAGGGAAATTAATATAGATAACCCTAGAATGCTAAAACCACTTATTTGTTTAAACAGGCTTTCCCGCCATAAATTATCCCAGTTTATATTTACCTGAACTGTATCGGAATAGGGTGTGCCAGGTATAAAAAACAAAACCAGAATAGCGATTATGGAAATAACCGATGCACTTAGCAGACTCAGGTGAGCTTTGACCGGTTCACTTTTCGCATTGCCACCAATAAAATTAGCGATAAGCGGTTTACAGGTTCCACAAACTGTTGATGCTCCGGTTTCTTTTGCAAGTTGTACAATTGAACAGGCACCTTTCGATCTGGCATTTGATAGCATGCCTTTAGTTACACCAGTACAGTTACAGACAACGGTAGCTGATGGCCACAGGTGAATGTTTACGGCATCATCTTCATCCCATAGAGAGCCTTCTTTAAGGAATCGACTTAACTGCCAGGGCCAAATTCGACTATTCTTTGATACGGCTTGTTGAATGCGATTTACTCCCGGCCATGAACCTATTGCTATAACACCTCGTAAACGTCCATTAATCACAATCAGCTTTCGATAAATTTCATTTTTATTGTCGTGATATACAAATTGCTCCCGTTTACGCACAGATGCATTAATATTTCCCATACTAAATACGGGATAATCCAGAACTTTTAATTTAGTGGCTGTAATGGTTCCTGAGTATTGTGCGGTGTTACCATCAAGTAGATGAGCTAGAACATCAGCCTGTTCAAAACCGGGTGCTACCAGGCCATAAACCATATTTCGATGTTCTGCGCACTCACCAATGGCGGAAATATTTATATCACTGGTTTGCAGCTGGTCATTAACACGAATACCTTTTGAAATGTGTAAGCTCGCATCGAATGCCAGTTCTATATTCGGTTTAATACCTGCCGCAAGGATTACGGTATCGCATTCAATTATTTCACCATTACTAAGTTTTACACCTTTTACTTCGTGTTCACCCATAATTGCCTGAACACGTACACTGGTGTGCACGCCTATGTTCAGTGATTCAATATAGTGCTTTAAAAAACTTCCGGAGTGATGATCCAGTTGATTGAACATGAGCCACATATTGTGCTCTATGATAGTAACCTGCGTATTGAAGCGTTGCATAGCACGTGCAGCTTCCAGACCAAGTAACCCACCACCAATAATAACCGTGTGTCGAGTGCGTACACTACGGCCCATGAGTTTCACCGCATCATTTAAATGTCTGAAGGTATATACATTTTTTAAATTGACACCTTCTATAGAGGGTATATGTGCAGTTGAACCCGTTGCCAGTACAAGATGTTTATAGCTATGATGATTGCCCACATCATCAATCACTTCTTTTTTCAATTGATTGATTTTTGTTATGCGGGTGTTGTAAAAACAACGGACTTCAGATAATTCAGAAACATCCATAGATTGATATATCTGATTTTCGTTTATTTCACCAATCAATAATGAAGATAGCTTTACTCGATTATATGGTTGCCAGGGTTCATCTCCGAACACGGCAATAGATAATTTGTCATTAAGCTGACGTAATTTTTGTACTAAATGAATACCGACCGGACCCGTACCAATCACAACTATGTCATGTGCCTGGGGTGTAAATTTGTTTTGCACTGTTAAGGCGTGGATCGGCATAAAAACTCCAAAAAAAAGCGTCAGAAGATAAAGCTTTTGCTTTATCCAGTGACGCCTTTGCCAGTAAATAAGTTTAGTAAGCAATATGATTGCTTGTATTTATTACGTTGCAGTAACTATGCCAGATCATGATGTGTGAATTAAAGTTTACTTGATTTTAACTTGTCAGATGTTGTTTTCCTATTTCATTTGTAATCCATGTTATTGATTTTAAATGAGTAAGTTAAATTGTAGGGTTTTAGGTATAAGCAATGGTTAAAAAAAATATAGAGTTAAATGTGATTTAATTTTATCAGTAAAGTGTATTGATTCAGTGATTGAGTTAGAATTTACGAAAAAGAATTGTTTGTGTTTTGCACCACGATAAAGCTGAGTAGTACAAAGTTATGCATCATATTAGTGCGAAGATATTTTCAGTACTAGTCGGTATCGCATATGTATCTATCGAGTGGGTGATTTAATTATAACGTGGAACTGTTAAGCCTGAATTGGAAATCAGTTAGGTAAATTAAAAATCATTGCACTGTCACTTAAATGTTAGCGATCATGTTCAGGGTTAAATTTAACATAATGGCACTATTAGGGCTTACATTTAGTATGGTATATCCCGATGCCTTTTAAATTATACTGTGCGTAAGTGGCCAGCTCACCCATGAAAAGTTTGAATTTTAGCTTATTTACTTGCTAGCCATACAGAGGTGTTGTAAATGAATTTTCTGCTTGAACACGGAGTAAAGGCGGAGTACTGAATGGTGATTTAATGATATTAGCTAATATTTTCGTCATACTTGACATGATCTCGTACAGCATGAAGAGCACAAATTTTGATTTATGTCATAATGTCAGTTTTAAAAAACGTTATCTTAGATAGCAGGCATTATAAGTTTATTAAAGCAATGAGAAAACGCGTTCACACAGTTTTATGTTGGTTATTAGCCATTTCTATGGTTTGGTTGCCGTTTTCTGTGACCGCTAATTCTTCTTTGTTTTCTAAAACGACTCATCATTGCCATGAAATGACTATGAATACGTCGGACCAGGTGGTTACTGCTCATTCTATGGTGGATATATCAATGCTACAAAAAGATTGTTGTGGACATTGTGGTGATGGTTGTGTTGCTTGTACCGGTATGTCAACCTGTAGTCATAGTTCATGCCATTCTTCTGCATTCATTAAAATTGATTTACATTTCGAACATCTTATCCAGCTTACTCAAAGTGTTGCTGAGTATCTAGCTCAATATCCTAACCAGATAATCACTCCCGATATTCGACCTCCAATCGTTTAAGACTTCATCGGAGTCATGTTTGTAGCTTCTTACATATTACTATGTATCAGCGTTAATTCGTGTTGTTCAAAATATGAACACGACTAACAACATTTTCAAACGATCGAAAAATTAATTCACATATTTGTTAATTTAAATAGGAGTGAACATTATGAAATGTTCGTGTTATTCGTTTAGAAGAAAATTACTGTCTACAGTAATTTCTGTATCATTACCCGTGATGGCATTGGCTGAGCCAAGCAATGCTGATCTACAGGCGCAGATTGATGTTCTGCAAAATCAGGTAACAGCATTAAACAGTGAAGTCCAGCAAGCAGCAGAGTGGAAAAACCCCAATACGCTAATACATATGGCAGGTTATGCGGATGTAGGATTCATTAGTCCTGAAAAGGGTAATGACAGTTTTGTTGTTGGTACTTTTGCGCCAATTTTTCATTTTCAGTATCGTGATGTAGTCATGCTTGAATCAGAACTTGAATTTGAAGTTGGTGAGGATGGTGAAACCGAAGTTAACCTTGAGTATTTAACCGTTGACTGGTTTGTTAGTGATTATGCGACCATTCTTGTGGGTAAATTCTTGAGCCCTGTTGGTCAGTTCAGACAGAACTTGCATCCATCCTGGGTTAATAAGCTACCTTCTGCACCACCGGGTTTTGGGCATGATGGTGCTGCTCCGATCTCTGATCTTGGTGTTCAGGTAAGAGGTGGTTTCCCACTCGGTGGTATGCGTGCGAATTATGCTGTGTATTCATCAAATGGGCCAGAGCTCAATTCTGAAACGGAAGATGAAACCGAGTTTGAGCTGGAAGGCATACGTGCAGAAGGTTTTGGTGTTGATCGAGATGGTGATAAAACTCTGGGCGGACGTTTTGCGATATTACCTGTTTCATCAATAGAAATTGGTCTGTCGTTTTCGACGGGTAAGGCAACCGTTACTGAACTTGAAAATGGGCTAGAGCCACCTACTGCTGGTCTCGAGTCAGGTTTTATTGAAGGTGAAATAGCACGTGATTATGATGTTATAGGAGCTGATTTTGTCTGGTTTACCGGTAATATGAGTTTCCGCGGTGAATACGTTAAAACTGAGATTGGTGAAGCTGCAACAGGTGTTACCACGGGTGAAGGGGCAATATGGGAATCCCTGTACACTCAACTAGCTTATCGCTTACCAGGTACAAAATGGGAGGGGGTAATTCGTTACGGTGATTTTGATTCACCACATAACAGTCAGGATGTAACGCAAACCATGTTGGGTGTGAATTATCTCATATCGAATAATTTTATTGCAAAACTTGGGTATGAAATAAATGACGGCGTAACAGGTTCACCCGTAGATGACGACCGTACCTTACTGCAATTAGCTTACGGTTTCTAGGAGATATCATGAAAAATTTAAATAACAGAATTTACGATCAAGCGTGTAAGTTAAGTGGGATTGGCATGTTGTTATTAGGCGTCAGTTATAGCCTGCCAGCAATTGCAGCAGATTATCCGCAAGCAGGTAATTTTTCCAATGGTTCAAAAGTATGGGCAGAAAACTGTAATCGATGCCATAACATGCGCGGGCCTAAGGAATTAAAAGATGACCAGTGGATATCAACCGCTTTTCATATGCGACTACGTGCGGGTTTAACGGGGCAGGAAACAAGAGATATTATTACATTCCTGCAAGCATCAAATACAAAAACAGTTGCGTCTGGTTCAACACAGGTCTCTGCTGTTATCAGTAAAGGTGCTACAGGAAAGGAAACGTATGAAAAAACCTGTATTGCCTGTCATGGCAATGACGGTAAAGGTACATTACCTGGAACGCCCGATTTTACTAGTCATGATGGTGCATTATCAAAAACAGATGAAGTACTCATTGATCATATAACAAATGGATTCCAGAGTACTGGCTCTCCTATGGCTATGCCACCGAGAGGGGGTAATGCCAATTTAAGTGCAACAGATATTTCAGCAGTACTTAAATATTTACGTGATGCATTTGGAAAATAAGCTCAAATTTATGGAGTGTTCATATGGCTACAGAGGACATGGATGTCCACTTTAGAGTTATGTTCGTTACATAAGTGATGACATACTTTTGATAATCAAAATAGAGATGTATATAAATGAGTAAACTAACAACTATAAGAGGCGATTATAATGAAAAAAAAATCTAAAACACAACTAATGTCTGCTTTAGTTCTGACAGGTACTATTTTAATTTCTAGTAGTGTCTTTGCAAACGATTTTCCGATGCATGCAAAACTCCAGCAGTGTGAAATGGCATTTGATAAAATGCAAAGTGGCAAAATGTCTCAGGCAGATGCCTGGAAAGCGCGCAAACAGCACAAAAAATTGGTCAGGGAAATTCTCGCTCAGCTCAATAAGCGTAATGCTGAGGTTTCTACCGCAACAGGTGAAGAATTGTCTGGTGTGGAAATATTGAATAACTTTAAAGTTATGGGGCGTTTGCTGGCTATGTTAGCTGCCGAACATCCAGCTGAGACTGATGATTGGGGTTATCCTCTAGAATGATAACATGGTATTGCCTATCTAACCGTGGATAGTTTGATAAAGCCAGTAACATGTCAGGTGATGACGCAAGAGGACAAGGACGTTCAATTTAAAATTATAACATTTTGCAGTGTTTTGAATTTTATATGTGCTCAAAATACAGATTCAAGTTATAAAACCATTTCAACAGTTAGTAAAATATTAAGGGGATAGATTATGGATGTTGTATTATTAGCTACAAAAAGTTGTAGTCACTGTGTGAATTTTTCTCGAGAGCTGAAAGATCTTGGCATAAAACATGAGGTACTTTATTGTGAAGATAAACCTGATCTGGTAAAGAAATATGGGATACGGCATTCGCCTAATCTAGTTGTAGATGACGAGGTCGTTTTCAGAAAACAGCCGACTGAAATCGAGCTTAAGGAGTATTTTAAATGTTAATGAAAATAGAATGGAAAATCTCTTAAAAACAGTAGGGGACTTAATTTTGTAGTTTGATAATGCTCAAACTGGTAGAAGTATTCGCACAGTTAATCCTGGATTATTGTCTTCCAGGGATATATTGCCTTTATGTAAGGATATAATGGCATTAACCAGACTTAAACCTAAGCCATTACCTTTATGGTCCCGGTGTTTTTCAGATCGATAGAATAAATCGAAGACTTTTGATTTCTCATCATCTGTGATTCCAATTCCGTTATCACTTATAGTTATCTCAAGTAATTTATTACCATTTCTAACGGCTAAGTTAGACCTGACAATAATGTCTGTTCCTTCAGGGGAGTATTTAATTGCATTATCTAATAAATTTGCAATAACCTGAAATAGCATGTCCCGATCACCGGTGAATTGAATGTTATCTTTTGAAAGTAACTGGATATTAACATGATTTTTAGCAGCGACTGGTTCATAAAAACTGATAGTATCTTCCAGGAGGTTATTAATGTAAATGGTAGAAAAATAGCCTTTTTGTGATCCACTTTCGACATTATTAATACGCAGGAGAGCATTAAAAGTTGATAAAATGCTATCGGTTTCAGCTATGGCATTTTCTATATTCTCATTATTATGGTCTTTTGAATCACTTTGTATTATCTCAAGTTGACTACGTAGTCGTGTAAGCGGGGTTCGAAGATCATGAGCTATATTATTTGAGATATTTTTAATACCAGTCATAAGGTTCTGAATTTGATCAAGCATCAGATTGATGTTGTCTGAAAGTAAATCATATTCGTCATCAGCGCCCTTTGAGGGGATTCTTATGGAAAGGTCACCTTCTCGTATTTCCCGTATTGCCTGATTGATTACATTGATCTTTTTTACCGTTGTAATACTAATAATAAAACCACCAATAGCGCCAAGTAAGAGCACTATCGCAATACCGGCTAGTAAACTATTAAAAATCATATGTTCCTGCTGGTGTGCAGAATCGATATCCAGGCCATTTATTAAGATCAACTGGTCAGAGAGAGCTGTGACAATGATTCTCGCAGAATGATCTTGTTGATTAGTATTCAGTGTTAAATCTTTTAATTTGAGTATGTGCCATCCTTCTTTTAAGTCATTGGGTATTTTAGAAATATTGCCTGCCAGTATCTTATTGTTTTTATCATATAACAAATAAATCGATTCATATGAATATTGATTCAGTCTTTCATTTATGGCAACAAGTAGTGGTTTATAGCCTTCGGTTGTATATAACGCTTGCAGGCTTTGATTGTCATACTCGATATGATGATCAAGTTGCTTGAAAATATAACTTACCGTAGACCAGTAGATAAAGCTCAACAGAACAATTGATGAAATAAGAAATAAAGCCAGATATAAAAATACTAACTTTAATATTGAATTATGAGTTGCTTTTTTCAGGCGGACGAATAACATAACCTGTTCCACGTATAGTATGAATAAGAGTGTTATTAAAAGGTTTATCGATTTTTTTGCGCAATCGACTCATATGCACATCAATAACATTAGTTTGAGGGTCAAAGTTGTAATCCCAGACGTGTTCAAAGAGCATAGTGCGTGATACGACTTGTCCAGTATGACGCATCAGGTATTCCAGTAACCGGTATTCAGTGGCTAATAAGTCAATATCCTGTCCAGCACGGCTAACCTTATGAGTCAATAAATTAAGTATAAGATCAGCAATAACAAGCTCAGTTATGTGAGGCTCAGAATATTGACGTTTTCCTAGGATTTCAACTCGCACAAGAAGCTCTGAGAAGGCGAAGGGCTTGACCAGGTAATCATCAGCCCCACTTTGAAGGCCCTCAACCCGTTGCTCCACATCGGCAAGTGCACTCAGAATAAGTATGGAGGTCTTAATATTAGATGCCCTTAAAGTCCGTATTATGGTCAAACCATCAACATTTGGCAGCATTCTGTCTATGATCATGACATCATACGATTCGGTCGTCGCCATGAAGAGTCCATCTTTTCCATCAGACTGATGATCTACAACATGGTTGTTTTCGATAAGCCCCTTGATAATGAAGTCGGCTACGCTCTGGTCATCTTCAATTACTAATATTCGCATCTTTATATAGTGTTCGAAAGTTTAAGTACTCATTTTACATTTTAAACCATGTAATAAGTAAGTATTAATAACATTAAATATATTTAATGTACATGCAAGTTCTCTGTCACCCTATAAAGAGTAGCATACAGCAATCAATAAAAATAAAGTTGTTTATTTAAATTCAGGTGCTTTGTATGTCTAAGGACTCAATAAAATCAATCTCTACGGCTGCTATTAGTTTTGGCTTAGTAATATTCAGTCAATTTTTAATAGCTGAAGATATAACAAATTTCACTCCAGTTTTGACGATTAAAAAAGTTGAACGATTCGCGCTTGAAAATGAGCCCGGTATTACAAGCCAGGACTGGCAAACTCGCTCACTATCAGAAAATGCAATTGCTGAAAGTCAGTTACCTGATCCAAAAATACAGTTGGGCCTGATTAATGTCCCCACAGATACATTTGACTTTGACCAGGAGAATATGACTCAAATAAAACTAGGTGTTAGTCAGCAATTTCCTGGGGGCAATACGCTGGATGTAAAGCAGAAGAAAATAGAAAAACAGGCATTATCAATACGTGAAAGAAAAGAACAGCGAAAATTAACAATTTTAAAAACCGTTAGGCTGACTTATCTTGAAATATATTACCTGGAACAGGCGAAGATAACCATTTTAGAAAATAAGAAATTATTTTCACAATTAACCGAAATTGTTAAGTCGCTTTATTCAGTAGGTAAAAACAATCAACAGGACTTAATACATTCACAGCTAGAACTCAGTCGACTAGATGACCGCATCGTAAGAATTGATAAAAAAATAAAAGCGCAGCGTTACAGCTTAGCGCGTTGGATTGGGATTGAAAATAGTCAACTGAGATTAGCGAATGAATTACCTGAATGGGCGAGCATAGAAATAAACGAATCTGTCTACCAGGATGAAGATGCATTAGTAAAACAGTTACTTAAACATCCCATTATTAAGGAAATGGACCATAAAATAGAAGTAAGTCGACAGGATATAGCCCTGGTTAAAGAAAGCTATAAGCCTGGGTGGGGATTAAATGTTAGTTACAGCTACCGTGAAGATCGTCCTGATGGGATTGAACGGTCTGATTTTTTAACAGTCGGTACCTCAATTGATTTGCCCATTTTTTCTGCCAAACGTCAGGATAAAAAATTATTGTCTAAAGAATATAAATATCAAAGCTTAAAAGATAAGCGGGTAGAATTATTAAGAAATTTAATATCATCTTTACAGCAGGAATATTCAAATAGAAACCAGATAATAAAGCGTAACCAGCTTTATAAAACATTACTTTTACCACAGGCAAAACAACAGGCTGAGGCTGCATTATTGGCATATCAGTCGGATAGAGGTGATTTTGCAGATGTTATGCGCGCACATATTGATAACTTAAACGCTTTACTGGATAACATGCGAATTACGATAGATTTATTAAAGACGAAATCAAATATTTTATATTTCACTTCATCATTTTCAAATGAGGGTTAAGGAATGAAAAAAATAGCTTCACCTGGAATTGTATTTTTAATTATTGGTTTAATTGTTGGTTACTTTAGTCAATCATTATTTGAGAGTGATGATAAAGTAAGTATAAGCACACAAAGTGCTGAAAAGCAGCCTCTTTACTGGGTTGCACCTATGGATCCTGCTTATCGTCGAGATAAACCAGGAAAATCACCAATGGGAATGGACCTGGTACCGTTTTATGGCGGTGACAATACCGGCGATGATGAAGGTGTTGTGAAAATTTCCCCCATTGTTGAAAATAATCTTGGCGTTCGTACAGCTAAAGTCAAAAAAGGTAAGCTCGACTTGAAAATTAAAACAGTCGGTTATGTTGCTTTTGATGAAGATAAGTTGACACATATACATTCACGAATTGACGGCTGGATTGAGAAGATGGCTGTTACGGCTGTGGGTAATGAGGTAAAAAAAGATCAAAAATTATTTGATGTATATAGTCCAACTCTGGTTAATGCACAGGAGGAGTATGTTACAGCACTGAAAAGTGGTAATCGTGTTTTAATTTCTGCATCAAAGGAGCGCTTAATATCATATGGCGTTACAACTAACCAGATTAAAAAACTTAATAAAACCAGACAGGTTCAACAAACTATATCTTTTTATGCTCAAAATGACGGCTTTATCAGTAAGCTCAATGTGCGAGAAGGTATGTTTGTTAAGCCTGCAACTGAAATAATGAGTATTGGCCAGTTAGATACCGTATGGGTTATTGCTGAGGTGTTTGAGCGACAAAGTGGCTGGGTTAAAAAGGCACAGAAAGTAAAGATGACACTGGAAGCTTTTCCTCGTAAAACCTGGCATGGTGAAGTGGATTACATTTATCCGATACTGGACAATAAAACACGCACCTTACGTGTGCGTGTAAGGTTTGAAAATACGGGGCATTTTTTAAAACCAAA
>Ga0316207_10003937_pt1 | contig 13335 bp, 10 predicted proteins | sample 6weekpyrite_MG_FD_204943 | JGI IMG/M metagenome (GOLD analysis project Ga0316207, IMG submission 204943) | Microbial mat bacterial communities from mineral coupon in-situ incubated in ocean water Damariscotta River, Maine, United States -... | ecosystem: Environmental > Aquatic > Marine >... | reverse complement strand
TTGCTTACACCTGCATTCTGGAGAAAATAGTGCCAGACTGGAATTTGGTATATACAGAAAAATTGGTAGAAAATGCAACTCCAGCTGATGTGTTATTAATGAATAAACACCTTTTGTCGTCTCAGGGGGAGGCTCTTGATTATGCTAGCGGGTTATCTGGAAATGGAATTTATCTTGCCGAAAAAGGGTATAAAGTAAAAGCATGGGATTTATCCGATATTGCCGTAGAAAAAATAAAACAATACTCTAAAACTAAAAATTTAGATCTGGATGCAGAAGTACATGATCTTGAAAATTTACAGCCAGATATACAAAATAAATTCGATGTTGTTGTAGTAAGTTATTTTTTACATCGTGAATCGCTGCGTTATTTATACAGTGTATTAAAAAAAGGTGGCTTATTGTTTTATCAGACATTTAGTGGGCCACAATATCAAAAGCAAGGTCCTTCCAGGGACGCTTTCAGGATGAAGAATAATGAGTTGTTGGAAGTATTTTCTGATATGCAGTTATTATTTTATCGGGAAGATGATGAGAGTTGCACTGAGCCTGAATGTAAACAGGGCCAGGTCTACTTTGTGGCAAAAAAATGAATCATAAAAAACAGATTAAACCCAAAAGTTCGCTGGTTTACGATACATCTTTTAAACTGGAATATCTGAAACCGAAATATTGGGGTGTATGGTGTGCGATTGTGGTTTTGTGGGTGTTTATGTTTTTGCCAGCACCTGTACTGGATGGTCTGGCAAATAAGCTCGGTGATTTGATAAGAAGTATAAACAAAAAAAGACGAAGAATAGCCAGAACAAACATTGATCTATGTTTTCCTGAATTAAATAACGAAGAAAAAAAAGAATTAATAAGAAAAAATTTCAGGCATCAGGCAAGAAGTATTTTATATTATGGTCTTATTTGGTGGGCTCCCAGGTTTATTCTTAAAAAAAGAATTGTTTTTCAGGGCCAGGAGAACATAGAGAGTTCATTGGGAAATAATCGATCAGTTATTTTTATGGCTGCTCATAGTCTTGGCTTAGAGGCGGCTGTATCTGCGGCAACCATTAATTACCCATCATCCGGGCCATTTAATCCAATGAAAAACAAATTAGTAGACTGGTTTGTTGCCAAGGGTCGTTCTCGTCACGGAGGTATTCTGTATACCAGAGAGGCGGGTTTACGACCGATTATAAAAGATGTGCGTGGCGGCTGTACGATGTTTTATTTGCCTGATGAAGACCTGGGTGCTGACAGATCTATTTTTGCACCATTTTTTGGCGTCGAAAAAGCCAGTGTTCCTGTGCTTGGACGATTATCTAAGTCATGTAAGGCTGATGTGTTGCCATGCATGGCCTGTTACGATGAAGAAAAACATCGTTACGTGATACATGTTTTGCCTGCTATAAAAAACTTTCCAACTGGTGATGATTACGAAGATACACTTGCTATGAATAATTCACTGGAAGAGATAATCAGATTATGTCCGTCACAATATTTCTGGATTATGAAACTGTTTAAAACACGACCAGATGGTGAGACAAAGCTTTATTGATGTGAATGATTTTTATAAAAAATGAAATTTGATCATTCATTAAATGTCAGGGCAACCCTCACTCATTAATGGTTTCATTGTGGTTAACAAGCTTTTAAATAAGGTTTTGTTTTCGAGTTCTTCAGTAGCTAACAACTCTTTAAAATGCTGTCGCTGTGTTGGCATTGCAAAGCATGCTGGGCATGAATCAGGAATTACAGGTAACTCAGCTTTGTTTGAGAATTCACGTGTCTGTCTTTCACGAGCATAAACAAGCGGGCGAATAACCCTTAAATCACCTTCATCAATTACGTAATTGGCCTTCATTGTTCTAAGCTGACCACCATGAAAGGCAGACATCATAAAGCTTTCCGCTAGATCATCTAGGTGCTGAGCAAGCGTGATTACGTTATAGCCATGCTCGCGTGCAGTGTTATACATAATGCCACGTTTTATACGTGAGCAAAAAGAGCAGTAAGAAGGTTTTCCCATGTGCTCTTTAGCGATGTCCATAATTGGTTCACGTCTATAAAAGTATTCAACTCCTAAAGATTTTAAATAGGGAATCATTGGAGAAGGGTCAAAGTCACCGGCCATAGGATCAACTGTCATAGCGGCAAATTCAAACTTAATAGGGGCATGTCGCTGAAAATGATTAAGTATATGTAATAAAGCTAAAGAGTCTTTACCGCCTGAGAGGCCAAGTAATACCCGGTCACCTTCGTGGATCATATTGAAATCTACAAGTGCGCGTCCCGCTTGACGGAGTAATGTTTTTGGAGGCTGTACAAAACTGCTCATTAGTTATATTTCCGGATTATTGCTTTGGTGCTTCAGGTTCATCAAAATCAAACAGTTCATCTTCATCAAACTCAATGGCTTCTTCTGGAGGGTTGCCATCATGCACCAGATTGAGACGTCGTTGCAGAAAAGCCTCACGTATAAATGTATATCGATCAAGGGCTGCCTCATTAAGTATATTTTCAGCTTTTAATAATGATGCGCGAGTATCAACAGCTTTCACAGCTGTTACGCCCCATGAAAGGCCCCTTTCACGATGTTCAGTTGGAAAGCCGTTCTCTACTTCTTGCCAGACAGGGTCAAATTGAGCGCTATCAACGAGTAAACCAGCTGTATCTCTTATAGTGCTAGGCCCCCAGAACGGTATTACAAAATAAGGCCCCTCAGGTACGCCCCAGTAACCCAGGGTCTGACCAAAGTCTTCCTGATGCTTGGGCATGTTCATGTCACTAGCCCAGTCGATAAAACCAGCTAAACCAAGGGTGCTATTAATGATAAAGCGGCCGGTGTCTGAGGCGAATTGCATTGGTTTTAGCTGCAACAGATCGTTAAAAATAACAATGATATCATCAAGATTGCTAAAAAAATTATTAATTCCTGTCATTATCGGGTCAGGTGTTATTGCCTCATAACCTTCTGCAACAGGTTTTAGGAGATATCGGTCAAAGCCATCGTTGAACTCGTAAGCAGCTCTGTTGTAACTTTCTAGAGGGTCTCTAGGATCAGCAGGACCATTGACACTGGCGCAGCCAGAGATAATAGTCGAAAAGATAATTAGTAAATATTTTAGGTGTATTATTTTCATTATTAGGTGATTTATTATTCTGCCAGCAAGTTATCAATAGCTATGTATCAGGTCAATCAAAAGCTTATATATTTAATGAACTATAATTAAATGAATTTATAAGGTAAATGATCGATAAAGGAGGTGCAGGTGTTTTATTATATTGTCAGAATTCTAAAACTAGCCGCGATGTGGGTCGATTTCGTAATACTGACTACCCTGTTATACGCTTTGTCGTGGTTGCCTTCAAGCGCATTGGGATATTGGTATTTTCGTCTATTTCGAGTGTGGTGTAAGTCGTTTGTACGAGCATTAGATGTAGACTTGAAATTACATCAGAAAAACTTTCATGATATTCCTCATAATTATATTCTTATAGCAAATCACCCTTCAGCATTTGAAGATATAGGTATACCGGCACTATTTGAAGTTTACTCACTGGCAAAAATAGAAGTTAAAGCATGGTGGGTTGTGGGACGGATTTCATCTGCTGCAGGTAACCTCTATGTTAAGCGTGAATCAAAAGAATCCAGAAACAGGGCGGCAGAAACGATAAAAAAAGAAGTTGAAAATGGTAAAAACATAGCGTTATATCCTGAAGGGGGCTGTAAAGGGAAGCGAATTTTCGAGTCATTTCGTTATGGTGCGTTTGATGTTTCGATGAAAACAGGTGTGCCCATTTTGCCTGTTTTTTTACATTATGAAGCGCAGGATGATTTTGCATGGAGAGATCCACATACATTGCTTGATAAAATTTTTCATTTTTTGAATACAGAAAATAGTACAGCAAATTATTATGTATTTGATGCAATAGATCCGTCACAGTTTAATAGTAAAGAAGAGTTTACAGAGTACACCTGGCAGTTGTATAAAAGCTGGCAGGATAAGTATATGGAATAATTTTTGTCAGTTCATAATATTCAAGAATCTAATGCATTGTTGCTCTACAAAGTAGGGCCTGTTTACGTGTGCTCACCGACTATGCCGGTAGAAGCTGTTTCAATGCCGCCGAAACTCACTGTTCCTCCGGGCGCGAGTGTTGCTGAGCCCGGAGTATTTAAATCTATACATGGCATGGTCAGACTGGTTGATTTGAGAGTCAGGTTTGGTGTTGATAAAGAAGACATGAGTGATCCTGGGAAAATAGTTATTGTCGAGGTCGAAGGAGGACATGCAGGGTTTTGGGTAGATGAAATAGAAGATGTTGTTAGTTTTCCAACAAAAGGCTGGTCTCAGGTGCCAGCATATATCCCTCGTAATGTATTTACCCGAACTCTGATAGAAGAACATAATATTAGATTATATGCAGACTTTGAGCAGTTAGATAAATTCAAATCAACGGGATATTTACGTAAGCACATAGAAATGATAAAGGTAGCTGCTCAAAAAGAGCAGAAGAAAAAAGTTGCAGATCATTCTCGGTCGCATGAAACTAAATTTCATATAGCAAAAGAAATAACGGACAATAAAAAACAAAGAGAGCAAGTCAAATCAGTTAAAGTTGAAAACGCTAAAAAATCATCCGATATATCAATCGGTAAAATTGAAGAAGCGAATAAGCAAAAGTCGCAAGATGCTAACAATAGAGTTGAATCTGAAAATAAAAATATAACAACAGATATCAGTCTTAGAAAAGCTGATAAAATGACTATAAGTAAATTAAAAGAAAAAGATGAAAAACATTACATAAAAGATAGTTTGCCAAAGACGAAATCAGTTGATAAAAAAGAATTAAATCGACCAGTTAATAGTCGAATCGAACAAAAAGTGACAGGAGTTCATCGTTCACGAAATTCAAAGGGTAGTGAAGAAAAAGTAACTGGTAAAAATGGATATGAAAATAAAATCAATGAATCAACAGGGATAAAAGAATCAAAACAAAAAGAAAATATCACTGATAAAATAAATAAGTTAGATAACTATGATAATCAGGATAACAGTTTTGTTTGGATGGGTGTTGTTTCTTTAGTGTTTTTAGCCGGGTTTTATTTTTTAATTGATTCCATTGATATTGGTGGTGGTTCAAAAAAAGAAGATGGAAAACGTGTAATTGCGGATCGTGCTAACGAGTACGAAAATGTGTCTCCTGTAAAAGATGAATTAGAAAACATGCCTGTCGAATCATTAATCAAAAATAATATTAAAGAAAAAGCCAGGCGCATAGATGATAAAGATGTATTGAAAATAACAGATGCTATTTCTCAAAATGAAACAGAAGATATAGATTCCAAATCGGCAGCAATAAGACGACGTGATGAAGATACTGCTACAGAAGTTGGCAATGAATTTGTTTACGGAGAACAAGAGATAGAAAGTAGCGTACAAATGGATGATTATGATGTGTATACGCTAGCACAGGAAGATGACGAATTAAATACTGCTGCAGTGGGAATAGATAATAAGGTAAAGAGCGGTGTCTCAGATAGTTTGTTGGTAAATAACACAATAAGTAAAAATATTTCGAATGTAAAAAAAGCGCAAGGTGTAGTGAGTACAGATACATATATACAAAATGACTCGAGACATGCAGGCGCTGAATCGGTGAAAATAACACGTCATGATGAAGGTGTTCTCATTGTTGTAAATGAGCTTGTTGATGAAATGGATGAGATTGAGAGTAGTGTGCTGGAAGATGATTATGAAATATATAAGCATGAACAGAATAATGCTGAGTTAGAAGATGCAGAAATTTCAACAGGTATTAAGGAAGAGATTGCTGTTTTAGATAAATCGATAATAATTAAGGCTGCAAATGAAGATGTAACGTATACTGAAAATGAGAGTGTAAAGATTTCTGAGAGTGCAGGGCGTGTAGAGGGCTCAGAGAGTGCGGAGAGTTCAGAGAGTTCAGAGAGTTCAGAGAGCTCAGAGAGTTCAGAGAGTTCAGAGAGTTCAGAGAGTTCAGAGAGTTCAGAGAGTTCAGAGAGTTCAGAGAGTTCAGAGAGTTCAGAGAGTTCAGAGAGTTCAGAGAGTTCAGAGAGTTCAGAGAGTTCAGTAAGTTCAGTAAGTTCAGTAAGTTCAGTAAGTTCAGCAAGTTCAGCAGGATCAGAGGGTGTAAATAAGTCATCTATTGATGAGGAAAATTCTGATGTTGAAAAGCATGTGGAGTTGATTAGTGACTCCGTAAAAATAACTCAAAAGACTATAGATGCTAAAACTAAAGATGTAACGATCACTAATGAAATAAAAAGAAAAAAATATGTTCATGTTGTGGTGAAGGGTGATACGTTATGGTTTATTGCTAAAAGATATGTGAATAATCCGTGGCGTTATCCAGAGTTGGCAAGATTGAGCAATATAAAGAATCCAGATTTAATTTATCCGGGTGATCATGTCACAATAATAATAAATTATAAGCGTGCCACGGATAAAGAAGATTAATAAATTGAATTTTAATTAAAACTTGTGATGTTGAACACCATGGGCGAGTTTTAACCCGTGATGTTCAACTATAAAGATATTTATTTATAAATTAAAACTCATATTAAGTTTTAAATTTACTAATTACGTCCTGTATACTGTTTGTCACAAGCACTAGGTCGTCTTCGGCTGTTTTTGCTTTAGAAGTTCCTTGAGCTGTTTTTTCTGCAAGTGTGCTAATAGAAACTATGTTGCGACTAATTTCTTCTGATGTTGCGCTTTGTTGTTCAGATGCGGCAGCCATTTGATCAAGCTGACCATTTATGGTTTGTATTTCACCTGCAATTTCTCCAAGGGATTCTGCTACCTTTTCTACCTGCTCGCTATTTAGCGTGACTTCTTTTATGGCATTGTCCATGGCAACAACAGCATCATTAGCACCGCTCTGTAACTGATCTATTTTGTTGCGAATTTCATTAGTTGATTCCTGTGTTCGGCTAGCAAGCGTACGGACTTCATCTGCGACCACGGCAAAACCTCTGCCCTGTTCGCCTGCGCGAGCTGCTTCAATTGCCGCATTTAAAGCAAGTAAGTTTGTCTGGTCAGATATGTCACGTATTACGTCTAAAACGGTACTAATATTGTTAGATTCATTTTTAAGATTTTGAATAACATTAGATGCGTTATCAAGGTCATTAACCAGGTGTTCGATACCACCTAATGCTTCAGTGGATACAAGTGCGCCAGAACCTGCAAGTTCATTTGCCTGTTTGGCTGAGCTGGCAGCAGTTGCTGCACTGCCTGCAACCTCCTGTGCAGTTGCTGTCATTTCTTCTACAGCTGTTGCTACCATTTCAGTTTCACGATGTTGTTGTAGAATATTATCCGAAGATTCTGAAATAATATGTGAGACTTCAGATGAAGCGTGCTCTAACTGACTAACAGAGTGAGTTAGATCGTTGATCATATCTTTAAGCTGTTGTGAAAATCGATTTATAACCTGTGCTATCTGGCCTGTTTCACCGCTTTGGCTTTCATCGAGATTAATATCAAAGTTACCATTAGACATATGATCCAGACTTGTGGATACACCGGTTACAATTTTATTTATTTGACGAGCATTTGACCAGGCAACACCTATACCGATTATGAAAGCAGTACATAAGGCAATAATAGTAATTACAATTGCAGTGTTTATGAAACCAAGTAGTTGTTGGGTAAGTGAGTGGGTGTTTTCCTGTTGATCCGCGGCGATTGATGCAAGCTTTTCAGAAATATTTCTTATTAAAGGTTGAATTTCGTTAGTTAAAAGAAGTTGGTCAGTTCTCCAGTTTCCAGATTTATAAATTGCATATATCTTATCCAGGTACTGTAAGTGTCTTTTGCTTTCAGAAGTTATATTCTCAATAGCTTCTTCCTGTTCAAAGTTATAAAGGCTGGATTTATTCAGTAAGCTGGATAACAGTAATTCGTGATTTTTTCTGTATGTTTGAGTTTTCTTTTCTCTTTCTTCGCTAGGGTTTGCCAGAAACGCTCGATTCGATGCCACTATATTCATCCAGTTGTGTCGAATATCTGATAATTCAATCAGTAATTGTTTTCGTTGATGAGTATTGCCTTCTTCTAGTTCTGAAGTAATCGATTGATTGAGAGAAGATAATATGGACTGGTTAAGTGGATTTATTTTGCTTGCTGAAAGTGCGAGTGCGGGATAGTTATCCCCGGGGTTATCTATTAAATTTTCAATTTCGATAATATATTCATTAAAATCACTTATTAAGGCTTGTACTTCTGTAACATTAGCAGACAGGTTTTCATGCTCTAAAATATATTCGTGTTCAGAGAAACGTTTTAAATTCTCACCGAGAACATCAATGCTTTTAGCCAGTTTTTCTCTATCGCTATTATGTTGGGTAATTATAAAAGCGTTAATATTTCTGGCAGTGTCATTTAAATTCGAAGTTATAATTAACGCATCAACCATAACGGGCTGGGCTTTAGTTGCAATATGATTGGCGTTTTTATTAACGCTACTCAGAAAAAATATTGATGTGAAGGCTACAATAGCGGTTAGGAATAGCATAAGGCTAAAGCCCAGCCATACCTGTAGCTTAAGAGTTAATTTTTGCATAAAAATCCCAGGAATATAGATTAAAAATTAGGCAGCCTGAAGAAAGAGTAACACTGTTTTTTTAAATAGAGTTACTCAAAAAATGGATGCTATTCATTTATCGGCATATTTTGCAGTTTCTTTAGTTCATATTGTTTAAAATATGCAGAGTCAAAACACCTGTATAATATTATAGAATGAAATATATGCTCTGCAGACTTTAATCCAGTTTAAATATTTAATATTTGTTTTATCTCTAATTTGAAAAGGTGACTTTTGCCACGTATTATTCTGTTATTACTGGTTTTGCTCGTTGTTTTTTATTTGTTTTATCGTATTAAACGACTAGACGCATTGATGAAGAAAAAGCTTATAAAAACCCTGTTAATAACTTTAACAGTGGTTTTGTTGGTGGTGCTCGTGTTAACAGGACGGCTCAACTGGTTGATAGCTGCAATCGGTGCGCTTTTGCCTCTGTTGCCCCGTTTAGCGAGGTTTTTTATAGGGGTATGGCCAACCATTCTGCCTTATTTTAAGCGTTATCAGCAAAATCGTCAGTCGACAATGACAACAAAATTTATTCACTTGAAGATAGATTTGCTGAGTGGAGAGTTTCAGGGTGAGGTTTTAAAAGGCAGTTTTGAAGGGCAAAAATTACAGGAAATGAGCCTTGAGCAAATTATGCTGTTATTTGATCAGTGTAAACAGGAAGATGCAGAATCTGCGGCATTGCTAATGGCTTATCTTGATCGCCAGCACACAGGCTGGTCGAAAGGGGGGCATGAATCATATGGCGAGAATATCAGCGACTCTATTATGAGCGATAAACAGGCTAGAGATATTCTTGGTATCACTGAAACAGCAAGTAAAAAAGATATTATTAAAGCCCATAAGCGCCTGATGCAAAAAATGCACCCGGACCGAGGAGGGTCTGATTATCTGGCACAGCAAATCAATAAAGCGAGAGACACATTATTGTCGGATGATTGAGTTTAAAAATCATGCTATCTGCAAATATGTAGATGTATAATTAACTGAATTGAACTAACTGAACTGGCCAACAACTGATCTACTGAGATCGTTCAAGACAGATCAGTTGCATGGTTTTGGTTAAACTAGTTTGCTTATTTACTGCTCTAAATACCCGTCACTAAGTGTTTCTAAAAATGCAATAATGTCCGCTTTTTCCTGATCAGTTAATCCCAGATTTCCTAGTTCGTCATTGTTTACATTATCTGCAACTTCAGGAATAACACCGTCAATATTGCGATCGCTGTAAAAGTCTAACACCTCATCAAGTGTGTCGAACACGCCGTTATGCATATAAGGAGCTGTTAGAGCTACATTGCGTAAACTGGGAACCTTGAACTTTCCATTTTCGGCAATATTTCCTAGCTCGCCCCCGAGGCCAAAATCAACAAAGCCGACACCATCAGGGTTAAACTCAGGTGACTGGGTCAGAAATGGTGAGTTTGGGTTGGCAGGCGTACCGAGATTATCAAAACTAAAATCAGTAAATAGAGCAGGGTGGTCTGGTGTATCACTCGTGCTCGGGTGGCATGCAGCACAATTCCCTTTGTCTTCACGGTTAAATAAATCCAGTCCACGTGTTTCCTGTGCGGTCAATGCCAGCTGGTTGCCTGTAAACGCATCAAATCGTGATGAAAAAGCGGATACTTCTTTTGAGCGTTCAAAACTTGCGATGGCATCAGCAATTTTGTCGAAAGCTAAGTCGACATCATTAAAAATTGATTCACCATAAATCAGTTTAAACTGCTCGGCATAATCTGCATGGCTAACTTTTTCTACTACGGAGTGCTTGTCGCTATTGGCCATTTCGACAGGATTGAGTAATGGCTGTTTAGCCTGGTCTTCTAGTGTTGCTGAGCGACCATCAAGAAATTGTCCGCCGAAAAAGATTCCTTCATTATTGTCGAAGTGAAATACAGGGCTAAATGCAGCATATGCTGCAGAAGGCGTGTTACGGTTTCCAAATCGATCAGTGTGGGCGCCACGGGATACAGGGATTTCACGGTCAGGATCTGCAAAACCGGCTTCAGGGGAGTGGCAGCTCGCGCAGGATTGCCCGGCAGGCGATGATAAGTTGCTATCAAAAAAAAGCTTCTTTCCCAATAGCTGCTTTTCTGTCTGTAGTAATTCGTCTGTGTTTGAGCTGTTGCAGCCTAGTAGGCTGCCTGTAAGTGCCAGTGTAAATACAGGTGCTAAAAAGGTAGTTACATTTTTTGTATAAAACATGAAAAAGATCCGGGATATTTAAGTAATGCGAATGTAAATGATTCTCATTACATATACAAGAGAAATATATAAGTTGAATATATCTGGCTGAATCGTGCCTGAAGTTGATCCCGTAAAGGGGGTATAAGCTAAGGTTAAAAGTTGTTGTTACTTTATTGCAGGCAATAAAAAACCCGGCGTTCCGTGCCGGGTTTTGGACTTCCGTTGCCCTGGTGATTGATTATGGCGTTGTAGCTAGTTCCGTTTTTTCATATACTCCTGTAAAACATTCTGTTCTTCCGTGGATTCCTTATCCATGTATATCCTATCGCGCTACTTCCTAACTATTCCCTGTGTCCTTTTTTGTGCCATGTCCTTGTGTCCATGGTTGTATTATGGACAAGCCACTCAAGTGTTGCTATCAGTTGATTCAGGTGCTTAATGTCAGATTACTCGCGTTGTGCGTGTAGGGATTATCCTACAAAGCGCTAATAAGCTCTCTTGTCAGGCTTTGTTGGTCTCGATTTATAAAATACTTGCCTACAGGGTTCTAAATTAATAGCGAATTCTTTGAAATATTCAAACTGAAAATCTAAATATGCTTAAATAGATTTATAAAAATCCAGATAAGTGGCTTTTAAGACAGCCTTTAGCAGGCTTTGAAACCGGTGGTTAAGCGTATGAGTAATCTGTTTAATTCTATTAGGCCGTTTGTGAGTCATCATTTGCAGGTAGATGATATACATACGCTTTATATCGAAGAATGTGGTAACCCTTCGGGCTTGCCAGTGGTGTTTCTACATGGTGGGCCGGGTGCTGGTTGTGCTCCTTATCACCGTCGATACTTTGACCCTGAAATTTATCGAATTATTCTATTTGATCAACGCGGATGCGGTAAATCCACTCCTCATGCCTGTCTGGAAAAGAACACTAGCTGGGATCTCGTGTCTGATATAGAAATGATTCGCCAACATTTAAAAATAAGTAAATGGGTTGTATTTGGTGGCTCCTGGGGCTCGACCTTAGGGCTTCTTTACGCACAAACACATCCAGCAAGTGTAAGTGGCCTGATTTTAAGGGGGATTTTTCTTGCACGAGATAAAGATGTTCAATGGTTTTATCAGCAAGGTACCAGCAGGTTGTTTCCAGATTACTGGGAACAGTTTATTAAACCCATTCCTGAGTCAGAGCGTGGTGATATGGTTGCGGCTTACTCGAAACAGCTGACAGGTGAAAATGAAATGCAGCAATTACGAGCCGCAAAGGCATGGTCTATTTGGGAAGGCATGACCGCAACACTACAAACAGATGATGACGTAGTAGAGAGTTTTGCAAATTCACACGCGGCATTAAGCATTGCTCGAATTGAGTGTCATTATTTTATGCATAAGTGCTGGTTGGAGCCCAATCAGCTCATTAATGATCTACAGGCTATTCGTGATATTCCAGGTTATATAGTACATGGTCGCTATGATGTGATTTGCCCCGTTGAGCAGGCGTGGGAGTTATCCAGTGCCTGGCCGGAAGCGGAGTTGTCAATCATTGCTGATGCGGGGCATGCCATAGTAGAAAAAGGTATAACCCACGAATTATTAAGAATAACAAAAGAAATGAGTGAAAGATTAAAGTGATAGCGTTAATTCAAAGGGTTAGTTTTGCCAGCGTATCGGTGTCCAGTGCTGAAATTGCACGAATTGATCAGGGGTTATTAGCCTTGCTGGGTGTTGAAAGGGGTGATGAACAGGTAAAAGCAGATAAACTCATCCATAAAATGCTGGGCTATCGCGTGTTTGAAGACGAACATGGGAAAATGAACTTGAGCCTGCAGGATATCAGGGGTGAGTTGTTGCTGGTGCCGCAATTTACCCTTGCAGCAGATACTAAAAGTGGTATGAGGCCTGGTTTTTCCAGTGCTGCATCACCACAGGAAGCAGAGCAATGGTTTAATTATGTTTCAAAGCAATGTAAAAGCAAATTGGGGCAGTTGCAGGCTGGGAGATTTGGTGCGGATATGCAGGTCAGTTTGTTAAATGATGGTCCAGTAACATTCTGGTTACAGGTATAAATTAGACTTATAGGTGCAATTGACGTTTTGATGTGCGATTTAGAATGGTGAAAATTTTCTAGTAAGATTTATGCGATGTAAATTTATGTTTAACAGAGAATATTTTATTATTTACTGTAAGTTAATGTTTAAAAATAGATTTTTTATTTTTGGCATGCATTATGTCTAAAAGACGCTACAAAAGGGTATAAGCTTAATGTATAAGAGGCTGGTTTTTATAAATAATATTTATATGCGCCAAATATCACATATATTGCATATAAATAGAATTAATTAAAGGTTCGGGCTTGACAGCTTTATTCTGTTCAAGTTTAATTGTCCTAAATCAAAAATGCTTACAGAAGACTTCCATGTTTCAACCGGTTGGGTCCTGGGCTATACCTAAAATGATCAATATATAGAATTGGGGGTTTTATGAGTGATGCACCAAGTTGTAAATGCGTAATTTCTTTTTT
>Ga0316207_10003936_pt1 | contig 13336 bp, 10 predicted proteins | sample 6weekpyrite_MG_FD_204943 | JGI IMG/M metagenome (GOLD analysis project Ga0316207, IMG submission 204943) | Microbial mat bacterial communities from mineral coupon in-situ incubated in ocean water Damariscotta River, Maine, United States -... | ecosystem: Environmental > Aquatic > Marine >... | reverse complement strand
TCGTTTCAAAAACTTAACTCACATATTTTTCTTACATACAAACTAACTCAAACAACCAAAAACTGATGAAAAAAATTCTTTCAGTACTTACTCTTGTATTAATTTTCTTATCTGTTTGGTATACTTTTTATAGCAGTATGCCACAACAAATTTCAGGTCTCGATACTCCTGAGAAAGAATTTTCAACTTTAAGAGCATTGGAACACGTCAAAAAAATTTCCGAAAAACCACATTATATAGGAAGTCCAGGACATGATGAAGCTAAGAACTATATTATTGAAGAGCTAAAAAAACTAGGCTTGTCACCAGAAATTCAAGAAGGTTTTTCTATCGGTGATTTGGGAAACATGACTAAGCCTCAAAATATCATTGCTAAAATCAAAGGTACTACTCAAGGTAAAGCATTACTCCTTCTATCACATTATGATAGCAGTCAACACTCTTCTTATGGAGCAAGTGATGCAGCTAGCGGTGTTGCAACAATTATAGAAGGTATTAGAGCCTATTTGGCCAAAAAAGAATCCCCAAAGAATGATATTATCATTTGTATTACTGATGGAGAGGAATTAGGCTTAAATGGAGCCAATTTATTCGTTTCCGAACATCCCTGGACAAAAGATGTAGGTCTTGTATTAAATTTTGAAGCTAGAGGAAGTGGAGGAAATTCTTATATGCTATTAGAAACGAATGGGAAAAATGGAAAAATGATTGAGGAATTCATAAAAGCTAACCCAAAATTTCCTGTAACCAACTCATTAGCATATAGTATATACAAATTATTACCCAATGATACAGATTTAACCGTTTTTAGAAAACATGGAAATATCGATGGATATAACTTTGCTTTTATTGATGATCATTTTGATTATCACACTGCTAATGATACCTGGCAAAATCTTGACCTTAATACATTACAACATCAAGGCAGTTATTTAATGCCATTGTTAGGCTATTTTTCCAATTCTGATATTACCGATCTAAAATCTGACGAAGACTTTTTATATTTTAATACGCCGATATTTAAGGTTATTAAATACCCTTTTAATTGGATTTATCCATTACTTGGATTAGCAATTTTTCTTTTTATTGGCTTAATACTATACGGAAAAGCTAGGTTTCGTATTAACGCTAGTGAAGTCGGAAGTGGTTTTTTTGCTTTTATAATTTCTTTAGGTCTGGCAGGAGTGCTTGGTTTCGGTCTTTGGAAATTAGTTTTGATCATATATCCAGAATACAATGATATCCTACATGGTTTTCCGTATAATGGTTATTATTATATAGCTGGAGCTGTATTATTAGCTATAGCAACGTTCTTTAAAGTGTATAGCATTTTTGATAATTCAGAAGAACTCCCAAGCATATTAATCGCTCCTTTGTTTTTTTGGATTGTAATTTGTGGTGGTGCTGCCCTTTACTTAGAAGGTGCAAGTTATTTTATTATACCTGTGCTATTATGTCTTCTATGTCAGTTTGTTTTGATTAATCAGAAGAAACCATTTCCATTATTAATGCTGCTCTTGTGTCTTCCATCGATTTTTATGATCGTACCCTTTATCGCAACTTTCCCGGTTGCTTTAGGACTAAAAATAGCTTTCGTTTCTTCAATTCTAACTGTTTTACTTTGTTCACTACTATTACCTGTAATCGGTTTTTATACTAAAAAAAGTATGCTGGGTACTATTATGTTTGTACTAGCATTAATATGCCTAGGAGCATCACATTTTAAGTCTGATTTTACAAAAGAAAGACAAAAACCGAATAGCTTGGTATATATTTTACATGAAGACCAAAATAAAGCATACTGGGCATCTTATGATCATACGTTAGATTCTTGGACAAAAAACAATATAGATCGGCTTAAAAATCTTGCCAAGGATTGGAACCAAAATACTATTGAAAGTAAATACAGTAATTCTTTCAACTATGTCAACACGGCTCCTGTAAAAGAAATTAAGTCCGTAAAAATTGAAACCTCTTTTGACAGTATTCAAGGAGATACAAGAATACTGGATATTTGCATACGTCCGCAACGAGATCTAAATAGAATTGATTTGTTTATGCGTAAATCCTTTAATTTTGAAAGTTTGTACGTAAATGGGGTCACTCCTAAAGATGTAACAGATAAAGATGGTTCTGTCTACAATGCATTCACAAAACGATGGAGTAATCGTTTACTGACATATCACCTAAAAAACAATGATCCTTTAGAGCTTAGAATGCAATTTCACAAAGATTCTATTCCTGAAATCGTTCTATATGAATCCTCATATGATCTTTTAGAAAGTGATCAGTTTTCTATTCCAAAACGTTCTGAAACGATGATTCCAAAACCTTTTGTTCTAAACGATGCCGTTACAATTAAGAAAACTTTGAGATTAGAATATGTCGAAAAAGTAGTAGATTCCGCATCTTTGCCAATGGATTCATCCATAAATTTATCAGAAGAAAGCAATGAACAAACAGATTAGCATCCTAGGTACAGGATGGTTGGGATTACCATTAGCCAAAGCTTTACTCAAAGAAAAATATACTATCAAAGGTTCTACAACCTCTGAGGATAAATTAACTGATCTAAGAGACGTAGGTATTCATCCATATCTTATTGCAGTTTCAGAAGATGATCCTAAAGGTTCTATGGATTCTTTTTTAGACGGAAGCGAAATACTTATTATTAATATTCCTCCAGGATTAAGAAGAAACCCCGAAAGCAACTTTGTAGATAAAATCCAAAATATTATTCCATATATAGAAAGATCTACCGTTAAAAAGGTACTTTTTATTAGCTCTACGTCCGTTTTTGCAGATCTTGAAGGATTTCCTTTGATTACATCAGAAATTGTTCCTAACGCATCCTCTAATGCTGGTAGACAATTAATAGCAACAGAACAACTTCTACTAAAGAATCAAAAAATAGACAGTACTATACTTCGTTTTGCTGGTTTGTTTGATACTAGAAGACACCCAGCCACCATGCTTTCGAAAAGAAAAAACATCAAAAATCCGCTTGCACCCGCAAACTTAATACATAGAGAAGATTGTATCGGTATTATCAAAAAAATAATAGAAACTGGTAGTTGGAATACAACTTTTAATGCTTCTTCTCCAGAGCATCCACCAAAAGCTGAATACTACAGTGCTATCTGCAAGCAAATGGAATTACCAATCCCTGACTATGATTTTGAAACTCCTTCTAAAGGAAAGGTGATTGATAGTGAAAATTTACAAAATGAACTAAAATATAGTTTTACAAATAGTTTGAGCATATCTAATAAATAGAACTTCACATAAGAAACATAATCATTTTTGAATAAAAGTTCTTTTCATATCCAAACACTTCTATCTATTAACCTACTGTACTCCAAAATATACATTTGCAATAGCCTTTTAACTTCTTATATCTATTAATAATACAATTTCATTAAAAAAATCACCAATTCTAGTTTATACTAAACAAATACTAAATTACTCTTAGAGGCTTATTAGTAAGCGCTTAGATTTATAACAAAACAATCATCTATTTATAAACTAAGGGGCAAATCATGAAATTAAACTTTTCAAGCGCAAGAGGATTCAAAAAAAGAATATCCTTTGTATTAATTCTATTTATAAGCATATCATCCATATACGCTCAAATCAGGGTTGGAGATCCTGGAGTTACCTTCGATCAAAATAAATATGACAGTAGATATCCACAAATGAAAAAATGGGAAACTGCTGGAGTAAGAGGAGGTATCCCTTTTATGAATGATCTAAGAATAGTAAAAACTCTTAATAACGGTGATAATAGTATTGCAATCAATAAAGCAATTAATGATGCTTCAAAAGAATCTGGTTTAGTAGCTGTTTTATTAAAAAACGGGAGCTATACTATCAACCAAAAAATATCCATGAAATCCAATGTTTCTCTTATAGGTGAAACCAGAGATGGAGTAAAATGTGTTATTAAAATGAACAGAGGAAGCGCTTTCTATTTTAATCAAGTGCGCAAAAGTGGTATATACAATTTAACTATTCAAGGTAGTTGGGGAAAACCAAAATATCCATGGAATTACAGTCTAGATGCCAATGATGAACTACCTAATAATGATAACATTTCTGTAAAGTTTAGAAAATCTTCCGATTGTTGGTTAGATAAAGTAAATATTTATGATTGTGCAAAAGATCCTGTTAGAGTTCCTTCTAATCATATTACACTGCGAGATCTTAAAGTAAATGGAGCTCATAAAAAAGCAGGAGGTGCGCAAGGTTATTTTTTTATTCAAGGTGCCTATAATCTTATTACAGGATGTGAAATAACACATTTAAGGCATATTTCATTACAAGGAGGTAATGTAGAGTATAATGTGGTTTACGATAATGATTTTAGACAAGAAGTAAGTTTTCATAGTGGAGATAATGGAAACAATCTGATTGAGAACAACAGAATTACGTTACCTAAAGATATGCCTAACTCTAAAGCAGATACCCCCAATGCTCCTTACAATAGTAATCAAGAACCAAATTATTATGCAATTATGGGGCCTTGGTCTACACAACATCAAAACTCTAATCATCCAAATTTTGTTTTCAAAAACCAATGTAAAGAAGAGAATCATAATGATGCAACACCTTGGTCAAATCCCTCATTATTGTACAAAGGCCCTAGAAAAGTAAAACCAACCAATCCTGCTACTAATTTTCCTGCTTTACCTGCGAGTCAAACGCCAAGCGGAGGAACACTATATCCAATTATAACCGAAGACTCCAATCCTCAGAATGAAATCCCAGTAGTAAGCTTTACCAACCCTAATCAAGATGCTCAATTTGATCCAGGAACAAGTCTCAAACCTATAGTCAATGCTATAGATACAGATGGAACTATATCAAATGTAAAGTTATATTTAAACAACGAATTAATAAGAGAAGAAAAATATGCTCCTTATGAATGGGGACATATAAGCGATAGAGATTCTCAGCTAAAAAACCTACAAGAAGGAACATACGCTTTAAAAGCTATTGCTACAGATAATGAAGGAGGAGTTCAAGAAGCTATCATAAATATCAAAATTGGCTCTAACTCTACCGCTCCAATCGGACAGCTTATATGGTTAAAATCTATAATAAACAATCGATATGTTGTGGCAGAACAAAAACTACCTAACGCCCCTTTAGAAGCTGACAGAAAAGCTTTAGGGTCTTGGGAAAAATTCACGGTTATTGATGCCGGAAACGGTCTTATAGCATTACAATCATTACCAAACAAAAAATACATTTCGGCAGATAAAATCATTGCAAACACATACCCTTTAGTTGCGAATAAATCTATAATAAATTCTGCAGAAAAATTCGAGTGGGTTGATCTTGGAAATAAAAGAATAGCGCTAAAGGCAAATATCAATGGAAAATATGTACAATCTAGGCAAAATCAAAAAGACTCTCCTCTTCAAGCAAGAGGTAAGACGATTGAAGGATGGGAAACATTCACTTGGGGCATTACTTCTCGAAAAGAAAATGATCCTTCACAAATTGAATCTATACAGATATATCCAAATCCCACAAAAGATTATATTACAGTTTCAGGAGTTACTATTGGAGATTACATATCCATATATGATCTACAAGGCAAACTGATATTTAAAGTAATTGCTCAAGAAATAAATGAAGAACTAGACGTATCGGAACTATCAAAAAGTATGTATATCATCTCTATATTCGGAGGTACTAAATTAAGATTCCTGAAAGAGTAAATTGGAATATAATATTTTTATGAAAAAGCAATAAAAAAACCGAAGCAGTGCTTCGGTTTTTTATCTATATAATTTTTAGGAATTAAAACTATCCCTTCAAACTTGCGCTTAGATATTCACGATTCATACGTGCTATATTTTCTAAAGAAATTCCTTTAGGGCATTCAATTTCACAAGCTCCGGTATTGGTACAGTTACCAAATCCTTCTTCATCCATTTGATTTACCATAGCCATCACGCGATCCGTAGCCTCTACTTGTCCTTGCGGTAGTAATGCATATTGAGATACTTTTGCAGAGGTAAACAACATAGCAGAAGCATTTTTACAAGCTGCTACACACGCTCCACAACCAATACAAGTTGCCGCAGCAAATGCATCATCTGCATTATCTTTATTCACAGGAATTGCATTAGCATCAATCGTATTCCCTGAAGTGTTTACAGAAATATATCCTCCAGCGTGCTGGATTCTATCAAATGCACTTCTATCTACCATTAAATCCTTAACTACTGGAAACGCTTTTGCTCTAAATGGTTCGATAAAAATAGTATCTCCATCATTAAACTTACGCATATGTAATTGACAAGTAGTTACTAGTCTATCTGGTCCATGAGGTTCTCCGTTAATTTGTAAAGAACAAGCTCCGCAGATTCCTTCTCTACAATCATGATCAAAAACTACAGGCTCTTCTCCTTTAGTAATTAATTCTTCATTTAACACGTCTAGCATTTCTAAAAAAGACATGTCTCCTTCAATTCCAGATATTGGATACTCTACTATCTTTCCTTTGGATTGAGCGTCTTTCTGACGCCATATTTTTAATGTAAGATTCATAGCTTTTTATTTATAAGAACGTGTTTTTAATTCAATGTTTTCGAATGCTAACTCTTCTTTATGAAGTACAGCGTCTTTAGGCTCACCTTTATATTCCCAAGCAGAAACATATTTAAAGTTTTTATCGTCACGTAAAGCTTCTCCTTTTTGTTCGCCTGATTGCTCTACAGATTCTTCTCTAAAGTGACCTCCACATGATTCATTACGATCCAATGCATCCTTCGCAAATAACTCTCCAAGTTCTAAGAAATCAGCTACTCTTCCTGCTTTTTCTAATTCTGGATTCATACTATTAGCAGCTCCTGGTACTTTTACATTCTTCCAGAAATCCTCTCTTAGCGCAGCAATCTCATCAATTGCTTCTTTTAAACCTTGTTCATTACGAGACATTCCACATTTATTCCACATGATCTTACCTAATTTCTTATGGTAATAATCAACAGAATGCTCTCCTGATCCACCCATTAGCTTTTCGATTCGATCTTTTACATCTTTCTCTGCTTCATCAAACTCTGGTGAGTCTGTTGGGATTTTTCCTGTTCTGATATCATGAGATAAATAATCTCCGATAGTATATGGCAATACGAAGTATCCATCTGCTAAGCCTTGCATCAATGCAGATGCTCCTAATCTATTCGCCCCGTGATCCGAGAAATTAGCTTCTCCTGCAGCGTAACATCCAGGAACGGTTGTTTGTAAATTATAATCTACCCAAAGACCACCCATTGTATAATGCACCGCAGGATAAATCATCATAGGTGTTTTGTATGGATTCTCATCTACAATCTTCTCATACATTTGGAATAAGTTACCATACTTATCCTCGATAACTTTTTCTCCTAATTCTAATATTTGTTCTGCTGTTGGATTATGTATACCAGAAGTTAATGCTTTTTCTTTTCCATATCGCTGAATTGCGGCTGCAAAATCAAGATACACCGCTTCTCCAGTTTTATTTACACCAAAACCTGCATCACATCGTTCCTTAGCAGCTCTTGAGGCTACATCACGAGGAACTAAGTTTCCAAATGCCGGATAACGACGCTCTAAGTAATAATCTCTCTGTTCTTCTGATAATTGTGTTGGCTTTAGTTTACCTGCACGGATAGCTTCTGAATCTTCGATTTTCTTCGGAACCCATATTCTACCATCGTTACGTAAAGATTCTGACATCAAAGTCAATTTAGACTGATGATCTCCTGATACCGGAATACAAGTTGGATGAATCTGCGTATAACAAGGATTAGCAAAGAAAGCACCTCTTCTGTGCGCTCTCCATGCAGCCATCACATTACTTCCCATCGCATTAGTACTTAAAAAGAATACGTTTCCATATCCTCCAGAAGCTAATACAACCGCATGGGCAGAGTGACGTTCGATCTTTCCAGTCACCAAATCACGTGCTATAATTCCTCTTGCTTTACCATCAACTTTCACAAGATCTAACATCTCATGACGATTAAAAGCCTGTATTTTCCCTCTATTTATCTGACGATTCATTGCTGAGTATGCACCTAATAACAACTGTTGACCAGTTTGTCCTTTAGCATAAAAAGTACGGGATACTAGTACACCACCAAAGGATCGGTTATCCAGTAATCCACCATACTCACGTGCAAAAGGTACTCCTTGCGCTACACATTGATCAATTATATTTCCAGAAACCTCAGCCAATCTATAAACATTAGCCTCTCTAGATCTATAATCTCCTCCTTTTACAGTATCATAAAAAAGACGGTAATTAGAATCACCATCTCCTTGATAATTTTTTGCCGCATTGATTCCTCCTTGTGCTGCAATTGAATGTGCACGACGAGGTGAATCAGAATAACAAAATGTTTTTACATTATATCCAAGTTCTGCAAGTGTAGCTGCAGCACTTCCTCCTGCCAATCCAGTACCTACAACAATAACATCTATATTACGCTTGTTGGCTGGATTCACCAGGTTAATTGTATTTTTATGTTTTGTCCACTTATCTGCCAGTGGACCTTCTGGTATTTTAGAGTCTAAAATTGACATAATAGTGGTTTTAGTTATTTAATACGTGATTAAGATGAAGAACAATTGATACAATGATAAATCCTAACGGAATAACAATTGCAAATGCCTTAGCAAACTTAGTAGCACCAACAGAAAACTTATTATTAAATCCTACTGATTGAAAAGACGATGCAAATCCGTGCCACAAGTGTAATGCTAGAAATGCAAAAGAAATTACATACAGTATGGTACGAACATGGCTTTCAAATTTTTCCAGCAACTCAGGATAATAACGAGTTGGATCTTCTGGAGCGAATTCAACATATTTATGCACCATTTCAGGAATCCAGAAATCATAAAAGTGTAACCCTAAAAATGCTAAAATTACCAATCCGGAAATAATCATATTCCTGGACATCCAAGAAGAATTAGCTCCGCCATTATATTTAGCGTATTTAACCGCTCTAGCGTTTCTATTTTTTATTTCTAAAATAAATCCCATTATAAAATGGAAAACTACTCCAAAAATTAATATCGGTTGTAAAGCAAACTGCACCAATGGATTCGTACCCATAAAATGTGATAACTCATTAAAAGTGTCTGGACTAATAATGGACATTAAGTTAATGGTAAAGTGCTGTAATAAGAAAAACACTAAGAAAAGTCCCGAAAGTGCCATCGCCACCTTTCTAGCTATTGAAGATTTTATCAATCCACTCATTATTAAGAATGTTTAGAATTTTTGAATAGCAAAAGTAAGCTTCAAACTTGTTTTTAACAAGATTTTGATGTTTTTATGCTGTATTTATAATGAATTAAAATAGATATCAAATTTTATCGAGGTTTCATTACGAAATCGTTTGAAATATAGTACTAACTTTGAACAAAAGACAATGTTCTTTTTTAAAATTATCATAATTTTACTTCATATGACAATTACCGTTTATACACTCTATAGATTCACATTTCAAAACTAATCTTGTAAAACGAAACCTTAAAATAGTTGGTTACCGATTCTATAAACTTTAAAAAGGCTAAAAACACTATTTTTGAGAAATCATTGAATTTTAAATAAATGACTTTTTTGAAGAAACAATTCCTGACAACATGTTTTCTTGTTGCCTTATTATTCATTTGTAAAAGTGTATTCGCTATTGGAACTCAATCAAATACTCAAGATAGCTTAACAACTAAATCTCCTAAACAATTAATAGAACAGATACAACACTCTAGCCCTGATGAAAGTAAAGCCTATGAAATTGCTCTTAATAAAATATCTGATAGTGATCTAATTTTAGCACAACAATACTATAAGGTAGCTTCATTCTTCTATAACAAAGAGGATTTTGAGCGTAGCACCTATTATTTGGATAAAGCTGCAGAGTTCGCAAAAAAAATAGAGGACGATACGTTTTTGTCCAAATGTTATATAAAATTAGGTAACGCTTACCTAAAAGATTGGAAAAATCAAAAATCCCTTGATTCTTATGACCTAGCACTAAAAATTTTTAGAAAAAATAAAAATATAAAATATGAACTTGCAGTAAATTCAGGTATAGCAATGATTCATAGAAGAATGCAGCAGTTGGATAAAGCACTAGAGGTTTGTAAAAACTCCTTATTACTTATTGAAAATTCACCCTATAAAAATAGTATAGACCACGTTAAACTTATTACCATAATTAGCGAAACATATCTTGATCAAAAAAAATATGATTCAGTCCTTCAGTATGCGGATATAGGTATAGCAATGGCAGAACCTTTAGATTATTCTATTGGACAAATTGATTTATTAACTAAAAAAGGCATCGTATCATTTAATAGAAATAAAATACCTCAAGCATTGGAGCAATTTTGTTTAGCTGAGGATATTCTGATAAACAAGAATATTACCCAAAAAAAATCAATATTAAATCTCTATTATTTTCTGGCAAGTTGTTTTTATGAGCAAAAAGAATACAATAAGGCCATTTCTTATTTAAAAAACACCGAACCATTATTAGAAGAACAAGATTCGAGAAACATACGATTCATAGATATCAATAAGTTGTTTGCAAAGTGCTATAAAGTAATTGACAAAAAACAAGAATCAATATACTTAGAGAAAGTCGTAGCGCTACAATCACAGTTTCAGGACGCAACAAACAAAACTGTAAATAAATTACATAAGCAAAATACTCAAAAACTAGAAAACGAATTAAAAGCTCGTTATAAGGAGTATGTGTACTTTATACTATTGTTTGCCTGTGTTTTTTTGATGTTAATTCTTTTTAAATACTTCAAAAAACAAAATAATAACAAAGTGCGTTTTGACACATTAATACAAAAAATAAACACTTTAGAATCCAAAGAAAAGAACCAGACTAAGGCTATTATCATTGATGACAAAAAAGTTAATGATGTCCTTAACGGGTTACATAAACTAGAAAATCAAGAGTTTTTTTTAAATACCGCTTGTGATTTAAGGTCAATGGCCAAAAAAGTAAAAACGAATACTACCTATTTATCCAAAATCATTAAAACACATAAAGCTGAAAGTTTCAACGACTATATTAATGATCTAAGAATCGAATATGCCTTAAAAAGATTAAAAAACGATAAAAAATTCAGATCCTTTTCTGTTAAATCAATTGCCTTAGAAATTGGATATAAAACGGATAATTCATTTACAAAACATTTTAAGTCGAAAACAGGTATAAATCCTTCCTATTATATAAAAAAAATAAACTCAAATACTACAAATCATTAAACACTTACTGAAGTTTAAGATAGATTTTCTGTTCTTTTAAAATCAAAACAGCTTAGAGGTATATAGAGGTATTTTAAATAATTTTTTTAACAAGCAAAAATTCTAAAAACAACACTCTAAAATTAATCCCAAACGCTACCTTAATTTATTTAAATTACGGTTACTAGTTTATGATTTAACTAGTATTAAAAGTACCTTGATTTAATATTCATTGTTTCACTTAAATATTATAATCATGAAAACAAAAGGACAAAAGGGAATTACCTTACAAAAGCTAACTATAGCTAAGATCAACACAAATTCTATGTATAAGATAAAAGGTGGGGATTGCGAAGTAATCGAACCCGATACAGGATCGCATCATACCATGTGTGAATGCGATAACATACTTTAAATAGATAAAGGAATTAATCTATTCATTTTATCACTCTTTTTACATCCGTATTTTTCACAAAATACGGATGTTTCATTTTTTTTCGGTTTCGTTTCGATATACCTTGAGTACAGAATCACAGTGTGATTACTTGATTTAACAAGGGTACACCGAAAACCTTTTAATAGAGTAGGTAAATTAAAAAACACAAAATTATGTTATCAAAAATTTTAAAATTAAAAGACGTTGCAAAATTAGACAAGTCAGAGCAGCAATCAATTAGTGGTGGGTATTGTAAAACAAATATCCGTTGTTCTACAATTCAAGATTGTTGGGATGCAGGTGCTGATAGATGTCACGCAGGGTATTGCCATATATATTAGATAAATAATATGTCATCATTGATTTCAATATAACATGAGTTGAAAATCACTGCATGACATCTACTTGGTTTTAACAAGGGGAAACCGAAAACCTTTTAACAGAGTAGGTAAATATCATTAATTTAAAACACGAAATTATGTTATCTGAAATTTTAAAATTAAAAGAAGTTACGAAATTAGGCAAATCAGAAAAGCAGTCTATTAATGGAGGTTATTACTGCAGAACGAATCTCCGTTGTCAAACGTCTCAGGATTGTTGGGAGGTAACAGGTGATTTTTCTGATAGATGTCACCAGGGATATTGTCATATATTTTAAATATAAAATTTTATTTATCATCTTTAAACCCTGAAATCTTCAGGGTTTTTTTATACCTTATTTTTTTGATTTACAACTATGAGAAATATCCATTCTAAATTGCCAAATGTCTCCACTACAATTTTTACGGTAATGAGCAAATTAGCAAGTGAGCATCAAGCAATAAATCTTTCGCAAGGTTTTCCCAACTTTGAAGGAGATCAAGACCTGATCAATCTTGTTTCTAAAGCAATGAACAATGGATATAACCAATATGCACCTATGCCAGGTTTATTATCTCTTAGAGAAGTGATTGTAGAGAAAACTAATACGCTTTATAAAAGTAATTATCATCCAGAAACGGATATAACAATTACTTCTGGCGCTACTCAGGCTATTTTTACGATTATTTCAGCATTTATAAATACTGGGGATGAAGTAATTATTTTTAAACCAGCTTATGATTCTTATGAACCATCCATAGAATTATTTGGAGGAACGGTCATTCCGATTCAATTGTCAGCTCCTGATTTTAGTGTTGATTGGAAAGAAGTCGCAACTAAAATTACTTCTAAAACCAAAATGATCATCATCAACACTCCTCACAACCCAACTGGAACTATTTTATCCAAACAAGATATGCTCCAATTAGAAACTTTATTAAAGAATACAGATATCATTTTACTAAGTGACGAAGTATATGAGCATATCATTTTTAATGGCCAAGAGCACCAGAGTATTGCTAGGTTTCCCGGATTAGCAGAAAGAGCTTTTATTACAGCTTCGTTCGGAAAAACATTTCATACCACTGGTTGGAAAATGGGATATTGCCTGGCGCCTAAAGATCTTATGGCAGAATTCAGAAAAGTACATCAATTCAATGTCTTTTGTAGTAATCACCCTATGCAATACGGATTGGCTGAATACCTAAAAACACCCGAACATTATTTAGCTCTGCCTGATTTTTATCAAGAAAAAAGAGATGTATTCT
>Ga0316207_10003935_pt1 | contig 13342 bp, 17 predicted proteins | sample 6weekpyrite_MG_FD_204943 | JGI IMG/M metagenome (GOLD analysis project Ga0316207, IMG submission 204943) | Microbial mat bacterial communities from mineral coupon in-situ incubated in ocean water Damariscotta River, Maine, United States -... | ecosystem: Environmental > Aquatic > Marine >... | reverse complement strand
CACTTAAATATCAATAACTTATGAGCATTTAACGAAATTCTCTGTTCATAGTGTGACTTTACCCATATGGGAAAAATAATTGGAAGCATAAAGCGAGTTAAGTACTGTTTATAGCCACTTATAAATAACCCTTCAGAAGCCCGCTATCGGTTGCGGATTCAACCAGTCAACGCAACGTCTATTCTCTAAGTGTAGAGAGGAGGATGTTGTAAATGAATTATCGAAAAAGAATTTATGATTCTAACGTTGATAATAAAATTCATCCCCCCCATTTTGATGCAATATAATCTACAAAAGCACGTACCTTTGACGAAACAAGTTTACTGTAAGGGTATACAGCGTAAAGCCCTGTTGTAGTAAGCGTGTAATCATCAAGTACCATTTCCAATAGTCCCTTTTTCAATGCATCAGTGACCATGTAAGTGGGTCCAATAAATAGTCCATTACCAATAAGTGACGCGCTCAATAATAAGTTGCCAGCATCTGAACGAAGATTACCGTTCACTTTTATGTTGAGTTCTTTTCCATTCTGGTCTTTGAAAACCCACGTATCGGGTTTAGGGCTTTGGGAATAGATAAGACAGTTATGTTTGCTAAGGTCATCCGGGTGATTAGGTGTACCATGTTTTTTTAAATAGTCCGGTGATGCGGCAATATGAATCTTACATGGCATAAGTAGTCGCGCGATTAATGTCGAGTCTTCTAATTTCCCAACCCGTAGTGCTACATCGATGCCTTCCTCTACCAAATCGATAAACCGCCCCGAGATGCGAATCTCCAATTCCACTTTAGGGAATTGTTGCTGAAAATCTAAAAGTGCCTCAGGGAGTAACGATATGGCGAGACTCTCGGGTGCAGAAATTCGTAACCTGCCTTGTGGCTCACTTTGCAGAGGTAAAACTGACTGCTCCGCTTCACGCACATCCGACATGATCCGAGTTGAATAGCTCGCAAGTACTTCTCCCGCCTCGGTCAGGTGCAAACGCCGAGTGGTACGTTGTAGAAGTTGCACTCCCAGATGTTTTTCCAGCTGTGAAACCTGCTTGCTAACAACTGGTTTGGAGATACCCAAGGACTCAGCAGCAGCGGTAAAACTGCCTTTTTCGACAACAGCTTCAAACGTATCAAGATAGCGAAGGATACTCATATTATTAAATAAATAGAAACAATATGTTTCTTTATACCCCGATTATGTTTTAAATAAAAGGGTATAAGCTTGTTTTCAATGTGAATTAGACGAAAAACTCGTCAAAAACCATGAAAAGGAGTGATAGATATGAATGCGCAAACTCAAACACTGAATAATCTGGCAGATCTGGATGCTTGGCTTGATCAGCGTTTAGATGAAAAGCTTCGGGAACGAGAAGAGGCCAAAACACCGTCTTTGTCGATTATCGCTACCAAAGGCACCCTGGATCAGGCTTACCCACCCTTCATTTTGGCCTCTACGGCATCGGCACTGGGATGGGATGTGAGTGTTTTTTTCACTTTCTATGGTTTATCCCTACTGAAAAAGGATTTAGATCTGAAGATCTCTCCCTTAGGAAATCCAGCCATGCCTATGAAATTACCCGTTGGTCCAGAATGGTTGAAAACCAAAAACCTACCCATCCCCAACCTTGTGAAGGCTAATATTCCTGGCTTTGAAGATGCCGCGACCGCGCTGATGAAAGAAACCATAAAACAAAAAGGTGTGGCCAGTATCGAAGAGTTACGTGAGTTGTGTGTTGAGGCAGGTGTTAACTTAATTGGTTGTCAGATGACTGCCGATTTATTCGGTTGGGACAAGTCAGAATTTCATCCGGCGGTAGTGGATTGGGCTGGTGCAGCAACCTATTTGCCCCTGGCTCAAAAATCTGACGTCAGCTTATTCATTTAATCATGATTGATGTGAAACAAGTGGAAGACAAAGCATTAACAGTAATAGAAATATCAAAATATAAAGTATGAGGAGAAATCTTATGTTAAAGAATACTGAAAACAGCTATGGAATTGCAACCAAAGTTTTTCATTGGTTGCTATTCCTGATGCTAACTTTCTCAATCGTCGCAGGTAATTTTCTTGCATCTATGCCTAAAGGAGCGGAGAAACTGCAAGCCGCAGGAATGCACAAATCATTCGGTGCGATCTTGTTAATGTTGATCCTCGCGCGCTTTGTTTGGAAACTGATTAACGTGACGCCAAAAGAACCACATGGAACAACCATGATGCAGGCTTTCATGGCTAATGCTCTGCACTGGGCACTCTATGTGTTGATGTTTGCTCAACCTCTATCGGGGATCATTATGTCGCAAGCTGCAGGCTATCCGGTAAGCTTCTTTGGTTTGTTCGATTTTCCAATGTTCCTCGACAAAGATCCATCTTTAGCTAAATTTGCACTTGGAGTACATGGAACGGTATGGGTTTTGTTGGTACTGGCAGTATTTGGCCATGTAGGCGCAGCGCTGTATCACCATTTTATTAAGAAAGACGAAGTGATGAAACGTATGACTTTTGGCACCAGCGTTTAATTATTAAAACAACATAAAGGAGAAATAGCTATGAGTGATAAAGCAACTATTGCCCAGAAAGGATCCTATCCGGTTGAAGTCAAAGAGGGTGAGACATATTACTGGTGCGCTTGTGGACATAGCAAGAATCAACCTTTCTGCGACGGTTCTCACCAAGGCAGTAGTTTTGAACCCGTTGCCTTTACTGCTGAGAAAACATCGACAGTGTATTTATGTGGTTGTAAGCAAACATCCCACAAGCCATTTTGTGATGGTACACACCAGGAGTTGTAAAGATCGAAAGTAAAAAGGCGGCGTCGAAAAAAATGCATAATTTAGCGACTAAGCCTGAGAAATTTAATTCATCCAAGCATTGGAGGATACAAAAATGAAAAGTGTAATTTTAAAATCAATAGCGATAGTTGGGATTCTATTTTCAACTACTGTCTCTGCAGGTACAAATCTTCCCACACAAGAACCCATGGGAGGAAAACCATTTGGGCACAGTGTTAAAAAAGTGAGTGATGGATTATATGTCTTTCGCTGGTGGGTATATCGCAATATGTTTTTTGTCACCGACGAGGGAGTGATTGTTACTGACCCAATGAATCCTAAAGCGGCCAAGCTATTGCGTAGTGAAATTCGCAAGATTACGGACAAGCCTATTAAGTATGTTGTTTATAGCCACAACCATCATGACCATATCTCGGGGGGTAATATCTTTAAAAAAGAAGGTGCTAAATTTGTTGCTCACAAGAATGTATTAAAAGAATTAGGTGACCATCCAAATCCTGTTACACCGTTACCGGATATTACTTTTGATAAATCTTATACCTTAAAGTTAGGTGGAAGAACGTTGGAGCTGAATTACTTTGGGCCAAATCACGGTGAAAGCCTGGTGGTCATGAGACTCCCTAAAGAAAAGATAATATTCATTGTGGATATTGTGACACCTCGCAGGGTAGCCTTCAGAACGATGCCAGACTTCTGGCCTGACGAATGGATTAGATCGTTGAAAGAAATTGAGCAAATGGATTTTGATTATGTAATTTCTGGCCATGGACCTTTAAACCAACCAGCGATTGATCCAGCTTCGGTTGTTACTGAACAACGCATGTACCTGCAAGACCTCATTGCTGCCGTAAAAACTGAATGGGACAAAGGTACTCATAGTCCCGATAAATTACGCAAGCTGGTTAAGCTACCTAAATACAAACATTGGCGTTCTTATGAACAGTGGTTACCAATGAACGTAGAGCGTATCTGGGCCTATTTACATATGGGCTGGTAATAAAAACCAGAAAGGAACGTTAATTTATATTAGCGTTCCCCCTGATTAACTTTTTAAGGAGAGTCCAGTGTGGGATCAAAGATACAGTAGTGAGACCTATGCTTACGGAACTGAACCCAACGATTTTTTGGTATCAATGTTCGATAAGTTACCAGCAGGTAAGATATTGTGCATCGGAGAGGGCGAGGGTCGAAATGCTGTGTGGATGGCCAGGCATGGCCGAGACGTAACCGCAGTGGATTCATCAGAAGTTGGATTGGCTAAAGCCAATAAACTTGCCAAAGCTCGTGGTGTTAACATCACGACAGTTCATAAAGATCTTGCGGACTTTGATATTGGGGTTGAACAATGGGATGCCATTGTTTCTATCTTTTGTCATCTCCCGCCAACATTAAGAGCAGATGTGCATCAACGTTGTAAAATAAGTTTACGCCAAGATGGTATATTGTTACTTGAAGCATATACACCTTTACAACTTGAGTACAAAACAGGTGGCCCTCCAGCAGCTGACATGATGATGGATGTACAAACTTTAAGTGATGAGTTTAGAGGTATGGAGTTTCTTCATTTACAAGAGCATTTACGGGTAATCAACGAAGGTCAATTTCATAATGGAACGGGTACTGTCGTACAGATGCTGGCGAGAAAGTTATAAGTAATAATCAGGACATTAAAAACTTAACCGGTATTAACGTCCATTATTTACTACTTGTGATATAAAAGATATTGAGCTATATCGGTAGTTAACTGAATCCTAACAAAAATAATTTATTGAGATTAGAACACTATGAAAAATCCAGTCATTGCAGATAATAAACCCGTTAAAGTTAGCCTTTCCAAAGGGCAGGAATATCATTTTTGTACATGTGGCTTATCAAAAAGTCAGCCTTTTTGTGATGGCTCACATGTTGGAACAAATTTTACACCTCGAGTAATTGTTTCAGAACAAGATGGTGATGCTTATCTTTGTGCGTGTAAACATACAGGCAATACCCCATTTTGCGATGGAACGCACCAGCAATTTTCAGACGAACAAATTGGCAAAGAAGGACCAGGTATTAAGTCTGAAGAAAGTCTTATGCCTAAACCTCGTTCCACAACGGAAGAACCCACATTAGAGTTGATCCATCAACTTGCAGAAGATGGACTATCAAAAGTTGGTCATCATGGCCCAATGGAAGCCATGGGAGTGCCACGTCATCAATTACCCGATTGGGATGAGATTCAGATCATGGCTGCACAACTTCATCGAAAACCTTTAATGGAAGATATTGACGTTGGAACTGAATTAATTATCGGTCCCGAAGCAAAACGACCATTAAAATTAAAAATTCCGTTGTTTGTTTCTGATATGAGCTTTGGTGCATTATCAGAAGAAGCAAAAGTTGCTTTGGCTAAAGGTGCAGAGTTATCTGGCACCGGAATTTGTTCAGGTGAAGGAGGCATGCTACCGGAAGAACAACAAGCTAATAGTCATTACTTCTATGAGTTAGCCAGTGCAAAATTTGGATACAGTGAAAGCTTACTTGAAAAAGTGCAGGCATTTCATTTTAAAGGTGGGCAAGGTGCTAAAACCGGAACAGGAGGCCACTTGCCGGCGTCAAAGAATATTGGAAAAATTGCCCAGGTCCGTGGTATCCCTGAAGGTGAGCCAGCGATTTCGCCACCGACTTTCAGTGACCTTTCAACACCCGACGACTTTAAACGCTTTGCAGATAGAGTGCGGGAAGTAACAGGTGGTATCCCGGTTGGTTTTAAACTCAGTGCTAATCATATAGAACGTGATATTGAGTTTGCCTTACAAGCAAGTGCTGACTACATCATTCTTGATGGGCGTGGAGGTGGTACCGGGGCCGCGCCAACAATGTTCCGTGATCATATTAGTGTGCCAACAATTCCTGCACTGGCACGAGCAAGATATTACCTTGATAAACAAGCTGCCAGTAAAAAGGTAACGCTTATCATAACAGGTGGCTTACGTGTTCCCACAGATTTTGTTAAAGCGTTAGCGCTGGGTGCAGATGGTATCGCCATTTCAAATAGTGCCATGCAGGCGATTGGTTGTATTGCAGCAAGAATTTGTAACTCGAATAATTGTCCTGCTGGTATTGCAACGCAAAAACAAGAACTACGAAACCGGTTAGATGTGGACAAGGCCGCGCAAAGGCTTGGAAACTTTTTTGATGCTTCTGTTGAGCTGATGCAAGTGTTGGCAAGAGCGTGTGGTCATTCGCATTTGAGTCAATTTAATATCGATGATCTTGCTACTTGCAATCATAAGATGGCCCGCTTATCAGGGATAGAATATTCTGGGCTTGATCTTGATAGATAGTTTTTTATTTGTCTTTTAGGCATAGATCCCAGTAGGGTATCCCCTTAAATCGTTCCACAAGAAAATCAACAAACGCTCTGACCCGTTGTGAAAGATGGCGGGTCTGCGGATAAATTGCATAGGCGTCTATTTGCGGACGTTTATATTCGTTAAGTAATGGAACTAGTTCACCACGATCAATTTCTTTATAGACAAGAAATGATGGTACAAGAATGATACCAAGACCATCTACCGCAGCGTCTCTGAGGAACTCACCCGTACTAGCCTTTAGATAAGGATGTATTTTCGTTTTGATGGTTTCTCCATGGGAATCAGCTAGATACCAATGTTCAAAATCGCGTAGCAAGCTATAAACAAGGCAGTGATGATCGGTTAGATCATTGAGTGTTTTTGGAGTACCCATGCGTTCAAGATAAGCCGGGCTTGCACACATGACAGCCTGAATGGGGGCTAGGCGACGTGCAATTAAACTTGAATCTGGTAGATTCGCAATGCGAATAGCTAGGTCAAACCCTTCTTGCATTAAGTCCACTTCACGATCATTAAAATCCAAATCAAATTCAATTTGTGGATGTTCTTTTGAAAACTCATTAATGGCAGGTCCCATGTGCATTAGCCCAAAACTTGAGGGTAAGGCTATCTTTAAACCTCCTTTTAATGTTCCATGGGCTTGTGATGTTGCAAGTTCAGCTTCTTGGAGATCCTCCAATATACGTACGGACTGATGATAAAATGCACGTCCCGTATCTGTCAGATTCATTCGACGGGTTGTTCTGTGAAAAAGCTCTACGCCTAAGTGTTCTTCCAATTCTTTCAGGCGGCGACTAACCGCTGATTTTGCTACGTTTAATCGATCTGCAGCACCACTGACACTTCCAGCTTCTACCACCCGAATAAAGGAATCCATACTATCAAAACGATCCATTTTCTACCCTATTGTTGTGATATTAAGAACAATCATTTCTTATTATGGCTGTTTATTCTTTGCGTGGCAACGACAATAATTACTTCAACAACAGCACAAAAGTGTTTTGAACATAAACGTAAGAAGTAATTTTAAACAAATCTTTAAATAGAGGAGATTCAAAATGGAAAAAATTAGTCAATTAGTTGCACGTGTATTTCTTGGTCATATTTTCTTACTTGCTGGTTTGAGCAAAGTAAGTGCATACCAAGGTACTGCTGGTTATATGGAAGCGATGGCTGTTCCAGGTGGTTTACTACCACTCGTCATTGCTTTAGAAGTTGTTGGCGGTTTAGCAATTATTGCGGGATGGAAAACAAAGTTGGCGTCTATCGCATTAGCGGGTTTCTCGGTAGTGGCTGCAGTAATCTTCCACAATAATTTTGGTGATCAAACTCAGATGATCTTCTTCATGAAGAATATTGCGATTGCTGGTGGTTTTCTGTTGCTAGTGGTTCATGGAGCAGGTGCTTACAGTCTCGACAACCGCCGTAGTACTGCAAATTTAGCAGTAAGCCATTCATAAAAAATATACGCAGGGTCGTTTGACCCTGCTTTTCTTAGGAAAGATTTTTACTGATACAGAGTTAGGAGAACACCATGAATACACATGTTAGTACTACACGCTTAATTCCAGCGATGACATTACCAGAAGGTGCGGGTGTTACGGTACACCGTACTATAGGTACTCCATCACTGCGTAATTATGATCCTTTCATGTTGTTAGATCATATGGGTAGTGATAATCCTGATGACTATCTTGCAGGCTTCCCATCTCATCCACATCGTGGTTTCAACACGTTTACATACATCATTGATGGCGATATGGAGCACAAAGACAGCATGGGTAACACCGGTAGTCTTGGTCCGGGTGGCGCGCAATGGATGAAAGCAGCCAGTGGCGTCATTCACTCAGAAATGCCTAAACAGAAAAATGGTTTGCTGAGAGGATTTCAGCTGTGGATCAACTTGCCTGCTGCTAACAAGATGGATGCCCCTGAGTACCAGGAATATAAGTCTGATGCTTTTCCTGTAGTAGAAACATCTGAATATAAGGTCAAAGTAATTATTGGTCGCTTTGCTGATGCTGCTGCACCAATTGTAGATGATATCACCAATGTTTCGTACTTCGATGTTCAGTTAGAAGCTAATAAAACATTTCGACATCACTTGCCATTGGAAAACAATAGTTTCGTCTACCTGTTTGAAGGAAGTGGACAACTAAAAGGTAAAGACGTATCAGACAAAACGCTTGTTGCACTTGGTGAGGATAACAATGTATTCGAGTTTATTGCAGGTAATGACGGTGCACGATTTTTGGTGATTAGTGGAAAACCTATTAATGAACCTGTTGTTCAGTATGGTCCTTTTGTAATGAATACCAGGGAAGAAATTGATCAAGCGATGCATGACTTTCAATCAAATAGTTTCGTGCGTGATCGTGCATGGGTAAACAGAAATAAAAAAACAGAGGCGTAAAACGATGACTGGAAAATGGAAAGTAGAAAAAGGTGAGTTTGTTCGGGCCGTGTCAAGTTTCAGAAACTGGGTTACCAAAGATGGTAGCCCAGGTCCTACAGGAGAAGGTGGTTTTACTGCAGAACCTGATCGCTACCATCTATATGTTTCTTATGCCTGTCCATGGGCACATAGAACACTAATCTTTCGTGCACTAAAAGGACTGGAAGATGTTATCTCGGTATCAGTTGTTCACCCATTAATGCCATCACAGAGTTGGGGATTTGGAGAATACCCAGGAGCTACAGTCGATCATGTGAATAATGCTGAATATTTATATGAAAATTATTTAAAGGCTGATTCAAACTTCAATGGCCTGGTTACTGTACCTGTGCTTTGGGACAAGAAGCAGCAGACGATTGTTAATAACGAATCGTCAGAAATTATCCGTATGCTGAATACCGCATTTGATGATTATGGAAACGCTGATGTGGATTTTTACCCTGCACTATTACGTACGGAAATTGATGCCATTAATGATGTTGTATACACCAATGTCAATAATGGTGTTTACCGTGCGGGGTTTGCGACTAATCAAAAAGCCTTTGATGTAGCGTATGAACGTTTATTCGAAACGTTAGATATCCTTGAGGAAAGGCTAACAAATCAACGTTACCTGGTCGGTGATCAAATTACGGAAGCAGATTGGCGTTTGTTTACAACGTTAGTTCGTTTTGATGCAGTGTATTACAACCATTTCAAGACTAACAAAAAACGTTTGATGGATTACGCAAATTTATGGGCATACACACGCGAGCTTTACCAATTCCCTAGTATCGATGAAACAGTGAACATGGATCATATCAAGTATCACTATTTCGCAAGTCATCGTTCTATTAATCCGATGGGTATTGTTCCCAATGGGCCTGAAATAGATTTTTTAGAACCACATAAACGAGAAAATCTTTGTTTTAAGAAAGTAAGTTAACTATTAATAAAAGGAGAAAACTATGACTGAACCATTAAGTCCTCAAAATGAACCTTATGCTGTAGAAGTTGAAGAAGGTAAAACGTACTACTGGTGTTCCTGTGGAAAAAGTAAGAGTCAACCTTTTTGTGATGGCTCACATCAAGGTACTGATTTCGAACCAACTGCTTTTACAGCCGAAAAAACAGAAACAGTTTATTTGTGCGGTTGTAAAAAAACAGGTAACCAACCGTTTTGTGATGGAAGCCACGATAATTGAGATAAAACTACTGAAGAAGTAAGGAAAAGACCGTCAACAGTTTAATAAAAGGTGGAACTGATGACATTACGAAACACAATAGTAAGTTATGGCAGCATTGCCAAGTTTTTACATTGGGCTATCGCGTTACTATTTCTGGCTGCATATTGTTCGGTCTACTATCGTCACTGGTTTACTGAGCCAAAGACACCACCTAACATGACTGCGTTACACCTACATCTTTCATTTGGTATCAGTATTGGGGTGTTTGTGTCGCTGCGTGTTATCTGGCGGCTTTCGAATCCTGTACCTGCAGAGCCGCCGGGTACAGCGATTGAGCATACTTTAGCTAAAACAGGACATTTTTGGCTGTACTTTTTCATGATAGCTATGCCAATAACGGGTTATCTGGGTACAGGACTAGGTACCGAGTTTTTCTATTTATTTCATATTCTCAAGTTTGAAGAAACCGCCTTATTCCAATGGTTGGTTATAGATACATTAGGTATGACATTTAAAGAGTTCGAAAAACCTATTGATTTTTTTCATAAAGATATAGGTGGTGCAGTTCTTGTTTGGCTGCTCATACTAGGACATATAGCTGCAGCACTATTTCATCATTTTCATAAAAAAGATGATGTATTGGTTCGTATGTTGCCTGATAAATTGACAAAAGAAAAAAATACTAATGCATAAACGTATTTTTGAATGATAGAAGGAGAGATAACAGCCAATTATAAAAGTAGTTATTGGCCTTGTTAGAGGTGTAAAAATATGGCGTATACAATTCTAAAAGATGAAACCGGTAAATTTATTTACGTTAAATATTTTAGTGATGTGACGATTTATGAACGCACGCTTGCTTGTGATGAAGTAAATAATGAACTTATAAAAAATGGTTTTCGTTGTGTGTTTGTTGATTTTACAAGAGCGGAACTTGCAATCGAAGAGCCAAGTAAACAATCAGATTTTGCAGCACGTTTATGTGATTCACTGGCAATTAAAGAGTCGCGTATCGCATTTTATATGAAGCGATGGCAGATGGGGAATGACTTGGTTGAAATTTTATCAAGAGCGAGGCATCTTGAATGTGCTCATTTTACAGAACTTCAGAAGGCATACCAGTGGTTAACACTTTTCGACTGCTGTGAAGCAAGAGCCTAAGGGTTAATTATGCTTGCTAGCCCAATAATTTTTTTCCGTTATAAGGAGAAGAGTAATGTGAAAAACAACATATTCTAAATTAGATAGCATGTTTATCAATCGATGGTCACCTCGTGCATTCTTACTTGTTCAAATATCAGAAGAAGACATTTAAACTCTATTCGAGGCAGCACGTTGGAGTCCATCATGTTTCAATGAGCAACCATGGCGATTTGTTTTTGCGCGTAAGCAAGATGATCTGCAAAGGTTTCAGTCAGCTCTGGTCGAAGCAAATCAAACTTGGGCTATACAAGCACCTCTACTAGTGTATGTGTTTAGTAAAAAAACTTTTTTACATAACGATTCACCTAATCGTTGAGCTGAATTTGATACAGGTGCAGCATGGATGGCTTTAAGTCTTCAGGCGAATAAGCTTGGCCTATATACCCATGCTATGGGTGGATTTGAACCTGATAAGGCCTTTGATGTTACAGGCATGGATCATGAAAAATATGATGTTATCTGTGCGGTTGCTATCGGTAAGATCGGCGATGTAAATAGTTTGCCTGAGGAAATAAGAGAACGGGAAGCGCCGAGCACAAGAAACAGCATAGAAGATATTGTTTTTGAAGTAGTAAGCAAGTAATGGGTAATGAATATGTTATTACATGATTTTTTTATTGCAGGTTCTAATTTTCTTACCAGGAATAAAGTGGGTATTTGAAATGCCATTTACTGTTTCTGTTGATCAAGCCACTAGTATCATTTCAGTGAAATATATTGGAGGTGTTGAACTTAAAGATAGGCTAGAAGCAACTGAGTATGTTTGTTGTTTAAATAAAATTGGTTATAGCGGTATGCTACTGCGACTTCAACCGGTCGTCGCAACACTATAATCTTATATAAAAAGATGAGGTGTTGCCAATGAAACAACGACAAAGGATTTACTATACTAAAGCACAACAGGCTTTGATGTGGGATCGCTGGCAGAAAGGCGAAACGTTAAACTCCATTGCAAAGCTTTTTGATCGAGGGCACCCAGCAATACAAGGAATACTATCTCGTACAGGCGGGATTCGCCCACCCGTACGCAAACGTTCATCGACTGCACTAACGTTAGCTGAACAAGAGCATATTTCCAGGGGGTTGGCTCGCGGTGATTCAATGCGAAGTATTGCACGACAATTAAACAGCGCACCCTCAACAATATGCCGAGAAGTAAATTTAAATGGTGGCTATGATAGCTATCGTGCAACACAAGCTGATGAAGCAGTCTGGGAGCGGACAAAGCGACCTAAACCCTGTAAGCTATTATTACATCCTATGCTAGCACGACTTGTGGCAAAGAAACTCAAAGCGAACTGGTCACCCGAACAAATCGCGGGTTGGCTTAAAGATACCTACCCGGATGATGAGAAAAACCAGGTGTCACACGAAACCATTTACAAAACATTATATATTCAAGCACGTGGCGCCTTAAAAAAAGAGCTTCAAAGCTTTCTTCGCTCTCAACGTGTCATTCGCCGTTCAAGGCATCACAGTATCAAAAATGAGGGCTTAGGTAAGATTACTAATGCGGTATCCATTAGTGAACGACCGGCCTGCGTAGAAGACAGAGCCGTGCCAGGGCATTGGGAAGGCGATTTAATTGGCGGTATAAACAACAGCTATATTGCCACTTTGGTTGAACGCCATACACGTTATGTGATGTTAGCGAAAGTAAAACAAAAGCACTCTAAGCATGTGATTGATGCCTTGATCAAACAGGCAAAGAAACTACCAAAGGAATTATATAAATCCTTAACCTGGGATCGAGGTTGTGAGATGGCTGAACATCAACGCTTTAGTTTGGCAACTGATATTAAAGTTTACTTTTGTGACCCACAAAGCCCCAGGCAGCGTGGCAGTAATGAAAATACCAATCGTTTACTTAGACAGTACTTTCCGAAGGGCACTGATTTGAGTGAACATTCACAAGCAAAGTTGAATGCTGTAGCAAGACGGTTAAACGAACGTCCCAGGAAAACATTGAAATATAAAACGCCTGCGTTTATGTTTAACCAATGTGTTGCGACGACCGGTTGAAGTCGCAACCGAAAGCAGGCATTCAACTAATGTAAGATTGGCCAAAATGGTCTAATTATGCGACTGCGCATCTTTTCGACTATATTTGAGTCATATTTTGATGATGAACACTGGCTTTTCACATCAAATTCAAGAATAATTATAACTTATTGAAATCATTAAACTTATATAAAGGAAGTAAAAAGTGAGCATGAGGAAATGGAAGTAAAAAGTGAAAATCTGCTCACTTTATGGGTAAAAGCACACATAAGCACATTCTGATATAGCTTTCGGGAATAATTCCTGATAAAATTACTCAACTTTAACGCAAATTTAATAGAAATTAGGTGAAACACAATGGAAGCAGTAGTAGAC
>Ga0316207_10003934_pt1 | contig 13344 bp, 10 predicted proteins | sample 6weekpyrite_MG_FD_204943 | JGI IMG/M metagenome (GOLD analysis project Ga0316207, IMG submission 204943) | Microbial mat bacterial communities from mineral coupon in-situ incubated in ocean water Damariscotta River, Maine, United States -... | ecosystem: Environmental > Aquatic > Marine >... | reverse complement strand
GGTATTAGGTAGGCGTCTACGTTTTTTTCTGTATATAGCTTAGAGCCGGGCTCAAAGCTGCTAACCAGCACGCCAGCTACTTGAGTCACCTCACTAAAATCGATTTCCCATTCGACAGGCAAGTGACTATTTAGTATCAGCAATATTGGTAGCTTAGGCAGATCTATCGATATACTTGATTGCTGACCGCGATGTGCTGACAAAAAAACAGTGGCTATATTTTTTGGCAAGCTGGAAAAATCAAACGTTCCAGCATTATACTTTTTAAGTTTCGCAGCCCGTTCTTCAGCGTTGCTAGTTACGAGAGGACTTACATGAGGACTTACATCTTTCCTCCGGGCTATTCCTGACAAAATTTTCTTTTTAAGATCCGCATAAGATTCTCGTCGAGCGTTATTTTCTTTTAGTGCTTTAAGCTTGAGTTTTACTTTCTCTTTGTAAGGACTTTGCGGGTATTCAGCGATAAATTCAGCGTAGGCCTCTTCTGTATTGATTTTTCTAAGTTGTTTATATATTAGGCCATCACGTTTATGAATAGCATGTTTAGCCCAGCTGCTTTCAGGGTATTTCTGCAAAAAATTTTCGTAAGCTTCAATGGAAGGTGAATCTTTGATTTGGTTGATAATGAGTTGGTCCCGCCACCAACGTGCAGCACTTTGGTGACTGCTGTTGGGGTATGCTTGAATAAAGCCTTCAATAGCTTCAATATCTTTAGTTAATTTGGCTTTCTCTAATAGTCGCTCATCGCGATAGTGTAAGGCCTCTTCAGTATATTTTGTATCCGGAAAGGTCCCTAAGAAGTTAGCGTAAGTTTCGGCGGTGTGAACTTTTCTGGCATGTTGGTATGCGCGCAAAGCCTCTTGCTCTTGTTGCGCCTGCTCTTCAAGCTTTAGTCGGTCTTGATGATCGCTATAAACAAAAAAAGCGACGACAACGACCAGGACCGATAATAGTATGCTGTTTAACCCTTTCATAATGTCTCTCTTTTTACCTATTTTTCCTATAACGCCAGATCGAGTATTAAAACGTCTATTGCCTATACCCTAAATATCGAATTCGGGCTCTTGTAAGACACAACAATGATAATATCAGCATCCGAAAAGTTTTCACCTATTAATCAGGGTCAGAGAGCACCCCTATTAATTTGAAACACACGCATTGTTGCAACAGCACTCCTCAAGAGATCAAAGTCTCTGATTAAAAGTGTCCGTTAAAGTGGGGAGGTTCATTCTGACCCCACTTTATTCTTACTTTCTATCTCAACCACACCAGCATATAGCAGCATTAACCTCCATGCAGAATATGGGATTGCTCGATGCTCTTTATTAGGATTACTTGATTTCCATTTACGGATTGTTGAAGATCCCTTCTCAGTACTATAACTAACACCGACTAACTTAGCCGTATCAGATTGCGACCACCCAGCCAGATTAATCAAAGTGGCAACATCTTTTGGTTCTGGGTGAATATAGCCTTCATCAGCACATGGTAAACAACAAGCTTTTTCCTTGAAATCACCTAATGTTATATATTCTTTTTGTTGTACCAAAACATTTCCTATTATCTAATTTTCTTCAATTGACCTATAGTCATTCTGTGTATGGTATTACTTATTCAATATAATGTCTTTAGATTTTTTACAATATAAAGAGTACTTAAAAAAACTAGAAATTGGTAAACAATTACCAACTGCGATCTATATTCATGAATCGACTTTAGATACCTTACCGAAAGAGCTTGCCAAACACTTTGCACAAATCGTTATCAGTTTTGAACTTGACGATGAAGACTGGAATATCATTAAGTTCTTTAAGCGCGACTATAAAATATCGTTATTACATTATCCTGACTTTGATGACTACGCCTACCCATCATTACATCAAAGCTACACAATTGATATTGATAAGAACAAATACACCAAAGCCAATTATAGTAAGTCAAATAACCCTCCCATTCTCCATCGTAAAGAAACCTTTGTTAAACCCACTTATTCTAACTTTAAAATTTTTATGGATATCACTAATGAGGGTAAAGCAATTGAACTTTATAAGAATACAAAACGAATTGGGTTTAAAAAGAACTGGGAAAGGTTAATAAAGTCGAAGGGATTTTATTTAGATAGTGCTGGAAGATTACATGCTTTAGCAGATAAACCTACACCCAGCACCTCAAATAAAATATTTTCAGGTGAGGTAGAACGACATAAAACAGCGATTGACCGCGATCATCTTTCACAACCATTGAAAGCTTTAGCGAAACATGGTTATCTAAATGGTGAATACAGCATGCTTGATTATGGGTGCGGAAAAGGTGACGATGTACGTGAATTAGAAGCACACGGCATAAATGTGACAGGTTGGGACCCAACACACAGACCTGATAGTCAGCTCTTAAATTCTGACATCGTTAATCTTGGTTTTGTACTTAATGTCATTGAAGACAGACAAGAGCGTGATGAAACACTACTTAAAGCATACTCCCACACCAACAAGCTACTTATTGTTTCAGTTATGATCGCTGGCGAGAATAAGATTGAACAATTTACACCCTATAAAGATGGTGTTATTACGAGTAGAAATACTTTTCAAAAGTACTATTCACAAGGTGAATTTAGATATTACATAGAATCTACCCTTGAAACTAATGCTATACCCGTAAGGCAAGGCATATTTATACTCTTTAAAGATAAGATAGAAGAGCAACATTTCCTAATAAATAGACAACATATAAAACGTGACTGGGCACAACTAACTCAAAGAGAAATAAAAGCCAAGATACCGACTCTTAAGAAATCAACTATCGAAAAGCATATTGAATTATTTACAGATTATTGGAACACCACATTAGAGCTGGGGCGCATACCCGCAAATGATGAATTTGAATTCTCTGATGAAATACGCCGTATAGTAGGCTCTCATAACAAAACCCATAACGCTCTTCTTGAGTTCTTTGGCACAGAGACTTTCGAGTCTGCTATTTCAAAGCGTAAAGACGATCTAATCGTCTACTTCGCACTCAGCTTATTCGACAAAAGAACACCAACAATAAAAATGCCAGAGAGCCTTAGAAGAGACATTAAAGTCTTTTTCTCTTCTATAACTAAAGCACTCGAACAATCGAGGGAATTACTCTTTTCACTTGGTAACCCAGAAATAATCAATAATGCCTGCATAGAAGCATACAGCAAACTAAAATGCGGCTCATTAGTCGATAGCCATAGTTATACATTCCATAAATCATTTTTAGGAGAACTACCACCTACTCTACGAATCTACATAGGGTGTGCAACACAACTCGTTGGTGACATAGATGAATTTCATTTAATAAAAGCACATATTCGTTCAGGCAAGGTCAGTTTAATGAGGTATGACGACTGGGAAAAAGATCAACCGCTACTAATTGAAAGAATAAAAATAAAACTTAGAGAACTAGATATAGACTTTTTTGATTATGTAGATATATTTACACCAACACCACTAGACAGAAAGTCAGCTTACCGATCAATCTAATCTCATACCCCATTTCCCTTTACCTATCTTTCTAAAGATATCATCTTGCCCATCAAATATTTCACAATCTGATGAGTGTAAATAAATAGTTTTTCTTACTGAAGACCTCCATGACAAAGACAATGACCTAGTTGTCTTTGATTTTATAAAATCATATATTTCGGCCAAAGTAGCTTCATTTTCTAGGGCACCAAATGCTTCAATTATTTCATCCTTCCATGATTTTTTAAACTCTTTATTTATTTCATAAAGCATTTCATTATATTTAGATAAATTATTTCGCTCATTTGAGTCCAAGTCAATATTATTAACAAGCAGATTTCTAATATTATGCAGCTCCTTTACTTTTTCTGAGAAACCTGCATCTATGGTGTCATCACTTTCAAGGACACTCAATAACTCATATATTGGTAAACTACCAGACTCATTCTCAACAAGCTCTCGCATATTCCTCTCAAGCCTATTCCACTGTAATATAAATTCACCAAGGTTTTCATCAATATTTTTAGCTATATTTTCAGTGAGGGAATCTTTTTCATCTTGAGGCAACTCAATAGAGTCAATATTATCAAATGCGCTCTTTAGCACCTCTTCAACTTCTTTTACTAATATTGATATACCTCTATAATCATCCTCAGTAAAATGAGAATTATGTGCTATTTTATTTCTAAGATCATAAATCTTCTCCCACCTAGATTTCAAATAACTATCTTCACAATTTAGTCTACTCTTAAAATATTTATCCCAATTTGACTTAGGAATAAACCCTCTAATTTCCTCAATATTTATTGATTTGTTATCATCTATTTTTTTTATCTTATCAAAGAGGAGTGATATATCATCCTCTTGATATGACTTAAACAAAAAATCACCCAAATGTATAAAATCCAACTGTTGTAGAACATCTATATATTGCTTTCTTTTTGAATTACCCAAAGCAGTTTTAATTTTTTCTGGTGACGTCACCTCTAACCAATTTTTACCCACATTTGTGATCATAAAGTAAGTAATGAATTTCCTCATTAGGTTTTCAATACTATAAACCAATGAATATGCTTTGTTAGAGTAATAAAAAGACAAATCATCCCTGAGCGTTTCCACAATAACATTATCTGTATCCAAGGCAGATTTAAACGCCCTTAAAACAACCTTATACTCCCTTATATTATCTTCCTCACCCTCATACATCAAAGTTATATAAAAAAAGATCTGGCTTTTACCTTGAACCTCACCCTTTTTAATAGAATACTTATAAGTTTTGTTATTTAATGAAATTGAATCATCTATTATTTTAATTTCACTATTATCTACAACAAACTCATTAAAACGCTGCACGTCTTTACATAAACTATAAAATCCTCTCGAACTTTCCTCATCAAGGATGATTAAATATTCATTTTTTAACTTCAATTCATCAACCTTCTTAGTCAAGCGTCCATATTTTCTTAGACAGTGCCGACCAACTATCCGCACGTCTCTGTACTTCACTAATAGACCATTCGACATCTTCACTTTCATATCTATTAAATATACTATATGTCATAGGAAAAGTAGTACCCTCATCATCAGATGTGGTTTTTTCTTTATATTTAATTACTTTTTCACTAAAGAGATTATTCGACACCGATTGATTTAAGGATTTATTCAGCAAAGTCATATTACCAATATGATATATAATATCCTCCCACTTACTCACACCTTTTTCAAACCCGCTTTCCCATTTAGAATAATCTTGAGGCAAAACATGCTCTAAGTGAATTTCACTATTATTTGGGACTAATTCACTACCATTCTCATGTAAATGGATCTTTGTTAATATGTACCGCCCGATTTTATTATCTTTGGTTCTAAATTCTTTAAATAACGCTTCAAATTCCTCATCTCCGACTTTCTCTGCTTCTGAGAATGAAGCTAATATTACTTCATCAGACTCCCCCTCATGTAATTTTTTAAGTATTCTAGAAAAAAGTGCATTCGCCTTTCCAACAGAGAAATCACCAACTGTGACAAGCCTGAATAAATAATTAATTGATTTGTGAGCTATCTCTTTTAATAGCTCAGGATTATTCGCAGAAACAAACAATAGTACCGGCAAGCAAATCGTATATTTCAATGTGTTTAATTCAGCTAGATACTGTTCTTTAGAACCGACTTTATATTGCGTCGAAGGCCACTCCAGATTTTTATCTGTTAGCATTACAAAAAGATTTGCTTTCTCCAGTAAGTCAACCGAAAGCTCTGCAACCTCCCTATCACCATTATCAAGAGAATTTTTAATTACCTTATATAATTCATTTTTTGTAACAACAATATTATTAATTGATATCCAATAAAATCTAAGGAAGTCCGGGATACTCGGGTACGTAGACTTATCCTCTAATACAGATACCATTTTCTCCCAATTTTCAAGAACTTTATCTTGCTCTTTATTACCATTGCAGACCATCAGCATTTTATTCTTTAACAAATCAGCAATACTTAAATCCATTCCTTTTGAATTCAATGATTCAAATAACAAGTATGCATCATAGCCAGACTCTACTTTTATCGTAATAAATTCTAGTTTTTTAACAATATGACCTAACAAACTTTCTAAATTCTGTAATGCTGTAGCATGATTTTCTTCAATCAATTCATATAACACCTGGGTGAAATATTTCTTTGTTTTTCTTACCCTTGGATCACTCTTATTAATCTTTAAACAATCTTTTTCAAGCAATTCCGTACATTTTTGGACTTCATTTTCAAAAATCACCTTATCTTTTTTATTCAAAGCCACAAAATATTGATCAGGATAACTCCTATGTAAAATTCTATCCTCTGCTAAACTTTGTATTCTGTTAGCAAGCGCAGCATTTTCACTATTTCTTAAAATTCCTTTTAAAAATACATCGTCATTTAAATATTTATTAGCAAAAGCCCTAATAACTGAAAATAAAATAGTGAATGTACCTAATCTCTGCTGACCATCTACAATTTCAAAGTGATCATCCTCATCTATATAAGCTTCAGTATTTAGAACAATAGTTCCCATAAAATAGTCATAGGAATTTTTCCAAGATCTATTTATATCTGACCATAATTCTTCTAGCTCTGCCGGCGTCCATGAATAATCACGTTGATATTCAGGTACTGCATACTTCGTAGAAGAACCTGTGAGAATTTTTTCTAAATTAGTTGATTCTGGCTTTATATTCATTGTTTTATTAATTAACCTATATTTATAAACCACTATTTATGGAAGTTATGGTTGACGACAATATAACTTCCATGTATATTTAAAGATAACTTCCATTTTTAGCGCTACTATCATGAAAGAAACCGGTTTTTCTAATACATTCCCAGCAGTAAGAGGAACTCAATCGGGTCGACCATGCTATATTGCAATGTGTCCAATGCGCATCATCCCCAAACTATTCAAATTTGATGAAGATGAGGTACCAGCTGAGTTAAGAGCACAACGCATCCTCAATAAAAGTCGTGTACCTGAAATTTCTAATTATTTAATTGATAACAATTCTAATTACACTCTTTCATCCCTTACAGCTTCTGTAGACGCCATGGTTACATTTGAACCTATGACTGACACCGGTCATGGGCAGAACATTGGAACACTTTCTATACCTATGGATGCACAAATTTTAATCAATGATGGTCAACATCGGCGTGCCGCCATTGAAGAAGCCATTAAAGAGAATCCTGAATTAGGTTATGACAATATCTCCGTTTTATTTTTTATTGACGAAGGCTTGGCGCGTAGCCAGCAAATGTTTGCTGATTTAAACAAACACGCCGTTCGCCCGAGTGATTCCATTAGCACTCTTTATGATTTGAGAGATAGTATTTCAGAATTAGGTCGACATGTCCAAAAAAACGTCCATGTTTTCAGTCGCTTAACTGAAATGGAAAAGTCTAGCATCTCAAATCGCAGCACAAAACTATTTACTTTAAGCAGTATTAAAAATGCGAGTAAAGCATTACTTCAAAAAGGACAAAAGGAGGACATTTCAAAAGAAGAAAAGGACATAACTACTCTCTTTTGGAATGAAGTCGCCTCTAATATGCAAGATTGGCAAGATGCACTTAATAAAAAAATTAATACTTCCGAACTGCGTGAACAGTACATCCATGCACATGGGGTTATGTTACAAGCCATGGGGCAGATTGGACATGAACTGCTTAGTAAAAAAGAAAATACTTGGAAGAGCACATTAAAGAAACTTAAAAAAATTGATTGGGCCCGCGCTAATAACAACTGGGAAGGCAGAGCAATGGTCCATGGCCGTATAAGTAAAGCACGCACTAATGTCCTATTGACTGGTAATTATATTAAACAGCACCTTAAGCTACCTTTAAACCCTATTGAAGAAGCTGCTGAAAAAGAGTTTATGACTAAATGAGTAACGATTTTATCTACAAAGATCATGCAGATATGCTGGATGATCTTTCAATTGCTGAACAACCACTCACTGAACTGATTGAAAGCATTAAAGAGACTTACCTGAGTGACAGCCGCCCTTGGATTATTGGCTTTAGTGGCGGCAAAGACTCAACCTGCGTTCTTTCACTTATTTATAGCGCCTTACAACAACTACCTGTTACTGAACGTAAGAAACATGTGTATGTTGTTTCTTCTGACACCTTAGTTGAAACGCCTGTTGTTGTTGACCTGATTGACCACACTCTAGACATTATTAACCAGCAAGCTGAAGTTAATAATATCCCTATGAGTGCACACAAGGTTGTGCCTGTTACTAACAAGACCTTTTGGGCTAATTTGCTAGGGAAAGGCTACCCTGCACCGACACAATCTTTCCGCTGGTGTACGGAAAACATGAAAATTAACCCTGTTAGCCATTTTATTACCAATAAAGCCAATGAGTTTGGCGAAGTGGTTGTTGCTTTGGGCTCTCGTAGCCAGGAAAGTTCATCTCGTGCACAAACGATTAAACGCCACAGTATTGAAGGCTCTAGCTTAAGCCGACATGATTCATTGCCGAATGCTTACACTTATATGCCAATTGTTAGCTGGAGTGCGGATGATGTTTGGCAGTATTTAATGAGCGCACCTTGCCCCTGGACAGGCGACAATCAATTACTGTTTGATCTTTATAAAGGCTCAAACCAAGGTGAATGCCCCCTTGTCATCGATAAAAGTACACCATCGTGCGGCAATTCTCGCTTTGGTTGTTGGACCTGCACTGTTGTGAGTGAAGATAAGGCTTTGCATGGTTTGATTCAATCGGGTGAAAGCTGGATGCAACCATTACTCGATTTTAGAAATATGCTGTTTAGCACTACTGACCCAGAAGCTAAAAACACATATCGTAATCACAAAAGACGTACTGGCAGAGTGCACTACCATAGCAATAAAGTTAAACAACAAAAGATCAATAAAGACGGCACGCTTGCTGTTGATAAAGATGGTAACCCCATCATGATATCCGTTCGAGGCACGGCAGAAGCTCAAGGAGCAGATAGTAAACTAAGCCGTGGGCCCTATTGGATGAAATATCGCCAACAGTGGGTTAAAGAGTTACTTCAGATACAGAAGACGCTTGAAGAAGCTGGGCGCAACTTTAAGCTTATATCGATTGAAGAATTACAAACTATTCGCCAAGAATGGTTGCGCGACCCAAATGAACCCGATTGGGCCGATAGCTTACCTAAGATTTATTCTGAAGTTTATGATGATGAAATTGAATGGATCGAGAATGATGCCGGCGCATTCACCGAGCCTGACGCGAAATTACTCGACAAACTCGGTGAGCAGCATGATGTACCTGCTGAGCTTATTATGAAACTAATTGAAGTTGAACTCTCTGTTAGCGGCCTAGGCAAAAGAAAAGGCGTATTAGACAAGATTAAGACTATTTTAAAACAAGACTGGGAATCACTCGACGATATTAATACGCGTAATTTAGAGTCGACTAAGCATGATTCGTGGAAAGAAAAATTAACACAACTTCAACAAGACTATCACAAGGCTGACTCACTATGATTTTAGAGCAGCTTACATTAACTGACTTTCGTGTTTTTCAGGGCCAGCATCATTTTGATTTAGCACCACGCACTAAATACGGAAAAAAACGCCCTATTATTCTTTACGGCGGCTTAAATGGTGCGGGTAAAACCACCACATTGACCGCTGTACGCCTAGCTTTATATGGCAGACAATCTTTAGGTTTAGGCACTGCTCAAAAAACCTACGATGAGTTTTTAGTTAAAAACATTCATCGTTCAAAAAATGCACTCGTTCAAGCAAGCTCATCATCCATTGAGTTAACCTTTAATTATGCACACATGGGTGTAATTAAGCATTACACAGTAAAGCGACACTGGATGCTTGATGGGAAGAAGGTTATTGAAGGCTTACGCATTCTAGAAGATGGAGAGGAGCTATCTGAGCTCAATGATGAACAATGCCAAGGCTTTTTGAATGAACTTATTCCTATTGGTGTTTCTGACTTATTCTTTTTTGATAGTGAAAAAATTGCAGAACTTGCTGAAGATACGGGCGGTTATGCATTAGGTGATGCCATTAAGAAACTGTTAGGCCTGGACTTAATTGATACCTTAAATGCTGACCTGACAGTACTACTAAGAAATGAAAACAAAAAGAGTAGCTCTACTGCAACCAAAAAAGAAATTGAGAAGCTTGAGAAAGAACTAGCTACTCATGAAAAGAAAGCTGAAAGCGAGCTGTCTGCTTACGAGACCACTCGTATTGCTTTATCTGAAACCGATAAGACACTAGAACAACTCGAGAACGACCTTTCGGCACGTGGTGGCGCATGGGCATCTACCCGAGAGCAAGAGATAAAGAACCAGGCCACCTACTCTACCGAAAAAGAGCATATTCAAAAAAGTATCCGTGAAGCACTTGAAGGGAGCTATCCTTTATCTATTGCTAAAACTTATATCAAGAAGACACTTAAACAACTTAGTAACGAATCCAAACAAAAGAAGCTGGATAATACGGCTGAGTTTGTTAGTGAGCATATTGACTCACTCTATTTGAAACTGGATAAGCTACTTGATGCCAATACTTTGGATAAAGTTAATACTGTTATTGAGAAAGAGTTTAGTAAGGTTACCAACCCAAAACAAAAAACTGATATTTTTCACGATATATCAGACAGCACTTTAAATGCTATTGAAACTAGCATTAATGATGCGATTGATAGCCAAGCACCTAAGATTAAGGAGCTTGGAAAATTATTAGAAGAGATCAATAAAAAAATTGATATGGCTGGTAAAAATATCGCTCGTGCACCTGAAGAAAGTTTAATTAAACCAATTATGGATAAGATTAAGAAAGAACAGGATAAACGAGCTACTACGATTGCCAAACAAAAGACTCATATTGAGAGCAGAAAGCGACATTTACGAGATGCTATTGAGACCGTTAGAAAACTTGATAAGCTATCCGAGAGCCTCTCTACCGAAGACCAGCAAGATAGAACCGTTCAATATGCGACTAATGCAAAATCATTACTTAAAGATTTTGCTAAGGAAATGGCAGAACGTAAGATTCAGGACTTACAGAATGAGTTTATTAAATCATTTAGTCATTTGGCTCGTAAAGAAGATGTAAGACTACATGCTGAAATTGACCCTCAAACCTTCTCTGTTAAATTAATTAATGAAGACGGTATTGAAATCGATAAGAATGAGCTTTCTGCTGGTGAAAAACAGATTTACGCTATCGCTATACTTGAAGCTTTAGCGAACACTTCTGGCCGTAAGCTTCCTATTATTATCGATACACCTTTAGCCCGTTTGGACTCTGTTCACAGAACTAAGTTAATTAGAAACTATTTTCCTTACGCCAGTCATCAGGTCATTATCCTATCTACTGATACGGAAGTAGATGAAGAGTTCTACACCGAATTAACATCTCATATATCACATGCTTATAAACTTAATTTTGATACTGAGTCACATACTACAAGCGCCTCTGAAGGCTATTTTTGGAAACACAAAGAATCTGAGGCTGTGTAATCAATGCTACCTAATAATGTAACGCTATCTACCAAAGCATCTAACAAAGCCCAATACATCAAGTCACAAACAGGGGTTACTCCTAATATCTTATATCGCATAGCGATTATGCTTGCCATTAAAGAAGGTGGTAACCTCAAGAATGCTGGTGTAGGTGATTACGATGGTCAGAAACTTAATAAAAGCGTGTTATTTGGTGAACATGCTGATGTTTATGACGCCGTTATAACCCAATACATTAATGACTTAGATATAAAACTTGATTTATCAAAAGCCATCACTGCAATGATAGAAGTAGGTATTCACAAGATGGGACAGGTTAAAAGCTTGGTTGATATTTGTAAATTAAAATAAATCTAAGCTTTAGCTATATCTTTGTTTTAATTAGACATTTACCCTCTCACTAACCGATTTCATATATATAAGCCGAATAAGAACACTTATTCGGCTTATATTCGCCAAACACCTAACTACACCACATTTAAGCTCGCTAGCTGTTTGGGTCAAGTATTGGTATGATTTGAGGCGTTAAATGGAGCTTTTACTTAAAAAACAATTTGATAAGGATATCACTATGTTTGTCGAACATAATGGATATATTGCACACCCCAAAATAAAACAGAATACGATACACAATATCGAGCATGGGACTCTAGGAAAAGTTAACTCCATTGTCATCCACCGCACCGCTGCAAGTACTGCAGAATCAACTCTTAACACCTGGCTAAAAAAGAAATCCGGGGCTCATTTTTTGATCGCCAAAGATGGTGCTATTTACCAAACCGCCGGTTTAAATAAAATTTGCTGGCATATGGGACTTGTAATGTCCCGATGCAGACTTGAAGACAAATGCTCTGATAAAGATATTAAAATCATAAAAGACATTCTCTTCGGCTCAGGCACATGGTCAAAAAAATATAAAAATGTTCTCAACCTTGAAAAGAAGAAAAACTATCCAGACCGCTACCCTATGAATTCAGACTCTATAGGCATAGAACTGGTTGGCCTATATTTCGGCACAGGAGATAAGGGAACTTTTGAAATACTCACTAAAGCTCAGGCATCCAGCTTTTTATGGTTAATGACCGAGTTATTACAAAAATACAGCTTAAAAATCGATGAAGATGTCTTCGCACATGGTGCCGTTGCTCGAAAGAAAATATATGAAGGTGTCGGCGCTTTCGAGACACTCAAAGAGCTATATAGATGAACAAACTACTTACGATACTATTTTCCCTTTTATTTGTTTCATGTGCAGTAACAGAAACCTATACCGATATTGTTATTACAAGTCAGGGAAATAGTTTGGAAAACACCAAACTAATGAAAGAAGTTTGTAAGCAGTTTAAACTTTCTGAAGATCAGGTTCTGTCATACTTTCAGGAAGCCACACGAACAGATGAAAGCACCATTCATAATCAGCACGATATTCTCCCTTGTAGTTCCAGAGGTGAAATAAAAATATCTGGTATCGAATATAGCTGGATCATTCGTGCTGGTGGTGTTGGAGAATACTTTAATGACACAAAAAAAGTTCTTCTAGTTTGTGAAGACAAATGTTGTAAAATCACAAAAGGTATTTGTTAACCAAACCCAACCCTCTCCCCAAGGAGAGGGAATATGCCGGTCAAATCTTACAACTTACACTCTCTCTTCAAATTATAGGGGTCAGAGCCCTTTTCCTGATGGAGACTTCTTGCCGATATGTTTGATTTTGATTAACCCACCAATACTGCATCCTTCACCTTCATCCTACGACAATCTTTAGATTGTTCTTTTTATTTAATATCGCTTATTTCGATATTACTCCCATTGGTATGTTTTTAAAACC
>Ga0316207_10003933_pt1 | contig 13344 bp, 10 predicted proteins | sample 6weekpyrite_MG_FD_204943 | JGI IMG/M metagenome (GOLD analysis project Ga0316207, IMG submission 204943) | Microbial mat bacterial communities from mineral coupon in-situ incubated in ocean water Damariscotta River, Maine, United States -... | ecosystem: Environmental > Aquatic > Marine >... | reverse complement strand
CATAGGCCTGGAAGTCACCAAAGTACTTCGTGATCGCCGCCGTCAGCGTCGTCTTGCCGTGGTCAACGTGGCCAATCGTGCCAATGTTCACGTGCGGCTTATTCCGTTCAAACTTTTCCTTAGCCATGAAAGGCCTCCTTCAAAAAATGTGTCATGAGGCCCCGGGTCAAGCCCGGGGCGCGCAACCCGGATGGGTTACGCATATTTCGCCTGGATCTCTTCGGAGATGTTGCTTGGCACCGGATCGTAGTGGTCAAACTGCATCGTAAACTGCGCACGGCCCGAGGACATGGAACGCAGAGTGTTGATGTAGCCGAACATATTCGCCAGAGGCACCATCGCGTCGATGACAATCGCGTTGCCGCGTGTGTCCTGACCCTGCACCATGCCGCGGCGTGATGTCAGGTCACCGATGATCCCGCCGGTATATTCCTCGGGTGTCACCACTTCGACCTTCATGATCGGTTCGAGCAGCTTCGCGCCAGCTTTGCGCATGCCTTCACGCATGCACATACGGGCGGCGATTTCGAATGCCATGATGGACGAGTCAACGTCATGGAACTTGCCGTCGATCAAGGCCACCTTGAAGTCGATCACGGGAAAGCCGGCCAGAGGGCCGTTATCCATGACAGACAGGATGCCTTTTTCAACACCGGGGATGTATTCCTTGGGCACAGACCCACCGACAACACGGCTTTCAAACGAATAGCCTTCGCCCGGCTCGGTCGGCGTGATGATCATCTTCACTTCGCCGAACTGACCCGACCCACCAGATTGCTTCTTGTGGGTATAGGTATGTTCAACTTCGTGACCGATGGTTTCACGATACGCCACCTGAGGTGCACCGATGTTGGCCTCGACCTTGAACTCGCGCTTCATGCGGTCGACGAGGATGTCGAGGTGCAATTCGCCCATGCCCTTCATGATGGTCTGACCGGATTCCAGATCGGTTTCCACGCGGAAGGAAGGGTCCTCTGCAGACAGACGCTGCAAGGCGATGCCCATCTTTTCCTGGTCGGCCTTTGTCTTGGGCTCAACGGCAATCTCGATCACGGGATCGGGGAACGTCATTGTTTCCAGAACAACGGGGTCCTGTGGATCACAGATCGTGTCACCGGTTGTCGTGTTCTTCAGACCACCCAGCGCGATGATATCGCCGGCAAATGCCTCGTCGATCTCTTCGCGGTTGTTGGAGTGCATCATCATCATCCGGCCGACACGCTCTTTGTTCCCCTTGGTGGAGTTGAGCATGGTGTCACCCTTTTTGAGCTTACCGGAGTAAATCCGTGTAAACGTCAAAGAGCCGACAAACGGGTCGTTCATGATTTTGAAGGCCAGACCAGAGAAGGCCATGTCGTCATCTGCACGACGCGGGATGTCGCGAACTTCGTCTTCGTCGCCGGGCTTGAAGCCCATGTAGTCAACAACATCAAGCGGGCTTGGCAGGTAGTCCACAACGGCGTTCAGCAGCGGCTGCACACCTTTGTTCTTGAACGCAGAACCGCCCAGAACAGGAACAAATGACAGTGACAGGCAGGCCTTGCGGATCAGCGAACGCAACGTTTTCACGTCAGGCTCTTCACCTTCAAGATAAGCTTCCATTGCGTCGTCGTCTTGTTCAACCGCAGCTTCGATCAGTTTTTCGCGCCATTCGGCAGCTTGAGCAGTCAGGCTGTCACGGATCGGTGCTTTGACCCAGGACGCACCAAGGTCTTCGCCCTGCCACAACCATTCTTCCATGGTCACCAGATCAACCAGGCCTTCCAGCTCGGTCTCGGCGCCAATCGGGAATGCGATCGGGATGGCCCGTGCGCCGGTGCGGTCTTCGATCATGTGCACACACTTGAAGAAGTCTGCGCCAATCTTGTCCATCTTGTTGACGAAAACCATGCGCGGCACCTTGTACCGGTCGGCCTGACGCCAGACAGTTTCGGTCTGTGGTTCAACACCTGCGTTGGCGTCAAGAACAGTCACGGCACCGTCAAGCACAGCCAGCGAACGCTCAACTTCGATGGTGAAGTCAACGTGGCCGGGGGTGTCGATGATGTTCATGCGGTGCTTGGGGCTGTCGGCGGTCGCACCGTCTTCTGTGCGCTCCCAGAAGGTGGTTGTCGCGGCAGAGGTGATCGTGATGCCACGTTCCTGCTCTTGCTCCATCCAGTCCATGGTGGCTGCACCATCATGCACTTCGCCGATGTTGTGGGATTTGCCGGTGTAGTACAGGATACGCTCGGAACAGGTGGTCTTACCTGCATCGATATGCGCAATGATACCAAAGTTGCGGTATAGTTCGAGGGGATAATCGCGTGCCATTTGCTTGCTTTCCTCTTACCAGCGGTAGTGGCTGAACGCTTTGTTCGCGTCGGCCATCTTGTGGGTGTCTTCACGCTTTTTGACGGCTGTGCCGCGGCCATTGACCGCATCCATCAGCTCACCTGCGAGGCGCTCTTCCATGGTGTTTTCATTGCGCTTTTTCGCAGCGGCGATCAGCCAGCGGATGGCCAGCGCTTCGCGGCGCTCGGGGCGCACTTCGACAGGCACCTGATATGTCGCACCACCGACGCGGCGCGAACGCACTTCGACGGATGGTTTAATGTTATCAAGGCTTTCGTGAAACACCTCAACCGGGGATTTCTTCAACTTGTCTTCAACGCGATCAAAGGCGTTGTAGACGATACGTTCCGCGACGGATTTCTTCCCGTCGATCATGAGGTTGTTCATGAATTTTGTCAGGACCAGATCACCAAATTTGGCGTCTGGCAGGACTTCGCGTTTTTCAGCGGCGTGACGACGTGACATGCGCTTCTCTCTCTTCGTTTCTCGGTCGCGCCCCGGACCTGATCCGGGGCCTCATTGCAGCAGGAGATCCCGGATCAAGCCCGGGATGATCCTATCGGATCACTTGGGACGCTTCGCGCCGTACTTGGAACGGCGTTGCTTACGATCCTTGACACCTTGGGTATCAAGCACACCACGCAGGATGTGGTAACGGACGCCGGGAAGGTCTTTGACACGGCCGCCACGGATCAGAACCACTGAGTGTTCCTGCAGGTTGTGGCTTTCACCCGGAATGTAGGAAATGACCTCAAAACCATTTGTCAGGCGCACTTTGGCAACCTTGCGCATGGCCGAGTTCGGCTTCTTGGGTGTCGTTGTATAAACGCGCGTGCAAACACCGCGTTTCTGTGGGCATCCCTCCATGTGGAGCGACTTGGAGCGAGTGACTTTTGGCTGGCGCGGCTTGCGGATCAGCTGCTGAATCGTTGGCATCGTTTGATGTTCCCATCTATTCACATGTTGCGTCCGGCAAACGCTGAGTTTCAAAAAGCGCTTTCATTTCGGAAAGCACAAAAATTCCGCAGTCGAACCCTTACCGGAGGTTCGGTGCGGTGATCTCCAGAGGAACAAAGCAGTAAAAGCGCTCGGTTCTTGGCCACTACGTGGTATGATATCGGGACTTCAAGAGGTTCCCCTCAGCCCGGATGAGCGGCGTATAGGGGGAGTCTTTCTGCCTGTCAACAGCCGCACCATGGGCAAAAGCCACTTGGGTTGGACCTTTGCTGTTTTGCGGCAGAATGCTCCGATAACACAGGCCGATATCCAATAGCGCGCGCGCATTATTGCTTAGCAACCCTGCCCCACCCCATCAGTGATCCACGGGGCGCAAATTTCGCGCCAACCGCGGCAACCCCATCACGATGGAGACAAACCAATGATCCGGATCACCCTCAGCCTAGTCGGTATCGCAGCTCTGTCAGCCTGTGCAGCGACCCCAAATGACCCCACTGTCACCGCCTTTGACGTGGATCGCGCCTTTGATGAGGCGCAACGGATCAGAAACCTGCCCTTCACCAGTACGGCCAACCTGCCCACCGGGGGGGTGACTTATCGCGGTCAACTGGGGGCGGATGTGAATGGGGATGCGCAGGGCAGCATTCTTGGCGACATGACGATGAATGTTGCGTTTGCCGATAGCACCATTGATGGCAGCGTCACCAACATCAACCTGATCGACCCTGATGGGCAGCCCAACCAGCGGTTCGACGGAAGCCTGATGATTGATGGTGTCGAAAGCAGCGGGCGGCTGGATGCCTTTGCACTGGGCGATATCACGGCGGTCAACACCGACGGGGTTGAGGTGGAAAGCCAACTGCTTTTGACCCTTGATGGCGACGTCTACGATGATTTGGGCCAAGGTGATGCTGTCTTTGGATCAGCCCAGGGACAAGCCAGCGGTGAATTCGACATGGAGGTAGACGGCGTGTTTTTCGGAACCGTTGATTAACGAATGCGGTCCGGCACAACTCTGTGTTCGATCTTGAGCCGGGATTCGCGATAGAGGGTGAAAAGGCCCGTCGCCACAACAATTGCGCCGCCTGCCAGGGCCAGCGCATTGGGCCATTCGTCAAAGACCAGCACACCCAGGATCAACGCCACCAAAAGGCTGGTATAGCGGAACGGGGCGACAAAGCCGATATCGCCAAAGCGCATCGCACTGACCGACGCGATATACCCAAAGATCAGGAACGCCATCGCCCCCGCCAGTTGCAATCCCGACGTCGCAGTAAAAGGCTGCCAGTCAATAAAGAGAGACCCGACAGCCCCCAGCAACGTCACGCCAACCGCCGCAATCAGCGCGATAAAGACCGAAGGCACATCCCGCGACATCCGCCGCACGGCCACGTCACGCAGGGTGATACAGGCCACAGCGCCCAGCGCATAGAAACTGAAGATGCTGAAATCCGCGCCTCCCGGCTGAATGATCAGAAGGACGCCGACAAAGCCCACAAAAATCGCCGTCAGTCTGCGCCAACCCAGCGCCTCGCCCAGAAACAGGGCGGCGGCAAGGCTGACGCTCAGCGGAAGCACCTGAAGGATCGCGCTGACATTGGCGATCGGCATGTTGAATAATGCGGTGAGGAAAAAGAACGTCCCGCCAACCTCACCTGCGGACCGCAGCAGCATGAACACCCAGTCACTTGCCGGGAACCGGAACCGCAGCTGGCCCAGTATTCGGCACATGATCGTCAGAAAGATCACCGCGCCAATGCCACGAAAAAAGATCGCCTGAAACAACGGGATCTCATCGGCCAAGGCCTTCATGAAGGCGTCGTTGAATGTATAGGCGCCCATCGCACCCATCATCAAAAGCGCCCCGCGAATGTTGTCAGAGATAACCGGCATAGCGCTCGCGTATCAGCGCTATGCCGACAATTCTAGCCCTATCGCAGCACATGCACCGCGCATTTTGCGTGACGCACAACCTTGGCCGCAGTCGAGCCCAGAAGGTAATCCTGCATGCCCGGCTGGTGGCTTGCGATGATAATCAGGTCGGAATCGTTTCTGTTGGCATGGTCAAGAATGCTGCGCGACGAATGGCCTTCAATCACCACAGCGGTTGCATTGCCGACACTTTCGGCGAGCGCCTTCAATTTCTTGGAGATATCCGCCTTCTGGCGTTCCAGATGACCCTCGGGCAGGTAGTCGGTGGCATATTTCGGCAGATGTTCCATGACGTGCAGACAGGTGATCGCACCTCCTTCCGCACGCAGAGCCTGCGCAATGGCCAGCGCGCCTTCGGCGTCACGCTCCGTTTCGAATGAGATGGGAACAAGAATGTTCTTATACATAGGGAGTTTCCTTTTCTGGTTGTCCCGATTTTACCCGTTGCGACCGCCATTTGCCTTGATCTGGGTCACTCGGATCGATCAGTTGGAACAGAAGGAACCGACAAGAGCGAGCGCCAGCAAAGTCCCGACAGACGCCAGACACCCCTGGCGCCCGTGGGCCAGAGCGTCAGGGTCGCGTCGCATTCAACCGGTCAGTGTTGTTCGGGCACCAGGATCTCGCGCTTGCCCACATGGTTGGCGGAACTCACGACACCTTCATCTTCCATCTGCTCGACCAGACGTGCGGCCTTGTTATAGCCAATCGCCAGTTTGCGCTGGATATAAGAGGTCGAACATTTGCGATCCTTGATCACAATGGCCACCGCAGTGTCATAGAGAGCATTCTCGCTGTCGGTTCCATCGCCAAGCCCCAGCACAAGATCAATGCTGCTTTCGGTATCCTCCGAGGGGCCTTCGACAACGCCGGACATATACTCAGGCGGACCGAAGCCTTTCAGGTGGTTGACGATCTCTTCTACTTCCTCGTCACTCACGAACGGACCATGCACCCGGGTGATCTTGGAGCCGCCCGCCATGTAAAGCATGTCACCCATTCCCAGAAGCTGCTCGGCCCCCATCTCACCCAGAATCGTGCGGCTGTCGATCTTGGACGTCACCTGAAAGGATATCCGGGTGGGGAAGTTCGCCTTGATCGTCCCTGTAATCACGTCGACGGAAGGGCGCTGCGTCGCCATGATGAGATGGATGCCAGAAGCACGGGCCATCTGGGCAAGGCGCTGGATGCAGGCCTCGATTTCCTTGCCAGCAACCATCATCAGGTCGGCCATCTCATCGACGATGACAACAATGTATGGCAGGACCTCTGGCTGGAATTCTTCAGTCTCAAAGATCGGATCACCGGTTTCATCGTCAAAGCCGGTCTGCACCGTGCGGCTGAACATTTCGCCTTTGGCCAGCGCATCCTTTACGCGGCCATTGAAACCGTCAATGTTGCGCACGCCCATCTTGGACATCTTGCGATAACGTTCCTCCATCTCGCCCACGACCCATTTGAGAGCAACAACCGCCTTTTTGGGGTCGGTCACAACAGGGGACAGCAGATGCGGAATGCCGTCATAGACGCTGAGTTCCAGCATCTTGGGGTCGATCATGATCATCCGGCATTCTTCGGGGGTCAGTTTGTAAAGCAGCGACAGGATCATCGTGTTGATCGCCACGGATTTGCCCGAACCTGTGGTCCCTGCAATCAGCAGGTGTGGCATCTTGGCCAGATTGGCAATGATCGGCTCTCCGCCGATATCCTTGCCCAGCGCCAACGGCAGCTTATGATTGCCATCGCCAAAGTCTCGGTGCGACAGGATTTCGCGCAAGACCACTTTTTCGCGATTCTCGTTGGGCAGTTCGATGCCGATGACAGAGCGGCCCGGTACGGTGGACACACGCGCAGAAAGCGCCGACATGGAGCGGGCAATGTCATCAGACAGGCCAATCACCCGAGACGCCTTCAGGCCGGGTGCGGGCTCAAGCTCATACATGGTGACAACCGGGCCGGGACGGACCGACACGATTTCGCCCTTCACGCCATAGTCATCCAGCACGTTTTCCAACATGCGGGCGTTTTCTTCCAGAGCTTCATCGCTCAGGTGGTGCCGCTGAATATCAATCGGATTGGTCAGCAGGCTTAGCGGGGGGTGCTCATAGCTGGCATATTTGTCGTCGAACTTCAGCGCAGGTTGCGCCTCTGCCTGGGCTTGCCGGGAGGGCTGCGGCGCGCGCTTGGGTGGATGCTGGACAACGCTGCGGGGTTCAGGCGTTGGCACATGCGCCTGAGGGATCGGCATATGCGGTGTGGCCATGCGCGGAGCCTCGTCGGCGGGCTCCAGAACGATCTCGTCGTCTTCCGGGGGTGTAAACACCAACGGCTGCGGGCCGCGCCCCGCGGTGAGTGACGGTTCAATCCGCACGCCTGTGGGCGACGGCGGTGCCGCGCGGCGCTTGACCGCATCGGCAATGCGCGCGCTGACACGATCGGGATTGCCGGCAGGTGGCAGCGGCTGGTCAATCGGGTCTGGCGTCACCAACTCGGGCACTGGCATGGCATCGCTGCGCCTGAGCAAGCCAGACAGGAACCCGCCTTGCGGTGCAGTCGCTGACGGGCGGGACCGTGTGTCAGGTGGCATTGCCGGGGTGGTCAACGGTGGCTCTGCTGTGGGCATCACAGGGTTTGCCCGCACCACGGCTGCTGCCTTGGCCCTCGGATCATCATAGAGCGGCGGCACCTGAAACGGATCATCCATTTCGGTTTCTTCTGCACGGGCCGCGCGGGCCTCGTGTATCTGCTCGCGGCGGGACTGGACGGTGGCCGACATCCCCTGCGCGGCCTGGGCCGACAAAGTAGCACCCTTGCCAACCATCCGCAGCAACAGTGCATAAAGCATCACTGTCCCTAGCAGCAAAAAACGACCGGCGGCCCTGATTTCAGGCCGTGTAAAGCCCAGCACGAAAGCCCCCAGCCCCAGCAAGGCAAGACCCGTCAGGAACGACAAGAGCTTGACCCCGAAGATTGTACCAACGGGGACGATCGTCAGGATCACGCCCAAAAGCGTATCCCCAAAAAGCCCGCCGAGGCCAAAGTTCGCCGGCCAGTCAAAACCCGGGGTCAGGGTTGCGGCATGCACAGAGGCCAGAATGATCGCGACCGGCGCAAATATCAGCCGCCCGATGGCGCGTTCCTGTCCATGGTGCATCACGAAGCGAACGCCCCAGGTCATCAACACCAAAGGCACAACCCAGACACCAAGCCCGATCACCATCATCAAGGGGGCCGCAACCGAGGCGCCAAATTGCCCCGCCCAGTTCTGAACAGGGGCATCGGTGGCGGAAATCCAGCTTGGATCATCAGGGGAGTAACTGCCCACCATCACCGCAATCAAAAGCCCCACAAAGACCAGGGCAAGGCCCAACAGCTCTTTGGAGCGTTTTTCAATCGCTGCCTGCGTGGTGCTGTCCAAAAGCGGATCGCGTCGCCGGGATTGGTAAGATGCCATACTGTTCGTCCTCAACCATACAGACAGTCGCGGATCAGGGTCAGACCGCGCTGCATTTCTTCTTGGGGGGCCACCATGGCGACCCGAATAAATGTCTTGCCGGGGGTTTCCCCGTTTGATTGCTGGCTCAGATAGGCACCGGGCAACACCCGCACACCTGTTTCCTGCCAAAGCTTCACTGCCGCGGTTTCTCCGTCATCCACGGGCAACCACAAAAAGAACCCCGCCTGCGGGGATTGGTAGCCCTTGATGTGGCCCAGCACATCGTCTGCGATCTGGTATTTGCGGTGATAAAGCGCGCGGCTTTCTTCCACATGCGTCTCATCGCTCCAGGTGGCGGCGGCGACCGCCTGCAATGGACCGGGCAAAGGCGCACCGGCAAAGGCGCGCAGCACACGCAGGCGCGCAATGGATTGCGGGCCGCCTGCACAGAACCCCGAGCGCAGGCCCGGCAGGTTTGAGCGTTTCGACAGGGAATGAAAGATCAAGACCCGCTCAGGATCGGCACCCATTTCGCGGGCAATCTGCAAGGCACCGGGGGGCGGCGCGTCGCGATAAATCTCGGAATAGCATTCATCTGCAAAGATGATGAAATCATGCTTTTCGGCCAGCGCAATCAGATTGCGCCAGTAATCCGCATCCGCGACCGCGCCTTGCGGATTGGCGGGCGAACAGATGTAGGCGATGGCCGTGCGGTCCAGAATATCGGCTGAGAGCGCCTCAAAATCCGGCAAATGCCCCGTTTCGGCGGTGGCACGCACATAGATCGGCTCTGCCCCCACAGACAGGGCCGCCACCGCATAGACCTGATAAAACGGATTCGGCGTCAGAATGACCGGCTGGCCATTCTTCTCTTCCCGGCAAAGCGCCATGGCAGCGTTATAAAGCCCCTCACGGGTGCCATTGAGCGCTAGAATCTGGCTCCGGGGTAAGTCCAGATCGTAGCGCCGCTTCAAGAACCCCGCGATGGCATCAAGCAACGCTGAGGTCCCATAATTTTCGGGGTAGTTGCCGAAACCCGCCAGATTGGCCGCAAGGATATCGCCCACAAAAGCGGGAAACGCATGGCGCGGTTCGCCAATCGTCATGTTGATCGTCTCGGACGCCCTTGTCGGCACGTCCAATAGCGCACGCAAGCGTGGCCACGTCGCTGCCGGGAGGTCCGAAAACCGCTCAGGAAAAACCATAACTGCCTCAATACGCCGGATCATGTCGCCCGGCTTTTGCCCAAACTAGCCCGGTGGGTGCAGGTCTGTCCAGAACAAGGGGCCACGGGGGGCGGTTTTTGTGGCTTTTCGGTCAGTTAGGGGTACGCAGGGTTGGAATTGCACGGCATGACTGCCTGACCGCGATCCCCATTTGATCCAAAGCGATCTCAACCTTCCGTCACAACAGGCGTACCTCATCAACGACAGTCAACCAACACCATCGACAATGGCAAGATTGCAACTGGCAGAGCTGTACCGATGCTCGGCCAATTCCTTGTACTCCGGGTCGGCAAGCCAAGCCTCAGCTTCGGAACGGCCGGGGAATTTCATGACTACCGTACGCGGAAAACCCCATTCGCCTTCCACCACAGTTGTTTCGCCACTTGTCGTCGCAAGGAGCTCCCCGCCATGGCGCTCAAAGATTGGCATAAAGCCCGCGAGGTAGGACTGGTATCTCCCTTTATCAAAAATCTCGAGTTGACCGATCACATATGCCGCCATTTGACCCTCCTGGTAGCAGATTGAGGCAAGAGTAACATGAATTCTCGGGTGGGAACTGCTCAACATGCGCCAGACTGATACCTTACACATGCATCCTATTTGAATGTCACCAAATAGACGCCTGCAATGACAAGTAGGGCGCCCGACAATTTACCAACTGTCAAAGCCGTAGCTGGGACGCCAAACAGGCCGAAATAGCCAAACACCATCCCGGCAAGCACCTGTCCCGAAACCAGCAAGACAAAGAATGCGCCGATGCCGATTTTGGGGATCAAATAGCTGGAGCCAATGATCATTCCCGCACTCATCACGCCCGCTGTCAGCAGCCAAAGTGGCAGCGTCCCGATCTTGATGAATTGCTCCGTCCGACTACCTGAAACAACGGCAACGACGATTGAGGTCATCAGAGCAATGGCAAAGAACGGTACGTTTGCCATCGGACCCGACCCAAGAATTCCGGCGGTTTGCGTGATCATCGGGAGATAGATTGAGATAATCGCGCCCATCAGCAGCGCAAGGGCAATCAGATGTATCGCCATGCCGGACTCCTCAAACTCTTAATACATCTGCGATGTTACGCAAACGATGAGCCACCCGTCAACGTGGGCCAGTCACGCTAGACCATCGTGCACCCAGCTAGCTCAAAGCCCTCTCCGCCGCCGCCGCAACTCGCAACAACGCCTCTTCCGTTCCGTTCTGTCCGTTGAACATGATCCCGCATGACGGCACCCCTGTCGGGAGCGTGACTGAGCACACATCCATCAGGTTCGCGACCCGTGTGTTGCGCAGCGCCAGCAGGTTTTCGGCCTTGTAATAGGCATCGTCGTTCAGCAGGCGTTCTGCATTGGGCGGCAAGATCGGGGCTGAGGGCATGATAACCGCGTCAAACTCTGCGGTCACTGCGGCGTATTGTTTGCGAATATCGCGCAGCCTGTTCCAGCCTGCGCAATAATCTGCGCCGCCAACCGTTTGCCCGCCGCGCACGCGCTCCAGGATCTGCGGAAACATCTTTTCGGGGTGCGCCTCGACCAGATCACGCCACCAGCCATAGCTGTCTGCTGCATAAAGGTCGCCCGCCACGTCAAACGCATCATACAAGGGCGCGAAATCGCGATGCGCGATCTGCGCCCCCGCCGCTTGCAGACGCACGACAGCGCTTTCAAACGCAGCCCGCGGTGCGTCGCGCAAGTCATCGCGCACTATCGTATCCAGCACCATCAAGCGCGCGCCTTCAAGGGAATTACCTGCCAGATCAGCAGGCCTGCCGCCCTCCAAGGCCGCCAGTAACAGATTGGCATCCTCAACCGATCGGCAAAGCGGACCTATCGTATCAAATGTCAAACACAGCGGTACGGTTCCTTCCAGTGACACCCGCCCATGTGTCGTCTTGAGGCCGACAAGATCATTCCAGGCCGATGGAATGCGCACAGACCCCCCGGTATCAGACCCGATCCCCGCCGCCGCCAAGCCGAAGGCGACCGAGGCCCCCGCCCCCGATGACGATCCGCCTGGAACGGCGTCATGGTCATTTACACAAGGAGGTGTGGCCGTGATCGGGTTCAGGCCCAAGCCTGAAAAGGCGATCTCGGACATATGTGTCTTGCCAAGACAGACAAGGCCGGCCGCCGTCGCAGCCTCCAGCACTTTGGCATCCGTGTCCGGAACCCGACCTGCCAACAGCGCGGTCCCCGCTTCGGTTCCGACGCCTGCGGTGTCAAACAAATCCTTCCAGGACACTGGCACGCCATCCAGCGCACTGCGCCGCATCCCAGACTTCGCCCGCTCTGCCGCCGCCTGCGCCTCGGCCCGCGCGCGATCATGGGTGACGCGGGCATAAATCCGGTCCCGAAATTCATGCGCGTCGATGGCCCCCAGAAAGACCTCAACCAGCGCCGTAGGGTCAATCTCACCCGCGCCAATCCCGCGCCCCAGCTCTGCGGCTGTTTTCCATCGCCAGTCTTGCATCGAACTCTCCTCGTTTCGCGCGACGGTAGCGGCCATCAGGCGCATGGACAATCCCGCATGACTGGCCATATTGCAGCGTATGGACAGCGATCTGATTATTGTAGGCGGCGGGCTGAATGGGCCTGCTTTGGCACTGGCGGCGGCACAGGCCGGATTTTCCGTCACGATCATCGACAGCCTGCCACTGGACACTCGCAAACGGGTTGATTTCGACGGGCGGAGTTACGCGCTGGCCCACGCCTCCATGCGGCTCTTGCGTGGGATCGGCATTTGGCCGGTGATCAGCGACAAGGCCCAGCCGATGCTGGAAATCAAGGTGACAGACGGGCGCGCCGGCGAAGGGCCAAGCCCCTGGATGATGCACTTTGACCATGCCGAAATCGAGGAAGGTCCGATGGGCTTCATGGTCGAAGACCGGCACCTGCGGCGGGCCTTTCTTGATGCGATGGGGGACGAGGACCGGATCACGCATCTTTCTGGTGAAACCGTTGTGGCGCAAGAGATGGGGACCGCCAGCGCCACCGTCACGCTGGCCTCTGGTACCCAGATTGCCGGCAAATTGCTGATCGGATCAGACGGGCGAAAAAGCGGAACAGCGGAAAGGGCCGGGATCACGCGGAACGGCTGGGGTTACGGGCAAACAGCGGTCGTCTGCGCAGTGAACCACGACAAACCACATGGTGGCATCGCACATCAATTCTTCATGCCCGCCGGGCCATTGGCCATTCTACCTCTCACCGGCGACCGCGCCTCTATCGTCTGGAGCGAAACCGAGGCCCGCGCCGCTGAGCTGATGGCGATGACCGACGCGGAATTCCTGAGCGCCCTGCGCCCGGCTTTTGGCAGTTTCCTGGGACAGATCAGCCTGACCGGGGGGCGATTTAGCTACCCACTGGGACTAACGCTGGCGAACAGCTTTGTTGAGAACCGGATCGCCCTGGTCGGTGACGCGGCGCATGGGATGCATCCGATTGCGGGGCAAGGGCTGAATGC
>Ga0316207_10003932_pt1 | contig 13346 bp, 12 predicted proteins | sample 6weekpyrite_MG_FD_204943 | JGI IMG/M metagenome (GOLD analysis project Ga0316207, IMG submission 204943) | Microbial mat bacterial communities from mineral coupon in-situ incubated in ocean water Damariscotta River, Maine, United States -... | ecosystem: Environmental > Aquatic > Marine >... | reverse complement strand
TAACACCTTTACATCACCAAAGGTCTCCAGCATGCGCAGAGTAGTGGAGTAACTGCTCCCGGAAGGTGTGGTGTTTGAGTAGCTTAATGAAAACACCGGCGGCACCGAAAGATTGGATCCGGTCAGGGTAGAAAGGATCGTCAGGCCATCACCACTTGCCAGGTTCTGCCAATCCACTCCCGCCTGATAGCGATCACCCAACTCAACCTCCACAATCGTCATTTCAATCAACACCTGACGCAGGGCATTTGTCAACACCTGATCCAGGAAGGCCTGAATTTGCCGGTGTTGTTGCTGGCCGGTGTTCACACTGATCACACCACTCGCCGCATTCACAACGACTGGTGATACCTCTTCCTCTGAACTGTTTTCAGCTTCAGAAGTATCATTTTTGGCAGCGTCATCTTTAGCTGAATCAGCTACAGAGTTCACCTTTAAAGGCTGTTCAACGATGGCTATAATGTTCGCTTCTATCACCGCCCAGAAATCATTACTCGAGCTGTTTTTGACCTTGGTCTGAGAAACATTTCCCTGCCGACTACTGCCCGCGCTGCCTGACACCGAACCACCCGCAGTGGCAATCTGGGTGGCGACACTCACCTCACTTTCACTATCGCGCGCCATGTTGACATAGCCCACCGCATAGGTTCGCCAATAAGGGGTGTCTGGTGACACTATCAAGTTAGGGCCGTCCATCTGAATACGCAGGGAGACCTGCTTGCTAATACGATCCAGAATTTGCGCCAAAGTCTGGTTCACCGCATTCAAAGTGACTACACCTTCGATACCGGGATGGATATCGACATCCAGGCGGGCATCTCGCGCAAGACTAAATAGTAAATCCTTTACTGGTACTTCATTCACCACCACCGTATAGGTCTCTTGTCTGGCCTGCTTTCTCGGCGGTGGCAGCACTGGTGCCTGTGTCACCAGGGAGGGGATATCCGCCTGCCGAGGCATCGGCTCATTCAAATGTGCCGTTGATGGTTTGGGTGGGTTTGTCGTCGTACAACCTGACATAATCATCATACAGGCCAGCAAAGTTCCATATCCGGTTTTATTCATAATCATCTGTCTGTTTATCATAAGAGAATCTTCATTACGCTAATGAATTACCCTGCTACACCGGATTCTGCCTGCACGCCGCGAACATTTCGTAAATAGGGTTGATAACGACGCAATGCTTCAGGCAGGGACTCAAGGGCAGTCTGTGCATGCGAATAATCCTCGTATTCACCCAGCAATAGATTCAATGTTGCCTTCTCGTTATTGACTGCGTGGGTAATAAAAATTCTATCCAGATACGATTGGACAGCATCCTTTCGTAAGAAACGTTTCATCGGCTTTTCATCATCTGCACTGGACCACATTAACTGAATAGTAAAGTGCACCGGTTTTGCCTCAGCTAACCACTGATGGGTCGCTGTCAAACGTTGTTCAAATAAACTGCCCTGAGCTACCGGCGCATGTACCAATGCTGGTACTGGTACTGGTACTGGTACTGGTACTGGTACTGGTTCATTCTTCACTGCGCTGGTCTGTTTAACGTCAGGTTCCAATTTCACCAGAACCTTCTCCGTGTCCGTCAAGCTCAATGCCCCTAGCGCAATCGCCGTTGCCAACCACGGCACCATCACGATGGGGCGCAGCGAGGATTTAGGGGTGAGGAATTCACTGTCGCGTAAGGCAGCAATGACATGACGCACGCTAACTACCCGACTGTCATTGGCATAGGCCGCCAACATCGCCTTGTCTGCAATGATATTGATACGCCGCATTAATCCTTTTGAAAAATGGCTGATCAACCAGATCGCCCCGGCACTAAAAATATCTGAACTGCGTAGCCCCGCCAGACGCAAACGAAATGAGAGGTAATCACGCAGCTCACAGCGACTCAGTGTCGGCAGATAAAAACTGTTGGTGATGCGTTCCTTGATCTGGCGCACATGGGTAGCGTTAAGACCGTCATCCAGTTCAGGCTGACCAAATAACACCACCTGTAGCAGTTTGTGCTGTTTGGTCTCCAGGTTACTGAGCAAGCGGATCTCTTCCAGTGTTGCCAACGGCATGCCCTGGGCCTCTTCCACAAACACCACCACCTGTCGGTCGGCAGCGTGACGCTGTAGTAGATAATCCTGCAGCGCCTTCATCACCTTGAGGCGATTGTCCTCGGCAGAAACCGGCAAATCGAGTTCAAAGGCGATGGCATGAAGGATGTTTTCCGGTGACAGACTGGGATTTGCCAGAAATACAACTTCGACGTTATCCGGCATTTTCTGTTCCAGCATGCGGCACAACATCGTCTTACCACTACCCACTTCCCCGACCACCTTGGTAATCGCCTCACCACTCATAATGGCGTAGAGCAGTGCATCAAGAATAGCACCCCGTTCTGCACCCGCAAAAAACAGATCAGTATCCGGCGTTATTTTATACGGTGGTCGCTGAAGGCCAAAATGCGCCAGATAAACATTATCGACGTTTATCGGTATTTCATGCCTCAGTAAGTGAAAATTCTGCATCTCTTTCTCATACTTAGTACGATCTATTAGAAAACAACTACCCATATAGGCAGCCCTGTTAACTATTTGTCGACACGATGAAAATTTCCTAAAGTAAATCTAGTCACAGACAGATTAAAACCAGATAATGCATATAATTTGGTCAGTAGTGGGGTGGATCTCTGAGCAGAATACTGGCAATGTGATCATTAGCAGAAAAGGGCGAGCAGATTATCTCCATAGGAAAATGGACGCGATGCAAAGCTTGCCATGACCTGGTGACACAGTGGAAGTTACTATTAAAGACCTGACCTGCTGCAGTGGAAAATCAACCCAGGTCTGGGAAAACCAGTAAAAAACAGGATGTTTTACCGTAACATATTGTGTTGAAATAGCAGGTAAATTTCACATTAACCAAACACGAAAGGAACGCCCTTTCAATTTCCCATCGGTTAACTTATTCAACGCATGGTTAGCAACATTTCGATTCACCGCGACATAGGCCCATTGATCAAAGATCTGAATCTTGCCCACCTGCTTACCAGCAATGCCATTTGCTCCGGTGAGAGCACCCAGAATATCGCCCGCCCTCACCTTCTGTTTTTTACCACCGCCAATCTGTAACGTTGCCATGGGTGGTTTATAGGCGGGTTTGTCCAGCAAATTCAGTGGTGGCAGCGATTCTGCATCAATGGTGTGATTCAGATATGCCTCAAGGCGTTCGATCTTGTATTGCTCTTTTTCACTATATAAAGTGCATGCAATGCCTGAACTACCTGCACGCCCGGTACGTCCCACACGATGAATGTGTACCTCCAGATCATTGGCGACGTTATAGTTGATCACGGCATCAAGCGCATCGATATCCAGGCCACGCGCCGCGACATCGGTCGCCACCAGTATCGAAACACTCTTATTGGAAAAACGCACCAGGATACGATCACGATCTTTCTGCTCTAGATCCCCATTTAACGCCAATGCACTAAAACCCAATGCATCAAGCGACTCAGCAACCTCCTGCGTCTCTTTTTTAGTATTACAAAATACCAGTGTGGAATCGGGTCGATATTGCTGTAATAGCAGATGCAACGCAGTAAAACGAGATGCGCCCTCATCGACTTTATACAGATGCTGACGAATACTCTCGCTATCATGCGTTGCATCCACCTGCACCACGACAGGCTTATTCATGATGCGCTTAGCGATAGACTTAATCTCATTCGGATAAGTAGCGCTAAACAGCAAGGTTTGACGCTGTTTTGGGGCACAATCAATGATTGCATCCAACGATGGCTGGAACCCCATATCCAGCATCCGATCTGCCTCATCAAGCACCAACGTATTCAAACTTCCCAGTTTGAGCGTCCCTCTGCGCACATGCTCTTCCACACGACCAGGTGTTCCAACAATGATATGAGCACCGCGTTCCATTGAGCCAGTCTGCATTTTAAACGGCACACCACCACAAAGGGTTAACACCTTAATATTTTGAATCGCGCGTGCAAGTCTACGAATCTCTTTGGCCACCTGATCCGCCAGCTCTCGAGTGGGACACAACACCAGCGCCTGCACCTGAAAATCCGTCACATCCAGCTTCTCAAGCAGTCCCAGACTAAATGCGGCTGTTTTACCCGAACCGGTCTTCCCCTGACCAATCACATCTTTACCGGCCAGAATATGAGGCAGACTCTTCGCCTGAATCGGCGTCATCTCGAGATAGTCAAGTGAGGCAAGATTCTCGATCAGCGCAGACTGAAGTGCCAAAGAAGCAAAAGCGGTTTCATTCATAGGTTGATTCCAGAAGTGATCGTCAGAGGATGTTGACCAGCATATCTGACCAACAAAAAAGGGCAAGACCAACAAGGCCCTGCCCTTTCTGTTTTCACTCTAAGTGGTAGAGCGAAACTGGCCTGTATGGCAGACCAGTAGCGAGTCTGAAATTAGATCGCTACGATGTTCTCAGCCTGAGGGCCTTTCTGACCCTGAGTGACTGTGAATTCAACCTGCTGACCTTCGGTAAGGGTTTTGAAACCGTCACCAGAGATAGCGCTGAAATGAGCGAAGACGTCTGGACCAGACTGCTGCTCGATGAAACCAAAACCTTTAGATTCATTGAACCACTTAACGGTACCGGTAGTTGTAGACATAGTTATATTCCTATTAATTTGAGTAATTTCAGCCACCTCATTTTGAGAAGGCCATTTGTTGAGAAGAGTTGCTATTACTTATGAAAACAGGACGAGAACTAATACAGGACATCGAAATGGTTGTGCATAAATGTAAGACGAACTTTCAAGCAGTTAGGATTATATAGACGATTCCCTTATTGTCAACGTGTATTCTGCGATAAACCCTACCTAAAAACTTGCCAATATCGCCTACTTCTTGCTTTGTATTCCTTATGAAAAATGAGTATCTTCCATCATCAATCAAACAGAGCAGGAAAGCCATCGTCGTGGGTCGTTTACTAGGGATTGCCATCAAACATAAAAAACGTGGTGAAATGCACGAACTCAACCACACACAAGTCACCACTACAGCTGGCGTTGCAGATGACTTTCGCGGCAAGCTCGGCGATCGACAAGTCACCGTATTAACCCGCGAAGGATGGCAAGCAGCCTGCCAGGAAACAAAAGCTGAACTCCCCTGGCTAACCCGACGGGCCAATCTATATATCAAGGGTATCAACCTGCACGCGTCAGCTGGACGACGACTAATCATTGGTCAGTTACAGCTACTGATCACCCGCGAAACTGACCCATGCAGCCGCATGCAAGAGGCTCATGAAAAGTTGTTTGAGGCACTTAATAAGGACTGGCATGGCGGCGTCTGCTGTCGCGTTATTCAGGATGGGGTCATTACTATTGGTGACCAGGTGGTGATCACTGATGCCCCGTGACACAACAGAGAGTCAGGTGCTTGACGAGACTCGTCGCTGGCTCAAAGAGATCGTACTGCGCCATAACTTATGCCCTTTTGCGCACAAGCCATTTCAGCAAGAGACCATTCACTACATTGTCTCTCAGGCAAGTAAACCCGAAGCGATCACCGAGGCGTTAATTCATGCACTACTGCAACTGCGTGATAGCGACATCACTGTCATTGAGACCACGCTTTTTATCACCCCCAACTGCTTTAGCAATTTTGGCGATTACAATGGTTTTCTAAACGTTGTCGATATGTTAATCGAACAGCTGCATTTAGAGGGCATTATTCAGGTCGCCAGTTTTCATCCTGACTATCAGTTTGCCGACCTGGAAGCTGACAATGTACGCAACTATACCAACCGCTCGCTCTATCCAATGTTTCATTTGATTCTGGAAGAGAGCATTGAACACGCACGCGCAACACACCCCGATGTTCGCAGTATTCCACAAACAAATATGGATCTACTAAAAAAGCAGGGTCTTGAAGCCACATTAAAACAGCTCGAAAACTGTCGTAAATTAAAGAGCGCTAGCCAATAGACAGATCAAACTAACCACTTGTTGGGCCAGCAATACGCTGTATAGTAACAACGCTCATAACAACTCGGAAAATCAATGAAACTACTCGTTCGAAATCTTGCCCGCACCACCACAGAGAACATGCTGCTCACAATGTTTGAAGCACATGGCATCGTACAGTCTTGCACACTGGTGATGGATAAAAAAACTGGCGAATCCAAAGGCTTTGGTTTTATTGAAATGCCCAAACCAGGAGAGGCCAAAGCAGCCATCAAAACACTCAACGGAAAAGAGGTCGATGGCAATAAAATCAGGGTAAAAAAAGCTGAGCCAAAACCAGTGTCAGAATAAAACGATCATTCAAAAACAGGGCAAGAGCCCTATCAACAACGTTTAAAACTACACCTTAGGGCGATACTTAAGCTGCACACCATTTAAGAAGTTACGCAACACCTGATCATGACATTCACGGTAGTTTTTATGATCCGGCTTTCGAAAAAAAGCACTTAATTCATGCTTGCTAATACGAACCTTGGTCAGCCCGATAATTTCCAGCATATCCTCCGCTTTCAAGTCTAATGCGATCTTCAATTTTCTAAAAATAATATTGTTATTTAAACGCTGCTCGGGCACAGGTTGTTCACCCTCCCGTCTGCCACGGCGATCATTGATAAAACCGTTAAGAAACATCGCCATCTGAACGTCATTGCATGCCTTAAATGCAGGATCATCATCCGCTTTTAACCACGCACTCACCTGCTCGCGCGTCACTTCATGGTTTGCTTGCGCAAATATTGAGATCATTTTTGAGTCATTAAAATCAAAGGCGTAACGGATACGGCGCAAAATATCATTATTGGTCACAAACAGTTCCTACTTGAAATTAGCGATTATCGCTGTATAGACGCATTGTTATAACTATCTGGCTGATTTTACCAGCTTTTACAGCACCCACCGACCTTCCCTGGTCAAACCATTAAAGCAGCTAAAAACTCATAGCCACGGCCACCAACCCACCAAATGTGTATGAAAAACCAACACCAAATCAAATTATTGTCTATTTATTTTACATCTTTAACTCAGAACACCCAGTAGAAAAATCCAACCAACTGATTTATAGATAAATAATAACATGGCACAAATAGTGCATTAAATCTAAAAGATAGAACTTTTACTACAAATTACAGGGCACAATTTTTATGATAAACCAGATTATAAAGGTATCATTCACAGCAATTATTGCTGCGGCATTTTGCGCATCAACCGCCAATGCAGGGCTAATTCTCGAGCAATATAGCAGCAATACCCCCACCCCAAGTACCATTGGTGGGTACGCGATGACAGATTTCAATGTCGTCAATGATACGCTGTCTGGCAGCACATCAATGGTAAACTCACCATTAAATGGAACCCTGGATTTTCGAGGCCGAAACGGTGCTGCACTAAATCTAAATCGAGGTCTCGCCGATGCAACAAATTGGTGGGTAAATGGAGAAACAAATGATTACGACATCTTCACTACCAACGTAAGCTGGCTAACCATTCTACTTCCAGAAAACACACGTGCATTTTCCTTTAACGTCGGTTCAAATAGGTCTGCACGCGGCTGGATGACAGCCACAGAAACAGATGGCAATGGAATTACAGACCAATACTACTTTGGTCTTAGCTCAAGCAACACTCCCGGCTTTGGTATCTATGCTGACAACGCTACAGGGCAATGCTCTTCAATCACCTCGGTCACCATTGATCCCCTCCAGTGGGGCGTCGGTAACTTCTCCATCAATAACGATTCATGCAGTACCAGCGTGCCAGAACCTGCAACAGCAGCACTTTTGGGCCTTGGCATTGCTGGACTGCTGCTATCACGCCGTAAACCATGAGACATAGCCCAATAGTTCGCTAACTATCCACGATCAGCTAACATAAAAAAGCCCCCAGAGTATTAAGGGGGCTTTTTTCTAATCAACCTTGGACTAACAATCAATATTCTTCTACACCCTCTAACGGTTCAACCATAATCAGCTCTCGATTAATCCCATCAATACCGGTCACTCTGACTTTTTCACCAGCCTCACAATCGGCACCACGTAACCTCAATGTCACCCCCTGAATCTCGAACTGGCCATTGCCATTCACGATTGGCTGCTCAAGTGTAATCACATACCCGATTAAACGATCTACACGCAGCACCATTTTTGGCCCATCGTCACCCGCCTCTTCTGCTTCACTCTTTCGTCCACCCATAATGATTGTGGTCAACACAACCCCCACAGCGGCGATCGCAAAAAAGATACCAATTTGATACATCGCCGGAAAACCGGGTTCAAACCAGAGAATCCCACCCACGAGGGTTGACGAGATAGCAACCCACACCGGCTTGCTATTTGAAAAAGCGAATGCAAACGTACAAGCGAGCAGCGTAATCGTCCACCAGTGCCACTGCTCTAACAAAAACCCACCCATAACTCCCCCTGCAATTAATCTCAGATTTAACTCAAATAGCGCTAAAAAATTATGAAGGCTAGTCTAGCTAGACGCGCCTGCCTTTACCAATAAATTCATCAAAGCCATCATTGCACTCACTAAAACCGAAGATAACGAGGATTTTTTCTGTCGATTACTCTAAAATACGGCTCTATTTTTTCGGTCGGCGCCTTAATTCCCCGACCAGCTTCAAGGGTATTTAAAAACGTGCAAGATTTTCTCCCCGGCCAACGCTGGATTAGTAACGCTGAAATTCAGATGGGACTGGGTACCGTCCTCAGTTGCGAACACCGCACTGTCACCATCGTTTTCATGGCCACTGGCGAAACCCGTACCTACGCCAAGCTGACCTCACCACTCACCCGCGTTGTCTTTTCACTCGGCGACAAAGTTAAATCCCACGACGGCTGGATGTTAAAAATCTCGCAGGTTGAAGAACAGGACGGTCTGATTCTTTACCGCGGTACGGATGAAGAGGGTAAAACTCGCGAACTGCCCGAGGGTGCACTGGATAATTTCATCAAGCTCAATCGCCCAACTGAACGTCTCTTCAGCGGCCAGGTTGATAAAAACAAGTGGTTTGAACTACGCCAGCAGAGTCATGTTCATGCCAATCGCCAGGCTTGCAGTGAACTGCTTGGGCTGACTGGTGTGCGCACTAGCCTTATTCCACATCAACTCTATATCGCCAACGAAGTGGCCAACCGTTATGCCCCACGTGTACTGCTTGCCGACGAGGTTGGTTTAGGTAAAACCATCGAAGCCGGCATGATCATCCATCAACAACTGCTCACCGAGCGTGCTAAACGTGTATTGATTGTCGTACCCGAGAGTCTAATCCATCAGTGGCTGGTCGAGATGCTGCGCCGTTTCAACCTGCATTTCAGCATCTTCGATGAAGCACGCTGCCAGGCGATTGCCGGTTATCACTCTGAAGACGAAGCACATCTCGATGCTGAAATCGATGATCCAATGGCCGCCGATGACAACATCGATACCAATCCATTTAACAGTGAACAGCTAGTGCTCTGTAGCCTGGAATTCCTCGCAGAACAGCCGGATCATTTTCAAGAGGCGCTGGGTGCTGAATGGGATCTACTGGTGGTCGATGAAGCACATCACCTTGAATGGAGTCCGCAGCAGTCGAGCATCGAGTATCAATGCATCGAGCAGCTGGCAGCAATCACCAAAGGGGTACTACTGCTGACCGCTACACCGGAGCAGCTTGGCAAAGCGAGTCACTTTGCGCGTCTGCGCCTACTAGATCCCGACCGATTTCCCAACCTTGAACGCTTCATCGACGAAGAACAACATTACGCACCGATTGCTGATGCGGTTGAAGGATTGCTCAGCCATGAACCGTTAAATGAAAGCACGCGCGCAACACTCGCTACAATGCTTAACGAAGGTGACAACCAGCCACTACTGGAAAAACTCGATCAACTTGAGAATACCAACAGCGAAGATGAAAGTGCGATTAGAAATGAGTTAACTGAACATCTGCTCGATCGCCACGGTACCGGACGCGTGCTGTTCCGAAACACGCGCGCGGCGATCAAAGGCTTCCCCGAACGACAGGTCACGGGCTACCCACTGCTACAACCAGACGCCTATAGCGATAGCCTGTTACAGCTAATGCTTGACCAGGCGGTTGAGACACGCCAACTACTCTGCCCAGAACTTGCCTATCAAACCGTCGCCACAGGACAGGGCTGGATTTCCATCGATCCACGTGTCGAATGGCTTAGCACAAAACTAAAAGAGCTGAAGCCTGCCAAGGTACTGGTGATCGCTGCTGATGCGGGTACCGCAATGGATCTTGCCGATGCACTGCGCAAAAAAGATGGCGTCTATCCTGCGCTGTTCCATGAGCACCTTTCGATTGTTGAGCGTGATCGCGCCGCCGCCTATTTTTCAGACCCGGAGTACGGCAGTCCTATTTTAATTTGCTCCGAGATCGGCAGTGAAGGACGTAACTTCCAGTTCGCCCATCATCTGGTTTTATTTGATCTACCGCTGAATCCAGACCTGCTGGAACAGCGCATCGGACGGCTCGATCGTATCGGCCAGCAAAACACCATCAAGATCCACGTCCCTTTCATGGAAAAGACGGCACAGGAAGTGATGTATCGCTGGTATCACGAAGGACTTAACGCCTTTGAACAGACCTGCCCGGCTGGTCATAACGTCTTCACCAAACTGATGCCGACACTGATTGAGACGCTCTACCAGGTGGACGTGAATGATGAGAATGACGACGACCTAACCGCGCTAATTACCACCACACAGAAGATTCACACCGAGCTAAACGATGCGCTGCAAAACGGCCGCGACCAGCTGCTCGAGTACAACTCGTGTCGCCCACTAGTGGCAAGCAAACTAAAGGCCGCCGCGAGTCAAAATGAAAATAGCGAGCTACTGTCCGATTACCTCACTCGAGTATTTGATTGTTACGGTATCGATAGCGAACATCATAGCGATGCGTGTCAGGTCATCCGTCCGGGTGACCACATGCAGAACAGTAGCTTTCCCGGCCTGCATAGCGAAGGGATGACCATCACCTATGAACGTGACACCGCGCTAACCAATGAAGATGTGCACTACATCACCTGGGAACACCCGCTCACCACGGGCGCACTGGAGATGCTGCTCAATAATGAACAGGGCAACACCGCCATTGCTGCGATTAAACACCCGACGATTAAAGCAGGCACACTTTTATTAGAGTGTCTCTTTATACTGGAAAGTAGCGCCAATAGCGCATTGCAATCGAACCGTTATCTGCCGCCAACATTGATTCGCGTAATGATCGACCCACTGGGCCGCGATTACAGCAACGACCTCTCCAGCGAAGCACTACAGGAGATTCGCGCCAAGGTAGATCGCGAAACAACACGTAAGATCATTCGCGCCTTTGGTAAAAAACTGCGTGAGATGGTGCCACTTGCCGAGCAGCATGCCGAGAAACTTGCCCCCGCCTTTTTACAGGAGGCGCAAGAGCGTTCACAAGCCATGCTAAACAGGGAAATCAATCGTCTTAAAGCGCTACAGAAGGTAAACCCTAATGTGCGTGATGATGAGGTTCAGTTTTTTGAAAACCAGATGGCAGCATTAACTCAGGCACTAAAAGATGCACACCTACGACTCGACGCAGTACGTGTGATCATTAGTACTTAAGTCAAAAAACCATCAATTTCCTACCCTGAGATTACTATCACAGATTAGCAAAATTCTGGCAGGACACAATGGCACTCAAGGCAACCATCTTTAAACTCGAGCTGCAAGTTGATGATATTGATCGCCATTATTATCAGTCGCATCAACTCACCATCGCGCGTCACCCATCAGAAAACAATGAACGCATGCTCTACAGAACCATTGCATTCGCCCTGAACGCACACCAGGATCTACTACTAACCAAAGGGATAAGCAGCATCGATGAACCCGATCTATGGCGGCATTCTGCCAGCGGCGAGATCGAACAGTGGATCGAACTTGGCCAGCCTGATGAAAAACGGCTACGCAAGGCGTGTGGCAAGGCAAAACAGGTGATGGTCTATAGCTACAACCAAAGAAGCGGAGAGACCTGGTGGCAACAGCTTTCAGCGCGGACAAAAAACAGCAACAACTTTACTGCGTCCAAACTCATCATTAATAGCGACAGTGCCATCGAGCAGCTTGTCTCACGACAGATGCAGCTCAACTGCACCATACAGGACAATACGATTTGGCTAACAGACGGCACGATTACCCTTGAGGCCTCAACCCTGCCTTTCGAGTAAGCCGAACCAAATATAACTCAACTCGACTAAGCAAACGTGCTTAACACTTCCGCCAGCAGAGAAGACGGTTGTTAGCCGGCATTTGATAATCGTGTAACAACTCCATTCCCGCCTGCTGCGCCAGTTGATCTAGCGCCTCAAAATCGCGAATGCCACTCTGTGGATCACGCTGCTTCAAGCGTTGGTCAAAATCACGATTACTATCACTCGAATATTGATTGCTATAATTAAACGGCCCGTAAAGTAGAAACAGGCCATCCGATGAAAGTAATCGACCCACTCCAGCAAATAGCATCAAGACCTCCTCCCAGCTCATTATGTGCGCTGTATTCGCCGAAAAAACGACATCAACCGTTAACGGTGGCCACGCTGCTATCGCAACATCCAGTGACAGTGGTAAACGGGTATTGGCAAGCCCAGCCTTAGCCAACCAGGCATGAATACCAGCATGGTTAACCTCTCGATCACTGGTATGCCATATCAGATGCGGCATCTGCTCAGCAAAATAGATCGCATGCTGGCCAGTGCCACTGCCAATTTCAAGCACGGCATGACGACTTTCCAATAAAGGTTGAATCACCTTAAGTATCGGACCCCTGTTTCTGTCGCATGCCTCAGCATAGGCAAAAGGGTTTTTCATAAGCACCTTTATTTACCACCTAGATTTAATTGCGAAGCATTCTAGCGTGAATAACCAGATCGCAATACAGTCACTGACGATAATCGCAATGCATTTTGCACCATGACCCTTGCCCCCCCACAGATCGCTCACTATCGGTTAAAAATGACGATAAAATGACGGGGTAAGACAATAAAGAGTTGACATCTCACAGAACCCTACCATTTTCATATCAGGTTAGTGTACACTCAGACTATCTGCAGGTTTTGGTATAGGCGGTTTTTGTTGACCCTCTCCAGCGCACCACCTGAATTTTATGGCTTAAAGCTGCAGACTTTGATGATAATGTTTAACAGAATAAAAAGGTGAGTGTAATGGCAACAGGTACAGTTAAGTGGTTCAATGATTCAAAAGGCTTTGGTTTTATCGCTCAGGACAACGGTGGTGACGATGTCTTCGTTCACTTCAGAGCAATTTCAGGCGACGGCTTCAAGACCCTTACAGAAGGTCA
>Ga0316207_10003931_pt1 | contig 13346 bp, 8 predicted proteins | sample 6weekpyrite_MG_FD_204943 | JGI IMG/M metagenome (GOLD analysis project Ga0316207, IMG submission 204943) | Microbial mat bacterial communities from mineral coupon in-situ incubated in ocean water Damariscotta River, Maine, United States -... | ecosystem: Environmental > Aquatic > Marine >... | reverse complement strand
GAATGCCGTACAATTAGCGCCCCCTAAATAACCCCTTTTTCTCGTTTGCTCCTGGTCTGAAAGATAAGGGCTTATGTTCAAGGTATAAAATGCAAATCATAAACAAGAAATACCTGTTGCTCCTGTTATTATGCCTGCCTAATATTATTTCAGCGGCAGAAGTAAAAGTCGCGGTGGCGAGTAATTTTCTGAGCACCCTGCGTCAGATTAAAACTGAGTTTGAAAAAGAAACTGGTCATAAGATATTAGTCAGTGCCGCTTCTACGGGAAAACTCTATGCACAGATCAGTCATGGCGCACCCTTTGAGGTGTTTTTAGCGGCAGATAGTTTACGTCCGAAATTGGCAGAGGAGAATGGGCTGGCTGAAATGAATTCTCGGTATGCTTATGCCAGCGGTCGACTTGCTGTATGGAGTGCGTCCGAAGCTTTACAGGGAAAAGACTGTAGGAAATGGCTGGCGACGGGCCAGTACCAGCGTATTGCGATTGCAAATCCTAAAACCGCCCCCTATGGTGAGGCGGCAATGCAGGTGCTAAAAAAGATGCAACTCTGGCCTGAGGTTAAACCCAAGCTGGTACGTGGAGAAAATATCGGTCAGGCATTTCAGTATGTAAGCACGGGAAATGCCCAACTGGGGCTGGTGGCCATGTCCCAGGTGCTCGACCCTAAAAACAGGCAAACAAGCTGTTACTGGGAAGTTCCGGCTAGCTACCATCAATCACTTGAGCAGCATCTGGTTGTGCTAAAAAAGGGAACCCGCAATACTGCGGTAAGCGATTTTGTGAATTTCATTAAATCTGCCCGAGTTAAAAAAATCATTGCTGCAAATGGTTACGGGGTTTAAGTCACTACAGTGAATGCATTTATTCCCGGATTCGGCCCCCTTTGGCTGACACTCGAGCTGGCCGCAATAACCACCATTATACTTTTGCTGTTGTGTACCCCTTTAGCCTGGTGGCTCTCTAGAACCCATTTTCGAGGTAAGCCGGTGATTGAAGCCGTTGTCTCCCTGCCACTGGTGTTGCCACCCACGGTGCTGGGTTTTTATCTGCTTATTGCCATGAGTCCCAATGGTGTGCTCGGTGGTCCCTGGATGTCACTTACCGGTAATACCCTGTCATTTAGTTTTATCGGCCTGGTGGTTGCTTCCTGCCTGTATTCATTGCCATTTGTTATGCAGCCATTACAAAATGCATTTGAGTCTATCGGACACCACCCACTGGAGGCAGCCTGGAGTTTAGGTGCGAAACCAGTGGATGCCTTCTTCAGTGTGATATTTCCACTGGCGATGAAAGGTTATATCACGGCGGCTGTTCTGGGTTTTGCCCATACTTTAGGTGAATTTGGTGTTGTATTGATGGTAGGGGGTAATATTCCGGGTGAAACCCGTGTGGTTTCAATAGCCATATATGATCACGTGGAATCGATGGACTATGACAAGGCCCACGCCATATCCCTTGTTTTACTGGGCTTTTCTTTTGTGATTCTCTTAATGGTTTACACCATCAATGGTAAATGGCGGAGACGGGGCCTGTGAAGGATAAGCTTTATGGGCGCTTTCAGTTAAACCGCCCCGGTTTCTCACTCGATGCAGAGATTCATATTCCTGCCAAAGGAATTACCGGTTTATTTGGTGATTCAGGCTGTGGAAAAACGACTTTACTGCGTTGCCTGGCCGGACTTGAGCGGGCTGATTCGGGATTTTTGCAGGTTGCGGGCAAGCCCTGGCAGGATGAATCGAAAGGTATTTTCCTCAAATCCTATGAGCGGCCAATAGGCCTGGTGTTTCAGGAGGCCCGCCTGTTTCCCCATATGACCGTAGAACAGAACTTACTGTACGGGGTGAGGCGTAAACGGGGATTAAAACGTAAGCCTTCAGAATTCACACATATTCTCGATTTGTTAGGGGTGGAGCATTTGCTCAACCGCAAACCTGAACGCCTTTCAGGAGGAGAGATGCAGCGGGTGGCGATAGGCCGTGCTTTGTTAACGCGCCCCGAGTTACTCCTGATGGATGAACCCCTGGCGGCCCTGGATAATCGACGAAAACGGGAAATCATGCCGTTTCTGGATCGCCTGCATGAAGAGCTGGAAATACCCGTTATCTATGTAACCCACTCACCTGAAGAGTTAATTCACCTGGCCGATCGCATGATACATCTACAGCAAGGTCGGGTAAGTGGAATGGGAGAAGTGGTTGAAATACTGGCACAAATGTCGGTTAATGAAGGCGTATTGGCTGGTTCTGATAACCAGTTTGAAGTGGTAGTAAGGGAAAGAGATGAGCAATCATCTGTTATTCTGGTTGATACGCCTATCGGTGAAGTATATCTTCCCCTCAATGATGCCCAGGTGGGTGAGCATTTAAGTATGCAAATTTCCAGGCATGATATCCTGCTCAGTGATGATCCCCAGGCCGGGAATCGCCTTTTAAACAACCTGCAAGCCAGGGTTGAGGGGATAGAACCCCTGGAAGTGGGTTGTGTGCAAATCACCCTGGGTATAGCGAAAACCATCTTAAAAGTGAAAATTAGCCAGAAGAGCTTTAATGCCAGCCCATTAGTAGTCGGACAATCAATATTTGCGGGTTTTAACAAGGCTTATTTGGGTAATATAAACTTAGTTTATGGAATCAATAAAATCTAATTTATTTAATGTGTTAACTGCTACTTGGCAATCCCGATAGCATCGGGTAGTATCTCCACCTAATTATAAGTGCGATTTGTATGGCTTGTTTTTTGCGAATTGTAAAATATCAACTAGAATCAATAAAAATTCGGATATTAAGGGGTGGAAATGTTGGGCACAACTCGTAAATTAAAAAGTTTTCTGAGCAGCTTGGCTGTGTGTGTCGGCTTGAGTGTTTCTTTACAGGTCGCTGCGGATGTAGTCTATGTTGCAGATGGTCAACGAGGAAATAACGGTTCGCTTTATACGGTGGATGTTAATACAGGCGGATTAACAACAATAGCGCCTTTAGCGGAAGCAATACACTCCATGACATTTGGTGCAGATCAAATAACGCTCTATGCGTTAACCAGCACCTGGAATAATGGTCCCGGAGGAAATGGTAAAGTAGTATCTATAAACTTGGCCACGGGAGCATTTACTGATATTACAACAACTACCCCTGATAGATTTACAGGCCTTGCATTTCATGAAGCCGATGGCTTCCTGTATGCGCTTGATAATGACCAGGACCTGTACAGAATTGATCCAGGAACAGGGTCTACTACCCGTCTATTTGATATCTCAGGCGGTAGAAGAGGCTTAGCCTCTGACGGAACAACATTATTTCATTCAACAGGTAGTCAGCTGAGATCAGTAAGTACTACTATCGATTCTCAAACAACGATTGGAAATTTCAATGTTGGTTTTGATCGAGCCATTAAAGATTTAGCTTTTGACTCAGATACTGATTCATTATTGGGTATTGATAGATCGGGTGGAATTTACTCTATAAATAAAAGCACGGGTCAAGCTACATTTCTTTCGGATACAGGGGGCAACAGAATAGCTATTGCCGCACAACAATTTAAAGATGATGACCTGGATGGCATGAATGATTTCTGGGAAATCTTTTTTGGTTTAAATCCAGCATTTGATGATAGTGCGCAGGACCTGGATGGTGACGGGCTAAGTAATCTGCAAGAATTTATACTATATAGTAATCCTACCAAAGCTGACACGGATGATGATGGCCTTACAGACTCTGAAGAAGTGACTTTTGGTTCCTCTTTATCGGATAATGACACGGATGATGATGGTCAGTCCGACTATTTTGAATTTATTCTTGGTTCTGATCCATTAGCAGATGGTCGCATTTTTGCAATCGGAACAACAGCAGGTACGTCAGATAACGCGGCTGTTGCAACAGATGATGATGGTAATGTGCATGTGGTTTATGATAATGATGATCCTGGTGATTATGAAGTTTTCTACACAATGCTGGATGCTGATGGCTCGATCTTAATAGGCTCTACACTGATCTCTGATGATGATGGAGACGAATCAAAAATGCCAGACGTAGCGGTTGCTAATGGTAAGGTTTATGTTGTCTGGCATTCGAATAACTATTCTGAACCTGAGATAGAACTGGCGGTGCTGAACCCTTCACTGGTGCCCCATGATGGTAGTTCAGCCAATCCGGCTGTTTTGAGAACGCTTGGTCCGGTTAATATTTCAGGTGATGATGGTAGTAAATCTAATCATACACGTATTGCGGTAGGCACTGATAATAAGCTGCATGTAGTTTTAGAAGAAGCAGATAATGAAGAGCTGCGCTATCTTAAGCTGGAAACAAATGGGACAGTTATTAATGATGTGACATTGACTGATGCAGAGAATGAGATGTTTCATGCTATGCCTGATATAGTCATTGATAACCAGAATAAGGTGCATTTAACCTGGCGTTCTGATGATAGTGAGTTGGCTTGGTATGCGTTAATAAATGGTGATAATGCACAGGTTTTAATTGATTCTACGCTGATTAGTCCATCCAGTGGTAGTCATTCATCCACTATTAATGTCAACTCGGATGGAATTGTAACCCTGGTTTATGGTGTAGATAGAGACACCATCAGAATGGTTCGTTTAAACCCGGCACTTGATGATATGGATGGCAGTGCTGCTACATTAGCGGACATCACCTCTAATGTTGAATCAATATTAGTTGAGGACGATGCGGATAATAATAGTCCCCGCCATCCTTTTGCCCGTATGAGAGAAGATGGCAGCCTGTTGGTATCTTATTTGACTAATAATAGTGGTAGTGGCGGATCTGGTGAAGTTAAATTCTTTAATGTTTCAGCTGACGGTTCTACAAGTGCGAGTCAGGTATTGATGAGTAATTCTGCACGGTTTTTTGAGCAGTTAAAGATAAGCAGGGGTGGCGAAGTTCTTGTTGTTGCCACGGGTACTACTATCAATCTCTTTAAGGATCTACAGTTAACTGTTTCTGCTTCAGTTAATCTGGGCTCTCTGCAGATTGCAGGTTATCCTGAAGATGATCTGCCAGCAGGTGCTGAGACCGGAGCTCCGACTGCGCATGATGATAGTTTTTTCAGCGCATTGATTACCTTACCTGTGGGCGGGACAACGACATTGACTTTACCTACAACTACACGTTTGCCACTAGACAGTACTTTCGAAGTATGGACACCTTCTGATGGCTGGGTAGAGTTCGATGTGCCTAATCAGGCGGATGCAACTGTTACCCTAACTGATGGTGGACCGGGTGATGCTGATGGAGTTGCAGATGGTTATATTGTTATCAAGGCATCTGCTTTAGTAGCAGGCGGCAGAAGCTTTATTAGTGACTTCCTGGATGCAGGTGGCTCACTATTCGATGATGACGATGATAATGGTATAGGTAGTGGTGGTTCGATCGGTGGTATAATGCTGATGCTATTACTGGCAAATGGCCTCCTTAGTGCAGTACGTCGTAGAAAGTCGCTTCACTAGTTTTTATTAATTGAAGTTGAAGCACATAAAAAACGCGGCCTCTGGGCCGCGTTTTTTATGTGCTGGCTTTTTACAATAGTCAGAGAAATAATTATTTCAGGGCAACCAGGTATATGTACAAAATTAAACAAATATCGATTGGTTTAGTGTTTTTGCTGTTTAATAATGTACTTGCGGCTAATGAAGCTGGCATTAGTCTTAACACAGAAGGGACAGTGCTCGCGGTAAAAGTTTCTAACCAACAACGCGGTCTGCTTCTGCAGCAAATTGCTAAAAAAATGAATTATGCTCTACAGGGGCTTGAGGTAATAGATCAAACTGTAGCTGTGTCATTTGATGTATCCGGTTCAGTTAATAAAGTGTTAAATCAAATTGTTTCACCTGCAAGTGTCATTATTGCTTCTTATGCAGACAGTAAAAAGTTAACTGAGGGAGTTAAAGGTGTTATCTGGATTTTGCCGCTGGGTGAAGAAAATAAACCTGGACCGAAAATTACTACTAAGCCTGAAAAAAATAAAACAAAATTTAGAAGAAGTGCTATGTCTAAAGATGAGTGGAAAGAGTTTAGAAGACAGATTAAATTAAAAGGTAGGGGAGTTGCTGAAGCTGAGAAGGCAGGAATAATATTAGATAATTAAAATAAGTGTTATTGCTTCAATATTTTCTACTTATTAATTATTTTCTATTTCTGATGCTTTAAAAGAAATTTGTTTAAATTTAATCCTTATTTTAATGTGACTAACGACTTTTTTATCCATGAAATGTATATAACGGTTTATGGCTAGGCGTAAAATTATCCCTGTTTGCTGATTCACTGCTTCCATGTGGTTGAGGGTCTAAGGTGGTATCTCAAGTTCAAGTTTCTAGTAGTTAGCGGGTCGGTCATGTTAATTTTTATAAAATTTTGAAGAGAATATATTGATGAAAGTGATAAGTGTTATATCTGTAGTTCTATTTTCTATGCTATTTACAATAGCAAGTGCCAAGACTTATACAAATGAAAAAGGTACGTTTACAAATGGCGTAAAACATCAGGAATGGGGTAATCATAATTCTAAAAACAGCCATAAGCAGGGGAGTAAAAAGAAAAAGAATAGTAAAAGCTGTAAACAGATTTCTACGGTCGCTATTTATAGTAAAGGGAAAAAAGAAGTAGAGATTCCATTTGAGGATTTGTATGGTTACTTATCAGACAGAAAATCTGGAAATAAATTAAAAAATAAAAAACAAACGTCTAATTTAAACCGGGGTGGTGATGGAAGCGGTAAAGGGAGAGGTGACGGAAGTGGAAGTGGTGATGGAAGTGGAAAAGGTGGCGGGGGCGGGCGTGGAAACGGTGACGCTGATATTAAAGCGAATAAAAAACCTCAATCTTTAGCTATGCTTTTCCCATCGGCTTCAGCATTAAAATTTAAGGCCTGCAATAAAAATAAAAAAGAAAAAGAAAAAGAAAAAGAAAAAGAAAAAGAAAAAGAAAAAATAATAACAAAGAAACAGTTTAATAATAATCCGGCCTGTCATGTTTTAGGTTTTAATCGCAGAGGCCAAATAAAATTGTTAGAGTGTGGCGCGAGTAAAAAACCTGATCAAAGAATGAAAACAGTACTGCGACGTATTACTTTAATAGAGATTATTGAATAGTAATGTATTTAAGTGAATACGCTAAGATTTCTGCGTGTTTAAATTTTCTGGCAAACTAATAGAACTGTAATTTTGTTTTATTAGCTGTATTAGATTGATTATAACCAGAGGTTATTTGGAATCAGGGCAGAGCTTATCGAACAGAATGTTATTTGCAAGGTAATATTAGGTTTGAGTTATTTTAAGTTAATTAAAGTGAATAAAAATATAATTAAACTTTGTTTCAGAGGCGCTGAGAAATATTAATAATGTAGGGTGGATCAAGTGAAGCGGATCCACCTTTGTCGCGAAGTCTGGTACACTCGTGCTGCTTCATTCATCCACCACAAAGTAGCATTTATATTCTCCTGGTAACTATATCCCTATGCTGTTTTTTTGATTTTAAAAAAACAGTATTACTATAGGCTATTGTTTGTTTATATAAAAACTATTTTATACATCTGTAAAATCAAGCCAGGGCTTTATTCACTGTATTTAGGATTTAATCTGAATTAATTACGTACAAGAACAAAATAAATCTAATATTAGAACAAATCAAAATGTTACGGATTTATGAAAAAGTATGATAAATCATATAAGCAATTCTATTACCAAATTAGTTTTTTAAAATGTAAGTACCTGCACTAATTACATGACCTAAATTAATCTTAATTTGACACAAATTAAAAAAATTAAATTTCTATGATTTTTTTCAATTAAATACAAAATAAATATGAAATATTTTTAATTTGTATAAAAATTAACCGAAATATTATAAAAGTACAGCTAAATAGAAATTCGCATATTTAACATTGTCTATAAATTGAACAGAAAGCTTCATTAATAGGTATGTAATGTTCCCATAATTGGAAGTTAATTTTTTTGGAGATAATTCCTACTTGGAAAATTTTAAAGTATCGGGTAATATGATCGTCTAATTATATATTTGATTTGTAAAGGATAGTTTTACGAATTGAAAAATTAACTAAAGTCAATAAAAAATTGGGGATTAAGGGGTGGAGATGTTGGTTGTAACCAGGAGATTACAGGGTTTATTAAGTTGTTTGGCTGTATATGCGGGTTTGAGTTTTTCTATTGGTGTACAGGCTGATATTTATGTTGCGGATGGTCAACGAGGAAACAACGGTTCTCTCTATAGAGTGGATGTTAATACAGGTGAGCTAACATCGGTTGCACCTCTAGCACAACCGGTTCATGCCATGACCTTTGGTGCAGATAGTACAACACTCTACGCGGTAACAAACCCATGGGCTAAGGTAGGTGGAAATGGAAAATTAGTCTCTATTGACATTAACACAGGTGAGTCAACTGACATCATTTCATCGAATCCCGATCGTTTTGTGGGCATAGCTTATCACCAGACTGATGGCTTCCTCTATGCCGTAGATAATGATCGAGATCTCTATAGAATAAATCCTGAAACAGGGGAATTTACATTTCTTTTTGATATTTCAGGTAGTAGAAGAGGCCTGGCATCTGACGGGGTGACATTGTTTCATTCAACGGGTAGTCAATTGAGGTCGGTGAGTACTACTGTCGATTCACAAACGACCATTGGGAGTTTTAATACCCGTTATGATCGAGCTATTAAAGATATGACCTTTGACCCGGTTCTCGATACTTTACTAGGCATTGATAGATCTGGTGGAATTTACTCCATTAATAAAACCACAGGGGCGGCGTCGCTGTTATCAGACACAGGCGGTGGAAGAATTGCCATTGCAGCCCAGGCATTTAAAGATGATGATTTAGATGGTATGAATGATTACTGGGAAATCTTTTATGGCCTGAATCCACTTTTTGATGATAGTGCGCTGGATCCGGACGGTGATGGCCTTACAAACTTACAGGAATACCAGCTTCTAAGTAATCCAACCATACCCGACACAGATAGTGATGGTCTTGCGGATGCAGTAGAGTTTGATTTGGGGACAAGTCTTACACTGGCCGATACCGATGAAGATGGAAAATCAGATTATTTTGAGGTACTTCTTGGCTCAAACCCTCTTGCAGATGAGAGTATTCTTGCTATTGGTACAACTGAAGGTACTTCGGATAATGCTGCGATAGCGACAGATTCCGATGGTAATGTTCATGTGGTTTATAATAATAGTATTGGTGAAAGCTTCGCAAAAATTTACTACACAATGATATCATCAGAAGGTGAAGTGTTAATTGGTTCCACACTAATCTCGGATGATGAATTCCGAAATTCAAAAATGCCAGATGTAACGGCTTCAAATGGTAAAGTTTATCTGGTATGGCATTCTAGATTGAGAGGAGAAGAAGAGTCAACACCAGAGGTTGAGTTTGCGGTTTTAGATCCTTCACGAGTGCCACATAATGGTAGTGTTGCAAACCCTGATGCATTAAAAACCGTCGGGCCACTTTATGTTTCAGATATAGATGGTAGAAAATCTAATCATGCCCGAATTGCACCTGGCACAAATGGTAAACTGCATGTGGTTTACGAAGATGGTAGTATCCTGGATGTTATTCATTATCTTAAGCTGGATACCAATGGATCAATTATTTTTGACACTACTTTAACATCGTCAGGTAATTTGCGTCGTGCCTTCCCTGATTTGGCTGTTGATAGTCAGAACAAGGTGCATATTACCTGGCGTAATAGTGAAGGCGAGGGAGGAGATATCTATTATGGGCTTATTAATGGCAATAATGGTGAAGTATTAATAGACTCAACCTATATATCACGAGGCGGCTCTTCCACTGTAAATGTGGATGCTAACAATATTGCTAGTATCATATTCGGCGTATTCACTAGTTCTCTTGATATGATTCGAATTAATCCGGCCCTTGATGACCTGGACGGCAGTGCTGCAGATCTGCCGACTATTACATCGGTTCCGCAATTTAGTTTAATTAGTCTAGGTGGAGATCGACTTGAAAAGATAATTAAAACTAAAGCTAAAGCTGAAGCTAAAGCTTTATCTAAAGATGTAGATATTGGTAGCCGATTGCATCACCCATTTGCACGAATGGATGAAAATGGTAATTTACTAGTTTCCTATTTATCAAACGGTAGTACGGGTAACGGTAACGTTAAGTACTTTACAGTTTCGCCAGATAACAAGGTTTCTTTTGGTGGCGACCTGGTAAATAATGTCGCAAATCGATTTGAACAGTTAAAAATTAGCAGGGATACAAGGGCACTAGTAATTGCATCTGGTAATAATATCCATCTTTATAAAAATCTTCAGAATAGCTCTGTAAGTGGTGCCTCAATTGTAGGTGGAACGCTTGAGATAGTGGGTTTAACAGAAGACGATATACCTGAAGGTGCTAAAAGTGATGCTCCAAATGCACATGAAGATAACTTCTTTTCAATGTTAATCAAAACTCCTCAAGGTGGAACAGTAACAGTAACTTTACCCACAACACTACGCCTGGATGAAGACAGTACATTTGAAGTCTGGACAGAAGCAACTGGCTGGACTGAATTTGATGTACCTAATCTTGCTGAAGTAACAGTTGAATTAACCGATGGTGGCCCAGGTGATGCGGACGGTGTTGCAAATGGCTTTATCGCAATAAATGCATTAGCACTGGTTTCGAGTAACGGTGGATCATTTATCCAGGAATTCCTTGATGCGGGTAACTCTCTATTTGAGGATGAAAATAAAAATGGTACAGCGAGTGGCTCAGTCGGTGGCATAATGTTAATGCTATTACTGGCAAATGCCCTGTTCAGGGTGACACGCCATAAAAAAACATTTCACTAATCGTTATAGTTATTGAAGACGTGTTAAAAAACGCGGCCCATAGGGTCGCGTTTTTTGTATGTAGGTTTTTTTATTGAATCGCTTAACCAGGTAGAAAACCATGTTCAAAATAAAAAAATATTTAATGAGTTTGGTGTTGCTGATGCTAGCGAATTTAGCCATGGCAAATGAGCCGGTCCTAAAGTTTAATTCAGATAGCTCGGTACTTTCTGTATCAGTGATAGGCCAAAACCGAGGTGCATTACTCAAGCAAATTGCAAATAAAATGAACTATGAACTGCAGGGCTTAGAGAATATAGATCAAACCGAAAATTTGACATTTGATATCTCTGGCACAACCAGTAAAGTGCTCAGTCAGATCGTATCACCTGCTAGCATAATACGAGTCAGTTATTCAGATGAAAAAAAACACGCCAGGGGAATCGATGGAATAATCTGGGTGTTACCAGTAGGTGAAGAAACCCCCAGAAACGATAACGTCCTGGAAACCGCGAAAAGTAGTAAACCCCCAAAATATAAAAGTCCATTCAGAAGTAAAAACATGTCGGAATCTGAATGGAAAGAATTTAGAAAACAACAGGGTCTAAAAGGCAGGGGCATAGCAGAAGCTGAAAGAGCTGAAAGGCTGGGTTTTGGCGAAGTTGATGATTGAGATGAATTGCTCTGATTCCCTTTTTTAAATAGTTACAGAATAGTCCTGTGTCCTGTGGTTAAGAAGTTCTAATAATCCCATGAACGATGTTCTGCTCTGTCAGCAGTGACAATGTGGTGTTTATAGCTGGTTTTGCTTTTCTTTTAACTAAAACGCGTCTTGATTACTACAGGCTACTAACAATCTATCTCCGTAAGTGAGATAAAATTAAATCTTATATAATAGGCAAATTAAATAAACTGGATAAACTAAATAGTTAAGCGGTTGGAACTGATATGACTACATAGTTATAGCATGAAATTTTTGATAAAAAATTCAGGATAATTATGCAAGATTAGACTCCGCTCCTTTTAATAAATAATAACGGTAATTATCACTTTAAAAATAACACTGCTATCCCATTTAGATTAGTGATTCAGGCATAATAAATTTTATATCAACCTTCTTTTAACTAGTATTATTCAATAACATGAGAAGTAGAGTGACATAATACTAACGATAATAATTAAAATCGTCATCCCCGAATGCTTCTATCGGGGATCCAGTGACCTTAGTCGTAAAAATAAAAGAAAATAAAAGGACACCCATAAAAAATAAAAGGACACCCACACTAAGAATACAAAAAAATAAAAGGACACCCACACTAAGAATACAAAAAAAGTCGATACCTGATTAATATATTCTTCTTCAATTCAAAGGAGATGAGTATATATTTTTATCGAAAGACAGATTTGACTAGAAAAATAGACGTAATTTATGATTTATCGGAATTTAATCCACAGTTAAGCCTCAGTAAGGCACTGAAGTCGAATTATGTTTGAGCGTAATTATTTTTATGGAAAATATTGCTCACAACAATATTTAAACACAGTTCGTTTATACCCCAGTTTCTCACAGGCAACTTTCAGGTTTATGACTGAACCTACTAAACCCCTTAATTTGCTTTCAAAATGAGTGGATAGATGCAACCAGCTTTCTGTTTCAAAGTTAAGTTGGTCTAGTATAGGAGGTAAGTCGGTATTGATTTTACCTCGTTTATTTTTTCGGGCTTGTTTACCTGTCCAGTCGACCAGGGTGATGTAATCACTTAGTTTAAAGGGTAAGCCTTCGGACATGCCTTTCCTGGGATCGCCTACAAAAGGGTATAAGTTTTTTGGCTGTTGGCGTTTATCATTTGGGTGAAGCGTGTTTTTGGCGGTGTCTATTCTACTTTTTATGCTGGTATGTTCGGAGGTTTCGGGTGTTTTATTCATCCTGGCGCGTATTGGGTTTAAATCAACATACACCATACAGGCGGCCAGTGCGGTTTCATCTAGCAGGGCCTGTGATTTGAAACGCCCTTCCCAGAAACGACCGGTGCAGTGATCTTCTTTATTGGCCTGACGTGCAATGTCTTCATTGAGTATTTTCATAAACCAGCTGATGCTCATCAGACGTTGTCGCCAAATTTCAACATATTCTTTTAAGGCATTGATTTCTGCTTTACTCAGATCAGCGCCTTGCAGGTATCGCTGTGACAGTGCGTTACCTTTATAGAGTTGGTGCCATTTATGTATTACATCATCATCGCTCCAGGTATCGGCCTGGGCTTTGTTGATATGCAGTACGACATGGTAGTGATTGGACATGATTGCGTAGGCACAAATATCTAAAGCAAAGATAGATCCAATTTCCAAAAGCTTGTCTTCTAACCATTGTCTTCGGTGTTCATAATTTATCCCGGTGTTGATATCAATACCACAAAGAAAAGCTCTGCGAACCACTCGTGATATGCAGTGGTAGTAAGGGGTTACAGCGAGCGACATTTGTGCTTGGCGCGGTTTTGGCATAGCAAGCTTCCTAGCTG
>Ga0316207_10003930_pt1 | contig 13347 bp, 21 predicted proteins | sample 6weekpyrite_MG_FD_204943 | JGI IMG/M metagenome (GOLD analysis project Ga0316207, IMG submission 204943) | Microbial mat bacterial communities from mineral coupon in-situ incubated in ocean water Damariscotta River, Maine, United States -... | ecosystem: Environmental > Aquatic > Marine >... | reverse complement strand
AACTTTCCAAAAAGAATCTCATCGCTGAGTTTATTAGTAATATTGTTTTTAATATATCTCTTAAGTGGACGTGCACCCATCTCTTGTGAGTATGTTTTTTCTGCTATATAGTGTGCTGCTTCATCATCAATACTTACGGTTATTTTTTTCTTTTTCAGATCATGATTGAGTTCAGAAATGAATTTTTTCACTATACCTTCTACTATTTCAATATCTAGTTGATTAAAGTCTATTATAGCATCGAGTCTGTTTCTAAATTCAGGTGTAAAGAATGATTTCAATTCTTCATTTTTTGCAATAGATTCATCTTTATTAAATCCCATGACATTTCTTGATTGTGCACCTATATTTGAAGTCATGATCAATATAACATTTTGAAAATCTGCTTTATAGCCATTATTATCTGTAAGTGTTGCACTGTCCATTATCTGAAGTAATACATTGATTAGTTCTGGATGTGCTTTTTCTATTTCATCTAGCAATAGGACTGTATATGGATGTCTTTTAATCGCCTCGGTCAATAAACCACCTTGTTCGTAACCTACATACCCTGGAGGTGCACCGAGCAGTCTGCTTACTGCATGTTTCTCCATATATTCACTCATATCGAACTTTTCAAAATTGATACCCAGCGTATCACTTAATGCAAGTGCCAGTTCAGTTTTTCCTACGCCTGTCGGACCGGAAAATAAGAAAGAGGCGATTGGCTTATTTGCCGGAGTGAGCCCTGCTTTAGAGATCTTTATGGCTTCAGCTACTTTATGAACCGCTTTATCCTGTCCTATGACCTTTTGTTTGAGTTCATTTTCCAAGTTTAGTAACGAGGCTGTCTCAGTTTGAGAAATTTTAGCATTGCTGATTCCCATAATAGAAGCAATTGTTTTTTGTATATCATTGGCATTTATCTTACTGCGTTTTCCTTTTTTAAGATGAAAGGATGCTGCTGTCTCATCTATAAGATCGATCGCAATATCCGGTAGGTATTTATCGGTAATATAACGCTTAGATAAGTCAACAGCTGTTTTTAATGCTTTATTTGTGTAGCGGACAGTATGATGTTTTTCATATTTGTTTTGGAGGCCTTTTAAAATAAGAAAACTTGTTTTTTTTGAAGGTTCACTCACATCAATTTTGGAGAATCTTCGACTAAGTGCTTTGTCTTTTTCAAAGCCATTACGGTATTCTGCAAATGTTGTAGCCCCCATACATTTGATCTCACCTGAGGCAAGTGCAGGTTTTAACTGGTTCGCTGCATCCATGGTACCACTTGTGCTTCCTGCACCTATGAGTGTATGGATCTCATCAATAAACAAAATAGCTTTAGGCTCTTTTTTAAGTTCATCCATAACACCTTTAAGGCGTTTTTCAAAGTCTCCCCTATATTTTGTCCCGGCGAGTAAAGAACCAAGGTCAAGTGCATAGAGCTTAGAGTCTTTGATGAGCTCTGGTACATCTCCTGTCGCTATTTTAAGTGCAAGCCCTTCTGCTATCGCAGTTTTTCCAACACCAGGTTCACCGACGAGGATCGGATTGTTCTTTTTACGTCTGCATAGGATCTGCGTGACTCTTGTGATCTCTTTGTTCCTTCCGATGACAGGATCGATTTTATCCTCTTTTGCTTTTTGAATTAAATCGATTGTATATTTTGCAAGATTTGATTCTTGTTCTTGGGTTTCTTGTTCTAGATCAGTATGTGAAATTACTTCGAGTATGTCAAGTTTCGTAATTTGGTATTTATTCAGTAGAGCATAGGCAAAAGTATGTTTTTCTTCAAAGAGTGCTGCTAGTAGATCACCAATATCGGCATTTGTTTGGCCAGATGATTGTACATGGCGTACCATTTTGTCAATCAGGCGTGTCAATGCAACGCTCTCATAAGGATCTTGTTTAATGTCAGCAGGCAAAATATCTATATTTTTTTTAATATACTCTCCAAGTTCTTCTTTCATTCTTGGTACATTTGCACCACATGTCTCTAAGATAGAGATACCTTCTTTTGAACTAAGTAATAGATAAAAAACATGTTCGATCGTAAGGTACTCATGGTGAAGCTGTTTTGCAAATATTACTGATTTTTGAAATATATCGTTGAGTGATGCGCTTATCATTATTCTTCCTCCATTGTGGCTTTTAAGGGAAAGCCGTTGTCTTTTGCTTTACGATGAACCTGTATGAGTTTTGTTTCTGCTATCTCATGAGTATATATACCGCATAATCCTCTGTTCTTTTTGTGTACTTCAAGCATAATATCTTGAGCTTGTTCGTATGTTTTGTGAAAAATATTTATCAGGATATCCACAACGAAATCCATTGGTGTATAATCATCGTTTAACAAGTATACATGATATTTCTTCGGATATTGAAGTTTTAGTCTTTCGTCTATTTCTAATTCTATATTTGTTGCCATAATCCCTACTTTGCTGCTTCTAAAAAGTCATTTATTATATCTTGAGGATTTTCAAGACCGATAGAGACCCTTATAAGACCATCGGTAATTCCTAAAAACTTTCTAGTTTCTGCATCAAAATCACTGTATATCGTTGATGCCATATGTAAAGCAAGTGTCCTTGAATCACCGATATTTGCAGTGATTGTTGCAAGTTTTGTTCTTCTTAAAAAATCATATGCACGTTCTTTTGTCTGCATATCTATTGTTAAAAGTGTTCCGCAGCCATAGGCGAAATCTTGTTTATATCTTGTATGGTGCGGATGTGATTCCAAGCACGGGTGGTTTACATGTAATCCGTTTTTGTCAAGCTCAAGTGCAACGATCTCAACACTTTGCACGACTCTTGGAAGTCTTAGAGCAAGTGTTTCGAGCCCGAGCATTGTTTGGTAGCTAGCATGTGCATTCGCACTCATACCAAAGTCACGAAGAGCTCTTTTCTTTGCATTCGGGATAAGTGCCATTTGACCGGCACCTTTGATGAATTTTTCTAAGAAAGCATAACGTTGTGATTTGAATTTGTCTGTTCCTTCATTTATTGCTCGAAAAACAGCACAACCGCCAAGTGCTGATGAGTTTCCGGAGATGATCTTTGTGGTCGAATAGACTGTTATATCTGCTCCTAGTGCCAGAGGAGAAACACTCAATGGTGTTATTGTATTATCTACGATGAGCGCTACACCTGCTTCATTTGCGATCTCTGCGATCTTCTTAATGTCGGGAAGCCTCATATTTGGGTTGCCCACACTTTCTAAAAAGATGATCTTTGTATTTTCATTAATTGCATTTTTTATATTTTCCAGCTCATCAACATCAAAGAAACTCGTTGTAATACCAAAACGGCTAAGAGTTTCGTTAAAGAGCGAATATGTACCGCCAAAAAGCCCTCCAATGCTGATGATCTCATCACCTTGTGAAACTAAAGACATTACAGCGAGTGTTGTAGCTCCCATGCCTGAGCTTGTTGCTACAGCACCTATACCTCCATCCATTTCAGCCATTATTGATTCAAGCTTTGCAGTTGTTGGATTACCCATTCTTGAATAAAGCGGTTTTTTTATGCTACCGTTAAAAATTCCTTCAGCTGTTTCCGGGCTTCCATAGCCAAATGATGCAGAAGCAGTTATAGCTGGAGAAACAGCTCCTTCCTTATCGCCAATATTTTGTACGAACTTTGTGCAATATTCTTCAAATTTATTCATAAATACATACCTTATAGATTATAGATTAATTATAGCAAATTAGAGCTAATAGTTACCCAATATACTTTAATTATGATAGAATTATAAAAAATAAACTTATTAGAAAATTAGTGGGAAATTATAAATGGATAATCAAACAGCTTTAAATAAACTAAGTGAAAAAGTCTCACATGTTCTTCAGGAATACCATACGTTAAAGGGTGAGAACGAAATTATGAGAAATGAAATAGTAACACTTAAGGCAGATTGTGAACTGAAAAATCAGGAAATAGAAAAATTAATTAATGAGAATGCAAAAAAAGATATTGAGATCGAAGAGATCGTTAATAAAATTGAAAATATTTTAGGATAACAAAATATGAGTAAAAAGATTGGACTAAATATCGGAGGTCGCAGGTTTGATGTTGACGTAGAAGATGATTTCGCCAAATTTTTACAAAAACAGATGAGTGAGGATTTTAATATGGATGGAAATAACGATATTAAAATATTGATTCAGGCTTATGTTAGAAAAAATCATGAACTTTACATACAAAATCAACGAATAGAAGAAATTTTAAAAAAAGTAGAGAGTTGATCCTGTTTTTATAATTGTATAAGTTAAAATTGATATAATTTCATCCTCTTAATAACAGAGATGGTGTGCGCTCGTAGCTCAGCTGGATAGAGCACTGGTTTGCGGTACCAGCGGTCACATGTTCGAATCATGTCGGGCGCACCATTAATCTTCCTCAAATACTTTTTAGTATAATCCAAATTTTATCATTTTATTGTTATATTTATAGAGTCTCTTATTAATCATTTTAATTTTTAAAGAGACTGAAAATTTTAAGGGGAAAGTATGAAGATAAAAAAAATAGTCTTTTTGAGTATGTTGTTCTTAGTACCATCAATAATATTTGCTAAGGAAGCAATTGAAGAGCAAAATTCTTCGCGTGCACATATACAAGCTAAGCATCATGAAGAAGGAAACTTTTATGCAGTTGTTAAAGGCTTGGTCAGTCTAGGTGATAAATATACTGAAGAAGCACATGGTGCAGAGCCTGAAGCAATTCTAAAAGGTGATACAGGAAAGGGCTTTGGTATTGATTTAGGATATCGATTAGGTTATGGTTTTGCAACAGAACTTGATTTTGCATATACACATACTACAGTGACTAAATCTGTTGTCGGTGAGCCAGATAAGAAAGCAGGAGCTGATTATTTTAGTTATGGAATTGATTTGATTTATGGTTATCATCTTAGTGAAAAATATGTTCTTTTTGGTAAAATTGGATGGGAAATAGAAAAAGAAAAAATTTCCGGGTTTGATATTAAAGGAACTAAAGATGGCTATACATATGCAGCAGGTATGGAACATGGGTTAAATGAGCATTGGGCAATCATAGCAGAATATGAAGGTAGTGCAATAGCAGGTCCAAAAGGAGACAATATATTTGCAGGTGTACTGTACACTTTTTAAAAATATACAGAAAGCCGGATTCTTCGACTTTCTGTATATCTGTCTCCTTATCGCTTAACTGGATAAAGCAGGGCCCTCCTAAGGCCTAGCTCGAGGTTCGAGTCCTCGTAGGGAGACCACCCATCAATTTAACACAATTCAATAAATACATTTTAATCCCTAAAATACGACTTTTAAAGCACTTCTTCAATCTAACTTAATCTAAGGTATGTTATAGTAATCTTAACTTTTTAGGGGTAGATTAGGGGGTAGAATGGTTTTTTACCCCTAATCCTATAAATATTCTACCCCTAAAATCATAAAGGGCTACCAATGGCACGGACTATAACACCGCTTACAGCTACACAAATTAAACAAGCCAAGTACAAAGATAAAGATTATAAGTTGTCTGATGGTGGAGGCTTATATCTTTTAGTTACAAAAAGAAAAACCAAACTTTGGAGAATGAAGTATATTTTTGACAATAAAGAAAAACTTTTGTCTTTAGGTGCTTATCCTGATATTACACTCTCAAAAGCAAGAGAATTGAGAGAGCAGCATAAAACAGACATAGCAAATGGTATTAATCCAAACGAAGTAAAAAAGGCAAAAAAAGAGGCTTTAAAGCAAGAAGAACTTAAACAAGAAAACACACTTAAAAAGATAACAGATGAATTTTTTCTACAAATACAAGATAGTGCCACCCCTAAATACTTAAAGAAGCTAAGAAGCTACTATGACAATCACGTAAACAATGCTTTAGGCAATAAACCCATCAAAGAGATACAAAGAGCCGACATATTATCAATCGTGGATATTATGCAAGATAAAGGCATTTATGAAAGTACGAAAAAAACGCTTAATCTTTTAGAGAGAATTTATAAATATGCCATAGCAAGAGAATACACAGAACATAACATCATTGCTGATTTTGATAAAAAAATAGTCTTGAAGAAAAAAGCAGTGCGACATCATCCAACTATTACGGACAATAAAACCATCAAGCTTTTATTAAATGCGATAAACAATTATCAAGGTGAAATAATCACGAAGTATGCTTTAAAAATTATTCCATACTTAGCATTGAGACCGATAGAGCTAAGGTCAATGAAATGGGAGTATATAAACTTTAAAGATAATATTATCGTGATACCAGCCGATAAAATGAAAATGCAACGAGATCACATAGTGCCGATAACCTCAACGGTAATGCAGTTCCTAAAAGAGTTACAAGAGCACACAGGCGATAAAGCTTATCTATTTCCAAATACGATATACAAAGATAGATACATGAGTGAGAATACTATAAATACAGCACTTAGGAGAATGGGCTTTAGTAAAGATGAGATAGTGTCTCACGGTTTTAGAAGTATGTTTGCAACTATTGCAAATGAAAAAAGCCCTTTTAATCGTGATGTAATCGACACACAATTAGCCCATAGTGTCGGTAACAGTGTAAGCCAAGCATACAACAGAGCCAAGTATCTTGATGAAAGGCGGGAGCTGATGCAGTGGTGGAGTGATTATCTTGATGAGGTGCATAAATAATGGCTAATTTCAAAAACAAGTATGATTGGAATAATCCAAAAGAGATAAACAATAATGAGCTTTTTAACGAGTTTATAAAGTGTTCTATACAAAATAAAATTATAGTTTATAGACTATTGATAACATCAAGACGAAAAATGCTAAGGATAGAATGGAATAAAATAAAAGAAGCAAAAAAAACACAAATGTTTTTGGGTGATGCTAAATACATAATGAAGCCTCTTTTAGAATGGTTAAGTATTGGCAGTACAATCAAAGACAGTGATATTAAAGATGATTATGAATTATTATTAGTATATCAAATGATACATGATATTAAATTTGAACCAACCAAAACGATTGATGCGATTGATGTAAAAGCGGAAGAATCAAGTTTTGAGAAAGCAAGAAAAAAAATGATAGATTTTATAAACATATTTAATGAAAGAAGATTAGGTTATGAAAGTGTTGTTTTTGAAGATAGTTTAAAAATACAATTAGAAACATTAAAATATGAACCACCAAATACAAAACAAAATATGAGACTAACGAAAAGAGATATTTATTTAACAATGATGTACACTATAGGTATGGGCAAAGAACGAGCATTAATTATTATAAAAGCTTTAGAAAAATTTAAAATACATCGAGATAGTTTAACAAATGAATGTAAAAATCAATTTGATAAAAAACTTCTTGAATGGGATAATTTAATAGATTTTGATTTTAAAACAAAGGCACAAAGATATTTTTATAATGTTTTTAATAATATAAACCAACACCCCTAAAAATTTCAAAAAAATTTGAAGTTTTTACCCTACCGCATTTTTTTATAATCCAGCATAATTCAACTGTTGCAACAAATACAAAGTAAATCTTTATAATACTTTGTATAGCTACCCTTTAGCTAAGGGAATGAGACTTGAAAGAGTTATCAGAGGTTATCAAGATGGAAACATCAAAAAAATATATGAGAGCTAAGGAAGCATCAAAGTATATGGGCATTGGCTTGTCGACAATATGGCACTATGCAAAAGAGGGTAAATTAACACCTAAAAAAATTAGTGCAAGAGTAACAGTTTTTGAAGTTAGTGAGATAGACAACCTTATCAACAGTGTTGAGGTGGCTTAAATGAAAAAGCACACCTTTAAAATAGAGCATTATTCAATTAGTGATTATCTTCTAGTATCAAGGCTATTGGCAGGAGATACAATATCGTGGGAACAGGCAAAAGTAAAACTTCTTAGCAGCCGTGCAACAAATAATGCAACGAGTGTTAGGAAAATTATCGGTAATTTTGAATGTATTGAAAATATAAAAATACCTACATTAGGCTCATATTACGAAGAGTATAAGTTAAATCAAGACTACACAACACACTTTCAAGAGTTAAAAATGATGTATGAAGATAATGACCGTTTTATGAAAAGATTAAACAGAAAGCTTGAAAAAGTGGCTAAGTTCAATGAAACCGAAAGCGGCGGTTATTGACTCAATGAACTTTAGCAGCTCACAGATAGAAAGCTATTTTTTAGATAATGAAAATTATATCATAGAAACGGTCAAAAGCATAGGAGTATTTAAGCCAGAACGGTGGAGAGAAGTATTTAAACATCCTCTTACGAAAAACATTACAGAGGCAAAAATACTTCACACATCAACGGGCTTAATGCTGCCGATAAAACGACAAAGCCGAAGCCAAAAAATGCAAGTGATAGAATTTGCAGGGTTGCACTCTTATGATGATAAATCAAAGCTCTTGAGTTTGCTATTAAAAAGTTTATTGGAACGGGTACAAGATGAACAAATTGTAAGGCTTGATGTGGCGATAGACTTCAAAGGAAAAATACCAAATGGAGTTATCAAAAAGCTTTGCAAGGATAGAAAAGCTTTTAAATTCAAAGGCACGACCTATTACAAGAGTAAGAGCGAGAAGAAGCAAAACTATCATATGAACATCAAGACTTACAGCAAGTCACGAAAAGAGAAATTAGACGAAGAAATCAACAGGCTTGAGTTTGTATTTATGAGAGATTATCTTAAAAAATTACAGGTCAAGGATATTGAAAAATCTTTTAAAAAGATGGAGAAATCTATTAAGCGATTTAGTGGGCTGGAAGTCAAAATATCCGCCCCTTAGGTTATATACTAAATAATTTCTTCAAAACCTCCACTTTAGCCCAAGAAATAGGGCTTTAAGCGAGGTCAAAAACTGAACAGCAAAAAAGGACTAAAAATCATGCAAAAAATGAACAAAAACACAGAGCAAAACACAACAGATTACAATCACTATTTAAACAAATTAGAAGAGCTTTTAACTAAGTATCCATTTATTGAAGTTGAAAAGGATAGAGACTATTACATTAATGCTTATGAACAACTAACTAAAAGACCATTTATGTATTTCAAGGCACTGTCTGATGAGGTGGATAATCAAGCAGCAGATGAAGAGTTGCAAAAGTTTATTAAGGCTGGTGCTAATCCAAAGAGTGCCTATAAATTATTAAAGCTTGACTTAGAACAATGGGAAGAACATACACACGATACAGAGCTTACAATAGAAGAAGTGCTAAAAGATGCAACACCTGATATGTTAAATCTACTGCTTGAAAGAGCGAAAGACGAAAGCACTAAAGATATTGTAAGAGATATGCAAAGAGGAAAACAGTTTGAAGCATTTCTAAAATATGAACAAAATAATTACGCATCAAGAGTTAATGCAGATGATTTGTTGAGTCTTGAAAAAGGACTGCTCCAAAATCTTAAACAGATACAAGAAGCCTTAACCCAGCAGTGGAGTGCAGAAGATAGCCGAACAACAAGAGAAGTACTGCAAGAGCATATACAAATAAAAGGATAAAAAAATGAAAAATATACAGCACAAAGAACAAGACATAATGATAGCAATAGATTCGGAAAAAAGAAACGATAGAGTAATACAGGCGGTCATACTGCTATTAGATGATATTGTAACGCTACAGAAGCACAATAAGAAAGTAAGTAAAAAGAGATTAGAGCAATACCGCTTAAACCTTTCTCATATACTGGCACAATACAAGAAAGAAGATATTGACCGAAATGCCGAAGTATGTGAGAACATAATACAAGAGATAAATAGTCATGAATAATATAGTGATGGATGGGTTGGACGAGCTAAGAAAGCAGCTTGACCCAGACATATTCAACAAAGCTTTTAATACAACGGCAAACGAGATTGTAACAAGTGTATTCAACAAGTCAAAGACACAGATTAAAAAGAAGTGGAATATTGATATTAAAAGCCAAGGCAAGAATACATGGGCTTTTGCGAGTAAGACAACTGGAAAGGTCAATAAGCGAAACGGACATATGCGAATCATTAAAGCAACTAAGAAAGATGGAAACATTTATGTATGGGTGCAAGGAACACCTCTTAATCTTTCCCTGTTTGAATATTCATGGAAACAAGAAGTATCATCTACTAAATCACTTCGTAAAAAGAAAGCCATAGGTAAGAAGATGAAATCACTCGGCAGAAAAGGACGCGGATTAGTGAGGGTTAAAATACTTAAAAGCGAAGTAACCACACTAAAGAGTGCTTTTGTTGCAACTATGAATAGAAGCGGTCATAAAGGAGTCTTTCAAAGAAGCTCAAAATCATCATTGCCGATACTTGAGAAAAGAACTGTTACACCGACAACAATGTTTGAGCAAGTCGGGTTTAATAAAATGTTAGACGATGCAATCAACGAAAGATTATTATCAAGATTTGAGCATAATTTAGAGAGATTAAGTAGTGGCTACTGGAAAAAGTAAAAAGGTACTCCGTGTGGTTATTCTGGATACGGGTTACAAGATACCCAACAAAAAACTATTTTTCAATTTTTTTAAAGGTGTAAAATATTTTATAATAAAAATTATAAATACATATACATTAATGGAGATGATTTTATATATTTGAAAAAGTAAAATATTTTATAAAAACATACAGAAAGGAACAAAATATGAACGATGAAGTAAGTAAGAGCGAATTAGCAAAAGCAATAGGAAAAAGCGGGGCAACAATCACTAAACTTGTAAAAGAGGGGGTACTTGATAACTGCTTTACTCCTGGTGGAAAGATCTACTTAAAAAAAGCACTTGATGCAATTACAAAAAGAAAAGGGAGCTTTTTTATATCTCAAGCAGATGCAGCACAAGAAAAGAAACTCCATGAAATGACGCAGCTCGAAATAATGGAACTGGTTGAAAAAGAAAAAAACATCAAGTTTACAAGACCAAACAAAAGCAACGATATAATGAGCATAGAGAAGCTAAAAGGCGGCAGTATGTATTTATGGACGCCTCAAGTAATAACACTGATAGACGAGATAAAAGAGCATCTAAAGAGTAGTTTTACAGATGATGATATAGAAGCAGCTATAAAAGAAATAGACAACGAAAGCCGGAGCAATTTCATGTATGAACTGCTTGATGAAATAATGAGAGATAAAAGCGAGACAGTCCAAATTCATTTTTTATACAAAAAGATGCTAAGTGCTTTTTACAGCTCAAGCGAAATAGCTTTTTTTATGGAGTGTATGAAAGAGGATTAACAATATTCATTTTTTTGTGGAGCTTATGAAAAGGGTAAGCAGATTTTGCATGCCCTTTTAAGGTGTAGAAGTTATACTTTTAACACCCTCTTAGGGGTAAATAATATCAAAAGCAATTCAAGAGAAATAAGCCAACACCAAAAAGTATCACAAATGTACCGATAACAGTACCAAGAAACGAGCTTATAGTAAAATCGACACTTTTACGAGTCACAAGCATTATAAAAAGTATAATTCCTGCAATGATAATTCCAAAAGTACAAGACATAATTATTTACAAACATTCTCTTTAATAATTTGCTTCAACTCTTTGCAGTCTTTATTCTCTATGTAGAGATTTAGCCAACTTTCTACCCAATCACTTACAGGACGCCCATCCCTGCCCCACTTACTACATGTATCATATTTTACACCTGCAAGTTCAGAAAATGCTTTGAGTGATAACTTATGCTCTTTGAGTGTTTTTTTAAATTTTTCATATTCCATACTAATAATCCTTTTTTTCTTGTAATTGTAGCATATTTGCACTAAATCATAATAAGTATTATATAAATTTGCACTAAATCATATAAAATACTTGACTTTATTATGATTAAGTACTATAATAGTGAATATAAAATATGATTTAATCATAAAAAGGATAAAAGATGAATACTCAAATAACACTAAACGACATCAAAGACGAAGTAACCAAAGAGGAACTTTTAGAGATTATCGGCTTATCTCTTGACGCTGGTATCAGTATCGAAGAAGCAATAGCGGAATTTATAGAAGCAAACTATGAAGACTTAGAGGAGGTAGCGTAATGCAAGTATCAAGATATAAAGTTGATGAGGTTATAAAATCAACAGGTGGAAAAATCTTTGCGTGTGAGTTTATCAAAAAAGACGGCAGCGTTAGAAAGATGGTAGCACGGTTAGGAGTGAGAAAAAACTTAAAAGGAGGTAGAAACGGTGCAGGAGTTCAAAACTCTTTAATAACAGTATGGGATATGGTAGCAGGTGGTTATCGTATGATAAATATTAGCACACTCATAGCTTTAAAAGTTGGCGGTGTGGCTTATGAGGTTATCTAACCTCAACAAAACAAGGAGAGCAAGAAATGAGTAACTTAACAATGAAATATAAAATCATACTGCTTGAGGCAGTGATTAAACAATTAAAACAAAATAGGAGCGTGTAAGATGAAAAATAAAAAACAAAACCCAAACATAGACTTTCAGAGATTTGTCGCGTCAGATGATATTGATATGGCTACGGATGTAATAAAGGGAGTATGTAACCTTTTAAATGCTAAGGAGTTATCAAGCGGCAGCAGAACACAAGAAGATGATAAAAATGCTCTCTATGCTCTACAAGTAGCATTACAGTATGGTATTGACGAGATAGAAGCATTAAAGCCTAATATTGAGTATATGGGTAATTTTATGCGATATGAAACAATCACAGAAAAGGAAATAACACAATGAAAGCAGAAAAAGAACATTACGAGGCAGTATTAGACAGCTTCAAAAAACAGCTAAAAGAAGCAGTCGAGGCAAAAGGAGGCATAGAACTTCAAACATTGCACGGAGACCTAATAACAGATATAAAGCTATGCGATACGGTAGGACTGTACGGCATACCAAAGGGAGATGATACACCGATAGAACTTGAGTCTATTGTGCAGAGTTTGGAGAGTGGAGTGGTTGAAGTCATTACAAAAGATGAAGGGATGATGCCTTTATCTGATTTTGCAACAATCGGAGCATATAACATGAACATGGAGATAGCAAGATGAGTACAAAATTAAAATTATTTGATTACGGTTTTTTAGATATTGAAGTGAAATCTTTAAAGATGATAAAAGACTCTATGCAGGATGATATTAAAAGTTATCTGCTTATGATGGATGATGAAGAAAGTGACAGTTTGCCAAGTGGTATTGGTAGCAGTTTGAAGGTGTCGAAGTTTCTGTAAATCTCTAACAAATCTCAAGCATAGTTTAGTTGGTACGAAGTTTCTGCCATTTTCACACAAAGTTCGTGCAAAGTTTGAAGGTGTCGAAGTTTCTGTAAATCTCTAACAAATCTCAAGCATAGTTTAGTTGGTACGAAGTTTCTGCCATTTTCACACAAAGTTCGTGCAAAGTTTGAAGGTGTCGAAGTTTCTGTAAAT
>Ga0316207_10003929_pt1 | contig 13350 bp, 11 predicted proteins | sample 6weekpyrite_MG_FD_204943 | JGI IMG/M metagenome (GOLD analysis project Ga0316207, IMG submission 204943) | Microbial mat bacterial communities from mineral coupon in-situ incubated in ocean water Damariscotta River, Maine, United States -... | ecosystem: Environmental > Aquatic > Marine >... | reverse complement strand
CGATTCTGTTGCTGCGCTCACGCCTAAAGCAGAGATTGAAGGTGATATGGGTGACTCCCATATGGGGCTTCAGGCTCGCCTGATGAGCCAGGCACTTCGTAAGATGACTGGTAACATCAAAAACTCAAACACACTTGTAATCTTCATTAATCAGATCCGGATGAAGATTGGCGTCATGTTCGGCAACCCTGAAACAACAACCGGCGGTAATGCGCTCAAGTTCTATGCCTCTGTCCGTCTTGATGTCCGCCGTATTGGTGCAATCAAAAAAGGCGACGAAGTCATCGGCAACGAAACCCGTATCAAAGTCATCAAGAACAAGGTCGCACCTCCCTTCAAGCAGTGCGAAACACGCATCATGTATGGTGAAGGCTTTGACCGTGAGTCTGAAGTCATTGATATGGCGGTTGAGGCCGGTGTCGTTGATAAAGCTGGCGCCTGGTACAGCTACAATGGCGATCGAATTGGTCAGGGTAAAGAGAATGTCCGTAACTATCTAAAAGATAATCCGGACGTTGCTTTTGATATCTATCAAGCCCTGCAGCCGAATGATGAAGCGCCTGATGTGACGCCGGATGTCAATGTTGAGCAAGGTGAATCAGATCTCGCAGAAGCCTCTTAACTAATGCCTGGCTTTCGTCGATAATATAAAGGTACCCCTTATTGGGGTGCCTTTTTCCAATCTCATAAAGGCTTATCGTGAATCTTGAATCAAGAATAGCTTACATCAAAGCACTATCTGAGAGCACTTTAGAAGGTGTTTTCAATCCATGGCGTGATGTCTGTCAACTTGATTTGTTTGGCAAAGATTCACCTGTACAGCGTGCCGAGCGTTTGCTTTCACATATCAGCATAGAAAAACCACTGCTGATTGCGTGTGGCGAAGCCCCCGGGTACCAGGGCTGCAGGTATAGCGGTATCCCTTTCACATCAGAAGCACTACTGATGAAAAACGCCATCCCGCGTGTCAGTATTCATCAGCAGCCGCGTCTGACAAGTCGACGACTCCCATGGAAAGAGCCTTCCGCTACCATTGTTTGGTCTACGTTGTACAACCTTGACATCGCAGAACGTGTCATCTTATCCAATGCGTTCCCGTTTCATCCGTACAAACCTGGACTAAACCACTCAAATCGCACACCAACACCGACAGAGCTCACTGCAGGTGGACCCTTTCTACAGCAGCTCATCAATATTTTTCCTAATACACCGCTTGTTGCTATTGGCAATAGTGCCCAGACCGTCATCCAGTCGTTGGGGATTAATCCTGACGTTAAAGTTAGACACCCTGCAAACGGAGGTGCAACTAAATTTAAGGAAGAATTAAATTATTTTGTACAAAACTTAACCAGCTAATTTATCTACGTTTTTCTTGCACTTTTGCCAGTATTTCGGGCTTTTTTGACCTCATTTAGCCTTCGTTTCATGTTTTTTAGGGAGACTGGCCAGCGTCTATACGTATATACCGCAATCACAGTATGTGTGATTGCATTCATCGATGAGGTCAACCAACTTCGCATATTGCGAAAAGGACTCAACAATGAAAGCATACTTACATTACCCGAATAGCTTATTACCAATGATCGGTATTGGTAGCTTCTTTTTGTTAGTAAGCGCTGTCATCGGCGTACTTACAACTACTGGGTTCTCTTTTGTCCCGCCTATGATGGCCAATCGTGCGCATGCACACCTGGCTGGTGAATTAGGTAGTTTCGGATCATCTGCAGTGCTTATTGGTACTGGTCTGTCCCTGATCGTGCTTCTTTATGGTGTTATACGCGAGTACCACGGCTATACGCGTGAGTTAAACGGTAACGGCTATCAGTACATCAAAGAGCTATCTGAGACATTCAGCGCCTTACAGCCTTGCGTAAAGCAGATCATCGATAATAATCAAAAGCTGAATTATTTCGATGCTCAGCGACTGGAGCATGAAGCGGCTCGAATCGCACATTTTCAGATAAAGGGCGATTTGCGTGAGTTATGTGACTGCCCGCTGCCAGCGCGCCGCTACTCAAGCAGAAGCATTGTTGACAATAATACTACAGTTTCGGAGTCATCCGCCGTTACAGCTAGTCAGCACGCCGGCAAATTGCAGAAGCCGGATTCTGGCACTGGCAAATCACAGAATGTGGCGAGTATTTCACAGCTGCATCCAAGACAAAAAAATACGAAAGCATGATGCGTCATTTTCTCGTCGTATTTAGCTTTGTTTTTGTAATACGGTGTAAGTCGTTGATGCCTGTCAAGTCGTTGACGCTACCATAGATTTTGTGCGTTTTTTTTGTTTATAGCGCTTGTACATCAGTTAGATAGTGCTAATAGTTAAAGAGCTACTGCATATAAATATAATAACACCATGTAGCAGCGCCATAGGTTTAATTTTGACTTGTGGCAATAATACTACTACTTCGAAAGGATTTTGATCTATGGTCAGCAATTTGAAATTACATGCTGAGTCACGCAAGCATGATGTTGTAGAACCAAATGTTATTGCGCTGCATTCAGACATGCGTATACACACGATGGGGGAGAATGTCTCTTTAACGTTTCCAGATGGTAGTAAGCAGACGTTTACAGCCGGCAAACCGATGATTACTAATCACCGTAATGATACGGTTAACACCATTTATCAAAGCGGTGAAATCATAACACCCAGTGGTCACATGTTTCATGCCATCCTGGAATTCAGTACAAACGGTGATATCTTGCACGACAATACCGGCATCCTGTTTCTCAAGCCTGATAATACCATCGGCATGGTCTGGCAACACAGCTCTGAGTACAAGGTTTGGCTTGCAAATATGCAGCGTACCGTTTCAGGTTTTAAGATGCGCGGGTATAAGCACCGCTATTACATACCAATGATTGAAGATCGTTATATCGACAAACGAACAGGTTGGTCTCTACCTCTTCACGCAGGGCCAAATGTGAATTAACGGCCTATCTTTTCAATGCAATATCAAAACCCCCTATTTTGGGGGTTTTTAATGTTCATTACACAGAATTCCACATCTCAACTACAGAAGCATATTACGTAGTGGGCTCTAATAATAAATAAGCCTCTGATAAACAGGGGCTTAGAATGTATCTTGGCGGTGTTTTGAAACGATTGAGTGCTAATTGGTCATATCCTTGAGCGCTTTCAATGGAGTGAGTTTAACGACATTGCGTGCAGGCTTGGCCTTGAACATCATTTCTTCTCCAGTAAATGGATTTGTGCCCTTGCGTGCCTTTGTAGCCGGCTTGCGCGTGACCTTTACTTTAGCAAGCCCAGGGAGCGTAAAGACACCTGGACCACGTGGTTTCAGATCTTTTTGAATCATGCCGGATATTTCGTCAAATACTTCCGTCACGTTTTTTCGTGTGAGGCCTGTATTTTCTGCGATCGTTGAAATGATTTGTGCTTTAGTACGAGGTTTCTTTTTTTCAGCCATGTTTTGTACCTTAGGTTTAGTTGATATGGTTAAACATTTAATATTTTGTTTGAGTTTCTATTCTAACACGTTCACACTATATCTGTAGCCATTGCGGAACATTTTAAATGAATTATCGTTAGCTTTAATTGATAATTTCTGAGAATTAAATAAATGTTAACTAACGAGCAAAAGAAGAAATACTTAGAAAATTCATCACGATGTCCGTATTGTGGTTCTGCAGCAATTAGTTCGCTCAATTTTATGTCTAATATGGACGGTGCAAAACAAGAGTTCATGTGCGACCGATGTAGTGAAGAATGGACGGACGTCTATAAGCTCGTTGATGTTGTCCAAAACGTCGCCTAATAGTATGCCTCACACGGCGTTAGTACAATAGAGCCATTGTACAGCCTGTTAGTCCATATGCATGTATCTACTTGCACAGGCCAACCGGGAGGACTTACAGGGATAACAGGCGATCAACTCCGTTATCCTTATCACCCGCACTGCATTTGGACAACTGCAGTGTGAGCGTAAAACATTAACGCTCTGGGTGTCTTACGAGTTCAGTGTTTTATAAACAAACAATAATACTGGTTCGCTCGTAATTTTGTCTGAATGCATCTTTACCACCTCCTTTATACCTTCTACCAATTCGCGCACATTATATTCTTTATAAATTGTTCCGCAATGCATAATCCCCGGTTTATCTAGCATTTATGTGCGCTTATTGTATTGCGGAACACAACCTATGTGGCACCATGATATCAATGAAGGCGTTATTTATTACTTAAAAACACACCTATAAGTAGATCATCATGCGTCTATTTATTAATAACTTATAGAACTATAAACCATCTTATGGAGACAACAATGGGGCAATCAATTGTGGCCTGGGTCGTACAATCGGCAAGAACTAGGGCAATACGTGTCATATTCGAGTCAACACAAGAACGCGCTCTATCTGCAGGCATGCTGCAATTACGTCTGCCGGCAGCACACTGTCGAGTCAAGCGAGAACCCGCATTCGATAAGTACGCCATGACAGGTAGTCTCCCACACTATGAGCTCGTCAAGCATGGGTACTCGACGACATGTACGCAATGTGGAACCGAGATATGCCGAGAACTATTTAATTCTTCTCTGCCAATAGAGATTACAGATAAAGTCTTATGCAGTGTCTCATGTTTTGAAAACTCATTGCAGCCACCCCAAATAAACTTCGCTTCTAATCAAAGGTAGAAACAATGACTTCTTCTACACTATTTTCAATCAATCGAGATGATCTGGTTTCAGCAGGCGCATTACTCTCTAAAGTCCGCAATCAGCGTGTGGCCACAGTACCTATCCTTTCTCACTTGTATATTGAGTGCAATAATGATGAGGCTACACTCGTTTCAAGCGGTGATGACATGTCCTTTACCGTCACAATTAGCCTTGAGAAGCCCTCTACAGCTAAAACCACGTTACCGATGCGTAAGCTGTTGGACATTGCAAAATCGACCCCTAACGGTAGCGTGCTTGATTTCAAGTTACATAAAGACGTTTCCTGTGTAATTATCTGTGGTAAATCACGATACCGCTTAAACGCGTTGCCTGCAAAAGACTACCCACTACCAGAGCTGCCAGACGGCATTTCATTTAAGGTTAATGCCAAAGCCTTCCAGGGCATCTTAAAAACTGTTTCTCATGCACAGGCGAAAAAAGATATTCGTCACGTTTTAAACGGCATGCTGATTAGAGTTAATAAAACTTCCATTGAGGCTGTCGCCACTGACGGCCACAGGCTTGCTCGCGGTATGATTGATTCTGATAATAATCACATTGACGCCTATGAAGCGATTCTGCCCGTCAACTCAGTTTCTGTTATCAATAGTCTTCATACCGATAAAGATGATGAATTAAAGATAACGCTGTGTAAAAACGCCATCATCATTGAGCACGGTTCTGAACGCCTGTATACAAAGACTATTGATGGCCGTTTTCCTGATTACAAAAAAGTGATACCCAATAAGGTATACACCTTTAAACTGAATATAGATGCATTCATGGGGGCGCTTAATCGGTGCTCAATACTCTCGCATGAGAGCTTCAGAGGGGTCGTGCTCGGTTTTAAGCGCCACATTATGACCATTAAAGGCTCAAACCCTTATGCTGAGTCTGCAGATGAAGAAATCAACTACAACGGAGACCCAGTTAATATTCATGACTCATTTAGTCATGAAGTTGGATTTAATGTTGACTATCTGCGCGATGCTGTTGCGAGCACTGATGGCGATAATATCGAACTATCTCTCAATAACGAATGTACCAGTTCGCTTATTAACTCGTCATTAAATCCCACTAATGAACGCGTCATTATGGCAATGCGCCTCTGAGGATTTAGCCATGATTCTACTGGTCGACGGCCCCGATATTTTTCGCGCTGTATTTGAGATGGCGAACACAAAAAGTCCTGTCACAAAGGTTGGTGCTGTTGCAAAGGCTTGTGCAGGTACTGTGAGGCGGGCCATCAAGGCGGAATCCCCTACTCATGTTGCGCTTGCACTGGACTGCGATGGACCGTCCTGGCGAAATGACTTATATGAAGACTATCTAACACATAGCTCACGACCGCCTGACGCATACTTTGAATGCATCGCCCTAGCCTCAAACATTCTCCAAGATGAGGGCGTTGTTATTATGCAAAAAGCCCGCATGGAAGCTGATGATATCATCGGTAGCATGGCAACCCAGCTTTCTGAGAGTGGGATGCCATGTATTATCTTGTCAAACAGCAAGAACTATCTACAGCTCGTGTCAGATACGACCCATATAAAACACCACTTCAAGAATGAATACCGAGATGCAGGGTATGTCCTGAGTCACTATGAAATATCACCAGCACAGTTTAGAAGCTATCTTGCTCTGGCTGGTAACGGAACTAAGCGCATACCGCATGCACCTGGCATTGGTCATAAAACTGCGATTGATCTTATTCATACCCATGGTTTTCTGGATAATATCCTCGAGCATTCAGAGCTTGTTATGGGAAAGGCAGGAAAGATCATAGAGCAGCACAAAGATCAAATCACCCTATCATATGAACTCTTTTCCATTAAGAACGATCTTAAACTTGATAAAGTTTTAACGCCACTAAACACAAAAAAGAGCGGTCAACATGCAAGTGAATAAAACCAAGGCTTGCCTTAGTTGCTTGCTCACCACTGTATTAGTGACGCTTTTACTGTATTTCTCACCCCTGATTTACATTCCAGGTCATACAGCAGTTATGTCGCTCATCAATATACTGCTTGTACTCAGCCTTTCTTTGTTTATATGCAGCGCTACACTTTGGCTTATCGAATTCCGTGAGGCGCTTTCTTCAGACAATGTTAAAGATTAACACTATGAGCAATTCAGTGTTTTTTATTCAAAATTAAGTGCGGAACAAGCTGTGCCTTTTATGCTGTTTCTATATTGAGACAGGATACTAGATATGCGCGATTACAGCTTCAACAACGAAATTACAACTTGCTCTCCTACCCGTTCATTTGAGCGCAATGTAAAAGCCCTTGCTGTGCTTAACAAGGTATCTGGTGAGCAAGCCCTGACAGATAATGTCAAAGAACAACTCAATTCCTTCAACGGCTGGGGCGGCATCGCTGACGTCTTTAGTGGGAATGACAAATGGTCTGAGCAGAATTCAGCTATTAAAGACCACCTGGATGAGGTTGGGTATGAAGCAGCGCGCCGCTCTATCCTTGACTCATTCTACACGCCAACACTACTAATCAATCATGTTTACGACGCCTTGTTGCGATTTGGCGTGAAACCTGGCCGCTTCATTGATCCTGCATCAGGTACCGGGCGCTTCTTCGGCGCGATGCCTGACAGCTTAAGAAAGGGTACATCACTTACTGCCGTTGAAGCCGATCCAACACCCGGCAATATTTCTAAACTCCTATACCCTAATGCCAACATACTCTCGCCGATGCGCTTTGAAGATACACAGTTTGAGCAAGGCAGTTTTGATGTGGCCGTTGGTAACCCGCCATTTGGCGCTAAAAAGATATCTGACAAAACAATCACAGATACCCCTTTAAGCATCCACAACTACTTTCTCACAAAAAGCCTTTACATGCTTCGCGAAGGCGGCATCCTCGCCATGGTGGTAACCAGTAGTCTGATGGACGCTCGCAATAACACTGCACGTACATACATGTCTTCAATGGCGAATCTGCTAGGTGCCGTGAGACTGCCTAATACAGCTTTTGAATCCGCCGGAACATCAGTGTGTACGGATATCTTGTTTTTTCAGAAGACGTCTACACCTGAGGCTAACCCGGCATGGATCGATACCACTCAATTTGTAGCGGATGACGGCAGCGCATATCCAATAAACCAGTATTTTATTGATAACCCCGATACAGTAATGGGCGTATTGTCGGTCGACAACCACATGTACGGCAGGCCTTCATTAACTTGCCACGACGACGGGCGCGATTTGAGCAACGCTTTGGCTGATTTTACAGCCACTCTACCGTCAAACATTTACACTGAAGCAGATGTTCAGATTGATAATAAACCGCTTGAATTATCATTATTGACAACTGTAACTCCCGACTCAATCAAAATCTACGGCCTGTTCCTGACCGAAGATGACCGCCTGGCTCGACGCTTGCCTGATGTAAACGAAGTGCGCTTTGCTGAATATGTCGATTTACCTAAATTGACAACAGAGCGCGCCCGTAAGCTTATCAGTCTGCGTAATACACTGCGTAGCTTGATTGAACTTGAATCTAACAACGCGCATGATTTAGATATCAAAATAGCTCGAGACAACCTGAACGTAATTTATGATGCGTTCACAAAGAAGTATGGCGCTATCCACTCGATGGGTAATACGCGTGCATTTAAAGATGATCCCGATCTACCCCTGCTGCTTTCACTCGAATCTGGCTATGACGCTGGTGTTTCACGCGCCATGGCTAAAAAGCATGGCACGTCATTCATCAAACCCAGTTGGAGTAAAGCAGACATCTTTACAGCCCGCGTTATTACACCAAATATTAAGGTGGAACACGCTGATAACTGTATTGATGCACTTTCAATATGTCTATCAGAGTACGGCCGCGTTTCATTGCCTGCCATCTGTGAATTAACAGGAATGACCGAGGAGCAGATCCTGGTGGATTTGCACGGTAAAATCTACCACTGCCCAGAAACAAATATCTGGGTAACCTCTGATGAATACCTTAGCGGTAACGTTGTAAGTAAATTTGAAGCTGCCAAGAAAGCCAGTCTGGATAACCCGGATTACACCGTTAATGCTGCCGCACTACGCGATGTACAGCCTGTCCCTCTCGAGGCTATGGATATCCATGTAAAACTTGGCGCATCCTGGATCTCATCAACCGATGTATCGGACTTTATTACATACCTTATTGATGAAGATAATATCGTGCACTATAGCGCGGCTGCCGATCTCTGGCAGCTTCGATGCTCCCCTGCCGACGATAATGTGAAAAACAATGCCACCTATGGCACAGACAGAATGTCTGCCGACGTCATCATCAATAAACTGCTTAATAACCGTACAATTACTGTATGGGATGAACGCTATATCGGTGGAAAGCTGGAGCGCTACGTCAATTCTGACGATACTCTTGCTGCCAATGCTAAAGCAGATGAAATCAAGCAAGCGTTTGAGGACTGGTTATGGCAGGATGATGATCGACGACGCCGCTTGGTGGATATATACAACCGGACCTACAACGTCTTTGTTAAACGCTCCTATGATGGCTCACACCTGACATTCCCAGGTATTAACCCTGCTATTACCCTTCGCCCGAACCAGCGAAATGCAGCCTGGCGCACTATTCAGTCCAGCTCGACATTGCTTGATCACGTAGTAGGCTCTGGAAAAACGTACACCTGTTCAAGTTCGGTCATGGAAGTACAGCGTATGGGCCTTCGTAATAAAAGCATGATCGTGGTACCTAATCACCTCGTCTTGCAGTGGGCGCGTGACTTTCTTACGTTATATCCAAATGCAAACATCCTCATCCCGACAAAACGGGATTTTCAGAGTAAATACCGCCAAATCTTGTTCGCTCGTATCGCGACTGGTAACTGGGATGCGGTTATCGTCCCGCATAGCAGCTTTGAGCTTATCCCGATGCCTGCCGATTACCATGTAAGCTTCTTGAAAGATCAAATTTGTTCCATTCGTGGCGCAATTGAAGCAATGGCAGTAGAGCATGGCAAATCATTAAGCACCAAGCGGCTTGAGCGTAAGGTTGAGGCTATCGAAAGTAAAATTACAGATATCACAAACTCTAAGGACAAAGTCAGCAGTCTTGACTTCTCTCAACTCGGCATTGATCAACTTATTGTGGATGAATCCGATGAGTACAAAAACTTGTACTTCAATACTGGAATGTCTAATGTCGCCGGCCTGGGTAACCCCCCGGGCTCACAAAAAGCCTTCGATATGTTTATGAAGGTGCGGTTTATTCAGACAAATAATGGATCAGTTATCTTTGCTACCGGCACCCCAATTTCCAATACGATTGCGGAGATGTTTACCCTGCAGCGTTATATGCAATACGAAGAACTGGAAGCCCGTAACCTTATTCATTTCGATCAATGGGCGCGAGTGTTCGCGAATGCTGTCTCTAACTGGGAACTCGACGCCACAGGCGTTAACTATGTACTTAAATCTCGTTTATCACAATTTGTTAATATTGGCGAGCTGTCAGCAATGTCAATTCAATATCAAGACGTCATTACTGAAGATGATTTTAAGTTCCAAATGAAAGAAGCCGGTATTAAATGGCCGGTGCCACCTGTTTTCACAGGTAAGCCTGAAATGATTGTTGTAGAACCCTCCCCTGCACAATCTGACTACATGACACAGATCGTTAAACGCGCCGAGAATAAGCCCAAAGATCCATCTATTGATAATATGCTTAAGATCACTAATGATGCGCGTAAATGTTCACTTGATATGCGTCTTGTCGAGGAGGAGTGTTCAGATTTTGCGAAGAGCAAGGTAAATGCTTGTGTAGAAAGTGTATACAGCATTTGGCAGCAATGGGATGAGCATAAAGGAACACAGCTGGTATTTTGTGATCTCTCAACACCAAAAGCGGCACGTAAAGGCATTTATGCCGAGGTGCTGAAACTCATCTCAGACTCAAACAAAGGTGATAGCCAGGCCCAACAAGCGCTAGCTAACATCCCTAACGCAGAGCTGATTTCTCTCAATCATGAATACTCTTCCTATGATGACATGAAAGAAAAACTCGTGCGTAAGGGTATTCCAGTTGAGCAAATCGCCTTTATTCATGACGCAAAAACAGACAATCAGCGTCAAAAACTCTACGAAAACATGAATCATGGTCGCGTACGGGTCCTGATTGGCAGTACCCGAAAGCTTGGGGCCGGCACAAATGTACAGCGTTTGCTTGTCGCCTCGCATCACCTGGACTGCCCATGGCGTCCTCGCGATATTGAACAGCGTGACGGGCGCATTAAACGTCAAGGTAATTACTTGTTCGAAACCATAAAGGACTTTTCTATCAGAATATTGCGTTATGCAACCAAGCGGACCTATGACGCCAGAATGTGGCAAACCGTGGAATCCAAAGCACGCTCAATTTTCCAGCTTCGTAAGGCAACACCAGGTGTTCGCGTTATTGAGGACGTATGCCAATCCGCCGCAAGCTACGCCGATCTAAAGGCTGCAGCTACCGGTAATCCTTTTATTCTTGAACAGGTAAGACTTGATAGTGAAGTGCGACAACTGGAAACGCTTTTATCACAGTACAAGCGTAAGCTGATGCAGGTTAGGGATGTCATTGCCGATCTATCTGATTTCCGAAATCGCGCAAAAGCTGATGTCACCAATATCAAGCTCGACATTTCTACACGTGATGCCAAAACTACTAAAAAGTTCTCTGCAATCATTAATGGTAGTACGCTAACTAAGCGCAGCGAGGCCTCAAAACTTGTCGAGGCTGCAGCTAAACACTTTATTAGTAACCGCCAAAACAATGAAGGCGTTCTGTGCCAGTACCGCGGCTTTACCATTAGTATCTATAAGCATTATTTCGGTTATGCAATTAAAGTATCAGGTGAAAATCGTCGTTACACTTCAGCACTCGATGGCAGCAAAGTATCAGGTAAGGGCATCTTTACCCGTGTCGACCACTTGCTTAATGGTCTTGAGTCACGCATTGATATCGTTCTTGAGCAAGAAAAGAAGGATGAACGTAACCTCAGACAAGCACTGCTTGAATCTCGCACACCGTTTGATAAACAGAATGAACTCGATCGTGCCCAAAGTGATCTGAATATCGTTCTGGCTGAATTAGAGCTCATGAAGGATAAAACATATAAAGCTCGCACCGTCGAGGAGGTATTAGGCGCACCCGCAACACATAACAACCAGGATGAAGTCGAGCATAGCGCCCACATAGACAACGATACAAATGCAGAGAGTGTACCGGAAGTCCTATTGGATTCTGACAGTTTAAGTGAATGCATACATGATGATGTTGACAATCATAACAGCCTCGATGCTACCGTCACTGAGCCACAAGTGCCTGTGCAATTCTCGCTGTTTGGTGAGGAAATGGTGGCCTAATATGAAATACACCTGACTTGATCTTACAGGACATGTCAGATTTCAGTCATCATCTATATGCTAAAAGTGGTCAGTTGAAGTGTGATGCATAAATAACTACCTACGTATATTAGGGCCTTAAATGCGGAAAGCGGCCACACCCTTAACGATGCATTTGTGCAAAATCAGTATATGATACTTTATTAGGCGTTCGGAGTTTTGTGATATAAATTAATATAACACGTAACAAAACAGTCTGTTATATACTGTTAGCGGACGAAAAAATAATAATAATCGAACGGCCGCTATCGACCCGAAGCGGACTGTTAGGGAAATCTAATATAGGTGTTGGGCGAACCAATTGTTTAGTTATTCTTTGGAAAAAAATTTGTTTATTAATTATTTTTACATAATGATACGGGCGTATATTGTATTTTCCCTGCTACTCCTGCCTAGCATAACTTACGCTGATACCGACTTATTTGGTATTTGGCTTGGCACATCGAATAAGGAATGGAAATCGCTACCTAAAACAGATCGGCATCATGGCCAACAATATAAGAGTGTAAATATTATAAGGCTATGCAAAGAAAATTATTTCGCGAAAATCCCTATTCGGTTAAGGAAAAATGAAGAAGGTGATGTTTATCTATATAACAAATACAAGATGATACCCGTTACTGGTCAATGGACAATTCATAATGATACTGTTTCATTAAAAGCCATCCAAATCCACACAAATAAATTACATAAAAAGTTTATTGAGGCTCAGTTAGAAGAAGCAAAACAATTAGGATACGAAAGAACTATTCAAGATGGAAAAATCACGACGATCCATAAATATTCTTTACAAGATAATAGTTTGATTAGTAATTTGAATATATACAAGCATCCTAATACTTACACGTACCAAAAATATAAGAATAACATCTTAAATATTGACGAATATATTTCTTGCGGTCATTAGATAAAGATTTGACATGCCATTTAGTAGTGACCGCTTCTGGCCGAAACGAGTCATTGAATAAAGAGTGCTTCTATGTTGAGAGCAATAGCATGTTAATACGTATTTCTTTCGTGTCGCTGATTAATTTTTTCACTACAGCATGCTCTGATGGCTCAGGAGTATCATCAGAGCTAGTTTTCACGCTTAAAGAAATGAAAGTCAAATGTTCTGATTTGGAACAAGCAAGACAAGGAAAGTTGTTTTGGGCTAAACCGGCACTGGATGGATGGGGAATCATCCTGATTTCAAAAGCTAACGAAAAAGATAAGTATGACTTATCGCTTATTTCACATGGCCATGAACATGTTATGGAA
>Ga0316207_10003928_pt1 | contig 13350 bp, 13 predicted proteins | sample 6weekpyrite_MG_FD_204943 | JGI IMG/M metagenome (GOLD analysis project Ga0316207, IMG submission 204943) | Microbial mat bacterial communities from mineral coupon in-situ incubated in ocean water Damariscotta River, Maine, United States -... | ecosystem: Environmental > Aquatic > Marine >... | reverse complement strand
ATCCCTTCTCGGGCAGCAAACAGGCGTTTCTTTGGGCACCCTTGCCTTCATCTATATGTTCCCTTCTCCCAAGGGCCATATCTGGACTTTAACCAGCTAGCGAAGTAACATGCCAGGCACACTTGCATTCCGCTCCGCTTCATTTTAGCAAAACCAAACCACACTTCCGCCAACCAATGATATTCAACGTTAGAAATCACAAGGTAATAAAATAATGCTCCTGTTTTTAAATATATTTTTCTTGCTAATTACAATTGCGGCTACAGCTACTGTTTCTACTATTATGCGGGGGCACGATATAAGTACTCAAGCAGGAATTGGATTTGCAGTCGGCAGCGCAATAGCTACTTTGGGAATTGTTACAATTATCACATCTATTCCTGTGGGGATTTATTGGATAATAGAGCGCAAACGGATGCCAGGAATGATGATTACGGTTTGGGTTTTCGTGGCACTGGTATCAATAATAGGTTTGATCACAGCAAAAACATGACTCTGTAGTTGATGGCAAGTTTATCTATAGCATTTAATTATTAGTTGCAATTGTTATTTCTAACAAAAGCAAGAAACTCGACATTTTAAAGCGTGGCTTCTCTGTGCTATTCCGCTACGCATCATTCTCGCACAAAGAAGCCACGCTTTAAAATGCAAGTTATTACCAACGTTAGGGTTAATGAGGAGGTTTGGGGTCGTGTCTATTTAATAAAATTAAAAATGAAATATCATGAACTAGTCTGGTCTTGTTTCTTGTATTCTTTTATCAATAATTTGATTTCTAAAATAATCGAAAAAGTACATTAACCTCCAAATCATCAAAATTTCACTTTTTTCAACTTCGCTTTTATGCTATCTTTTTCCCAACAAGAAAACAATAACAATCACACCAAAACAAGTCGACCACCCTCGACAACTCATGTGGGTAAATTTAATCCAAACTAGTGTTACCAAATACACCGTGATGAACTGTGCTTTAAAGAAAGTGTTTTTGCCAAATCGAATTGTACATTTACGTCATGTTGACATGAAACAACACGTCACCATGACGCTGATATATAGTTAGAATTCAAATATGAAGAAGACTACAATATATTTGGTTCTCGGTGCATTACCTTTGCCTCTATACCCATTTATCTTAATAGCAAATATAATGAGTTTAGGAGGTGAGCGAACGAGTGAGGCATCAATTATATTAATTCTGCTCACTTATATTTTTACATTTGCTTCATCAATTTATCCCATTGTTTATATTTTTAGCTTTATTAGTACTCGAAGTAAATTAAAAGCACATAGGATCGATGAAGCAATTCGTAATAGCATTATTCCATTGAAACTATTATTAGTCCTAAGTATTTTGATGTTACTATGGTTTAATTTGGAGGAGCCTTAATTTTTCAAGAAATATACAAGATGGGGTCACACAAGATGGGGTCAAGTCTTGATTATTGCATCTAATACGCTTGTAAAGCATGTCCTCCACCCATAACCGATTTGCTCGAAATTGCAAAAATCGCCTTCTTCCAAATAACACTCTATCCAATTTGTCACCAATCTCCTAAAACTCATCTTTTACAAACTTCGCTTTTACCAAAATAATTTTTGTGATAATTTACTTTTCAACACAAACAATAATACACGAACCAATGTTACCAACCCTTACTTAAGGTAATTGCGCCAAATCAGCGCATATTTTGAAATGTTTTAAAGTTGGCGTGTATTTTCAACTTAGTAGCATTCAAAGGCGGTAATCATGAGCTTTACACGGAAGTATATCCCTCGTTTGAATTTCGTTCTTACAGAAATGAAAAATGGCGCTGATAACAAACAATTTGAAGAACATGTTAAATTATTAACGGAAGAAACGGCACACCTCCACCCTATCCTACAACTTGCTGACATCACTCAACTCACCGACATATCTGGTCTTACTGAAAACGGAGTCGCCCTAGCAGCATCAAAGGAAATGAATAGATTCCCTTACAATATCGATAAACTAGCTATTCTTGTATCAAACAAAGAAGTAGAAATTTTGGCACATGTATATAAATTGGTAAGTAGTTATTTTCGAAATGACGTTAAAATATTCTCGGACTTTATAACTGCTATAAATTGGCTTGGACTGGATAAACACGCCGATGAAATTAATAAACTAAGAATGGAGTCGGATAAAAATAATCCTAATTAATTTTAACCTAATCCTTTGCTCATAAACATCAAGCTGGCTCTTAAACGACCAACAAGCTAAATGCTTAGATAGAATGCAGAAAGGATGGACTCATATAATTTACCCAACAGATTGAAATTTTTATCAATTTACAACTATCGATTACCTCTGTTATTATTTTCTGGCAATGTAACCCGCAACACTTTGGTTCCCAGCTGGTCACGATCGGGGAGCCATATTTATAAAAGGGTTTGCGATTCGCAAGCCCTTTTTTGTTTCTGGTTTAGTAGCCAATTTAGTCATTTCAAAATAATTAATCATTTTTATTTTCAAATGCAATAACACGCAATTTTAACCAAATTCTGCTTCCTGCTGCTGTCTCTTTGTCCTTCGATAAATCATGCTATATCCCTATTTGTTCGAAATGAATTTAGTAATGCACCATGCTCAATCAACACAAAACCATTGGGTCCAACACATTACAAAGGTACTGCAAATCTCCATTAAAAAATTTCCACCCAGTCGAAAATTCGAGAAAAGTTGATCATTCAAATATGAGAAGTTATATGATGTATTGGGTGGTTTTGAACTTTTCAGAAAAAACTTAAACACTACACCAACGAAGCTCATTACATACTAAACTAGAATTGACACAATGTAGGCTATCGTATTTAGTTACAATGTAACTATTTTAAGGGAGTATCAGCCTATCCCGAATTGTTCAAATTGAGTTAGATTGATCAAGCAATAAAATATTTATATGATATTAATTAATAGTCTTGACCCCTTTTATACAGTAAACCATCACATACTCTTTATTTTCTTTTTAGCAACCACCAGCTCTCAACATGCCCCTTGCCTTTTATATTAACACTACCGCGCCTGACGAATATAAACTTATCTTTCAATATTTGATAAGTCGTTTCTGTTGCCTGAATTCGACCCACTTCACCTTGCGACTCCATACGACTGGCGATGTTCACGGTATCTCCCCACAAGTCATAAATAAACTTTTTAATACCAATTACTCCAGCAACAACAGCCCCACTATTAATACCAATACGAATCTCCAGACGCTCTTTGTTTTCGAAGCCTTCGATTACAGTCAACATATCAAGCGCCATATTAGCAATTGCTTCGGCATGATCGTCACGCTTTTCAGGAACACCTCCTGCTACCATATAGGCATCACCAATTGTTTTTATTTTTTCCAAATGATATTTTTCAGCGAGCATATCAAATTTAGTAAAAACTCGATTTAAAAGCTCCACCACTTCACTCGCAGGCAGGGTCTCAGAAATGCGTGTAAAACCTGATATATCAGCAAACATTACCGTCACATCCGGACATGCATCAGCAATTGTATTGTGATTATCTTTAAGTCTGCCCGCGATAGGCCCCGGTAAAATATTTAATAATAGCCTTTCAGACCTTTCCTGTTCATTCATCAATGATGACTCAGTACCAAGCACATATTTCCGCAATACTATACTCACAAATATCGTCACAAGAAGAGCTGCAAGCGGAACAGTTTTTGTTGCAATATCACCTGGATCGCTAAGAATTACCATGGGCTCTATCATAGAGGAAAAAAAATAACTAATCGCAAATAATACAATGGTAATTCCAGATACAAGATACATCGTAATCTCTTCATCAGAAGGAAATAACAAAGCAAAGCCTAGTCCTATAGGGAAAAACCATAAATAACTGGGAATCTGAGCACCAAAAATAGGTACAAGACTAAAAGCATAAAACAAGGAAAATGCAACAACGAGCAACGTCGCATTTCGATAATAATGCTTAAAGTTCAAGTAAATGGCTGCAATATATATCAATGGAATTAAGAAATAATAAATAATTAACCAGATATGTCCTTCACTTAGAATTTGTGGCCAATAAAAAACCGTTAGCGTTAGAAGAACTAGAGAAAGCGAATTAATAATTCGCACGTTCTTCACCCTGTCAAGAGTGAGCTGATCATGAATACCGAGCTCTAAAATACGTTTCAAAAGTGCTACAGGTTTATGAAGTTTTTTACTAGAATGCTGAACCATTTTTTTCCTCAAACTACCGCAAAGTCTATAAAGAGGAGGTCAAGCACACTCATAAATGCACATTCTCGATAGCATCATTAGCCACTTTCCTCACAATATGATGCTGCCAGAGCTCCTCCAGCAGATAACTAGCTAATTCAATTATGATGACATCCGACGCTATATCATTCACATAGCGTAACAAGCCTTGGCCGCGGGTAGAATAGGATGTTGACCGAGTAGCTTTCTTCTGCAGGTTATGTGTTTGCGGTTTACCCAACTCTTCCTTCTTTCGAAATTCAGCTTAAGTGGAAAAATCCGGACATGTAACCGCAAAAGCTTCTCCATTATATTTTTTCATGGGTGTATGACATTGTTCGTAATACAGATACTGCTGGACATTGATTTTGTACCCTTTCACGCTTTTTTCCATGAGGTGAATGAATATCCAGAAGACAAGAGCCTGGAAATCTTTATTCAAATTCGTATTTAAGCAATTGATATCCAGAATCGGTAGATATGTGGAGAACAAAACACATCATAGCAAGATTCTAAAAGTATTCAAATGACATAGTTGTCCTGGATAGTTCTGGAAATATTGTACCAATGCAAAAGGTAAGAATGCAGTAAACTATCACATACGTCATTGTCGAGTTAAACTTGGGGTTGATGTCATTTTGACTTGGTTGAATGCGTGCCATATTTAATCCCCTTAAACAGTTGATTGTTGACTGTTGGAAAATGTTAACATATCTCACGTTTTGTACTTGTGAAATATCTCACTGATGCTTGATGCTCCCAACCCAAGAATTCACGGTATCAATTGACAATCATTCAAAGCAAAATAAATGCTTTTATTGCAATATTCCGATAGTTTCATTTTGAATGATCAAATTTCTTTTTATGATTCCTATTACACTGATAATTAACATGACAGAATAACGCATCTGAATTACGACAAGCTCGTTTGCCTTTGGGCCAATATCTATTCAGATATTATTTTCAAACTCATTTGATAACACCAGTAACTTCTGTACGAGTTCAATATTGTAATATTTTATTAGAAGACATATTATATTCTCTGATTTATGGATATCACGACATAATCTCGTTACAAGCGTAACTTTACTATGACAAAATATTATCTCATCCTAATACTCTTATTAAGTTCTCAAACAAGTATGGCTTGTGGTACAGTCAATATGCGTTTCAAGCACTACGACAATATAACTGATACGCATAAGCGTGAACAATATCTCGCTAAAAACTGGTGTCACTTAGAAATTAATTATTTTCCACACAAAGATGATCACCTCGTCTTTTCCGCATTACTCGATGCCATTAAGAACCAGTTTGATAGGGAGCTCATTAACAAACATCTCAAAATGTATCGCTGTGTGTATAGCCAACGCAACAAGAGTGATTACGCTATAATTCGTAACTTCATCGGCCATGATGCATTTGATTCATTTTGCGACGTTGGCAAATTGAAAAGTTCATATATTATCAAGGCCAAGTCAGGTGTAAACCTTCGAAGTAAACCCGATGCAAGTGGTAAAAAGATCGATACAATTCGGGGGGGCGTTTATGTGTACGGTATTAATCGACAAGGTGAATGGATCTATGCAGAGACCTATTCTGGAAAAGGTTATATACACAGCTCCTTATTGATCCAATATTAAAAACAAACGTAATGCTAATTGTTTTAAATCAAAGGCCCCGAGTTTAAACAAAATGCATATTCTACTCGACGCAGTATTATCTGGTAATGGTTTCAAATTGTGCAATATGGCATCATCTCAGATTTTAAAAGTGGTGGTTACAGCAAGAATCAAATAAAAGAAAATAAACGATGCGTTGTTTAATGTGAAGAGAATAATTTAACTAGAAGAGGTTTTTTAGGCATCTTAGTGGCAACTTAACTTACATTTAGCAACCAATATAGCTTTAAATATTGAGTGAAAATCAATTAATCGATTCGGTTTTTTCTAAGAACAGTGCCGGATCAATTTCACCTAACTCGCATGCTTTTAAGAAAGAATCAATTTCGTCGCTTAGCTCCGCGGTCATTATGACTAATCCTGGTATATTCGTTATCATTGAACTTGCATTCGTTTTCATCGCTAACCGTAATGTACCAATCATATCGGGATTTTCACTCGCCATGCTAGCCATGGTTCTCAATAATTCAATTTTACATTGTTCGTATTTCTTATCCGACACACTCATATCCTTTCGCATTATTTTAAAAATAAAAATTATATTGATAAGTAACAGTTGAATTAACGCTTGCAGCGCCCCGAGATTACTTTATATCTAACCCCATATAATATGGCATATTCGAACTTAATATCAATTGGCTAGAGTCCATATTTCTATTCAAATTCGACAAATAGCAGCGATAGATGGATCATGCAGTATTTTAAAGAGGCACTTATGGGGTGAAATCAATAAGCGAATATTTCTTGATCAAACCTAAGTGATTTGCCAGAATGAAACTGAGAATGACTTAATTCACCTAACCAACGAATGAAATGAAAGTGTAATAATGATTTTAATCGGCAGAACAATATTGTGCATAATTGTGCATAAGTTAAGTGTCCTTTTTTGCTTGTCATCGCAATATTGATTTTAACTTCATTTACGAATTGATTTCCAATATGCGTTATTCCAATAACGATTATCAAGTGTAGAGTTATAAATAATTTTGTTATTTAATGCTACACAAAGAAAACATAACACATCAACATAACGTCAATTTACTCCAGCAAATCTATTCCCAATATAAAAATACGTACCACATCAAACGCTGCCCCACATAAATGCAAGTAAATATTGCACTAGACTGTATTTTGCTTAAGAATTAAATTAATATGCGTGTCCTGGATTATTCCTACTTCTGTACTGAAGCTTTAAGAATGACTTTTTTTGATTGAATATCAGTTGTTTTTGATTCTACATTCGCCACCGGTTCACTCTTTATTGTCACTTCATTGGTATCTGGACTGACACTAGCCTTCCTCTTCACTTTTTCATCAACTATTGCACTGTCTTTTTCTTCAGTCTTCAATATAGGCTCATTTTTACTAGCTACTGTTTTATCATTAACATTTTCTGTTTTTGTAATTTTTTGCTCTTCAGGTTTTTTTGCTTTGGGCTTAACACTGTTAAGTTTTGCAAGTTTCGTTTTATGCTGTTCTAACATGAGTAACAGATTACTTTCAGTGTTTCGTAATCGAATGACATCTGATTTTAATGTGTCAATTTTATCGTTTCGTACCACTAGATTTTTTTTCAATTTTTGAATTTCAACATTTGTTAACTTAGTATTTTCATTATATTCTGAGAGTTGTTTCTCCAGTTTTTCAATGCTTTCATTTTTCGCTACTAGTTCTTGTTCCAATTTTGCGATTGATTCAATGTTACTATCATTGCTAACACTGTCAGCATTGAGCTTTTGAATCAAATCCACCAACGTTGTAAATTGATCACTTATGGATTTATCGCGAACATCAGAGTTATTTATTACTTTGCTAATACTTAGAACACGACTATCTTCATCGATGATAATTGACTCTGGTGATTTTTTATATTTTTCTTTAAGTTCGATAACCCGCTTGGTTACTACCAGCGCATGTTTGGCTGCAAATAAAGCTTGTTTTTTTGCCTCTGCGACCAATTTTTTATCATGAGGATATTGGCTGATATTTGCATCGGACTTTTGATAAGCACGAACTGCTTCGGCGTACGTCACTGGCGCTAACTTCAACGCTGCAATTAATTTTGCCTGAGTTTTTATTTCATCAGCTTCATGTAAAGCAGTATATTTGATAACCTTTGTTTCCAAAGCAACAAATTTTGGCAATAACCTTTCTTTATCTTTTCCAATTTTTTCATCATCACTTGCTTCGATTTTCACAATTATATTTTTCAACTCGATCTTTATTTTTTCATAATCTTTGGTGAAAACAGAAATGGCTTCAAACTTTAGTAGACTATCATTTATTGCTAACAATTCCCTAAGCTTAGCTTGAACTATACGCTTTTTTACCTTCGCTTTTGCCAACAATCGATCTGCTTTCGCAATATCATGTATTATACTTTTTTTGGCTTTCCCATCGGTGACAGATTTTTTTGCCTGGATATAAAGTTCATCAACTTCTTTGTAAAAACTCGGCGTGAGAAACGGTAAATTTTCGTTTTTTGCTTCTTTTATTGATTTCTCAAGATCCTGAATTGCTTCTTCTGGAGTCATAACATTAAATTTTGCCAAATCATCTTCGGTTATTTTAACCGAATTACTGATGCCAGATGCACAGCCAAAGAGAATACTAAGACACGCCAAAACAAAAATCCATTTACTATTTATGGCTAAGGCAGATTTATTGATTTTCATGAAATGTCCTTTTGATTAATGGTCTAGTAAAATATCTCTTCACGTTATTAATTTGTCTGTGACTAAAAATACAAACAGATATAAATATTTTTATTCAATTCCAGGAAAATAGACAAAGTACAATATTATTCCAATTCACAATTCGAATGTTACATCGTCCACAAAGTTGAAGTTTAAATGGTAGAAATAATTTCTATTGAATGTTTGAAAAACACCTAACAGAATCATTTAATTATTAATTTACCCGTACGTCATGGATTTAGGTGTTTTAAGTGCGTCATTTTTTGTTCATGACAAAGCACGACGATGCGGTAAGGCAGCCCCACACATAGAGGAGTACTACAGCCATGGGCAAAAAAAGGGGGGTGCCAAAAATACCTAAACCCAAAACTCTACAGGTATTTACCCAAATGGAATTAATCGACTTTCAACTTTGTGATCTAGTTTTTTAAAAAAATAGTTGACAACGAAATATACCCATAGCGTTATGAATTTAGGTGTTAATGTACATCATTTTAGTTTCACAACAAGGCAAAATGACGCGTAATAGCTGGACTATTGCAAGAAATTTTAACGCTGTTGTGGAATTTAAATGGTGTGCAATTAGACCTAATTTTATAACGTTACTGGTATATATTGAGATCAATTATCTACAGAAAACAGTAATCAAAGGTATGCAGACGAATATGTACTATTATCGATTGTATCGAGAGTATTTAACATCCCTCAAATTGGGACCGTTGGCAGCAGGAACGCTGTGCCGTCGAGCGTACAGGAATTTATTTACAGTGAGTCAAAATGCCAGGTATGCAAATACTTTCGAGACATTTGATACTAGAGGACACCTCAAAAAAGCGATTGGTAAACACGTGATAGCACAATACAATAAGCAAGTGGAGTTACTCAGATTGGATTTTTCTTGGATTAATCTGAACAAGGTGGATGAAATCTGCATATTATAGATTAACATTACCTCTTTAATGATATAAAAATATGCCATTTAGCGAAAATACGAGTAAAGCAAACAAACAATATTATTCTAGTTTGTGTTGTTACCGCCAGCACAAACCCGCAGTTACATTCCGCAGAATTGAAATATTGAAAAGCTAGCATTTATCCCATTGCGTACACACACTTTTGCTCAAACAATCAAAACTCAACGTTTAAAGGGGACACTGATACTTTAATAACTTAACGATCACTCACTTCAAAACACGTTTCCAATTTACATTATTTTCTTCACAATAGTCAGCACCTCGTTTACTTGCTTTTGATATTGCTGGCTGACTCACCGCAAGAAAGATTGTAATATCAGCTACAGTTAACCCTATCATCTTCCTTCCCCAATAGCTGATAAGCGCTTTCACAATTGTAAGATTATTGATTCGTCCCTTCAACAACCAATCTGCAGCTTTTACACTCACAAATTGGCAAACAACATCAACAAGTTTTTCTAAATTCCATCCGGCTTGCTGCATTAACCACTTTTCATCCATGTGCAAATTATCTTTTTTTTAACATCTTATCGACGAAATGACTGTTACCTAAGATACACTCATCACTGAGGTAATCGATTTTGTCGATGTCAGCTACGCACTAGTTGATAACCTTTTGGCATTTGATCCTAGCTGATTTTTTGACGACCAAATTGTGCGTCAACTAATTTTGCTCAATAGTTGCCATGGTTGAAAAATGAAATGCTGTAGCAATCCACATTATCAAGCTTATTAAGTGGTTACAAATACAAGAATTTTTGCCCAAGATTTTCTGATAGGTCAAATAACGTCATAACGACTTACTGCATTTGGATATATGAACTATTAAGCATCATAAACTCCCATTTTGTGTTAACATCCGTCGGTTAGCATAACGGTCACGGTAACACTCATTCACTCATTTCTTAGGCCTGCCTCCATCTGCTAAGCAACCAACAAAAATGTTTAACATTCTCCACCTTATTTCAGCTTTTAAATTTATTGATGTTTCTCGATCAAACCGAATTTAGTACACACCTGGCTTAGGCTTTTCGGGTTTTTACCATTTTCTTATCTAAACGATTTTATTTTCGGAATATGCGAATGAATATAGAAATTATAACGACACCCAATAAAGAATTGAAAGAAACAGGATTTGGAACAATAAAATCCTGTTTCAGTGTATTAAATACAATTCAAGCAATGGGTCATAGTGCCAAAGTAACCGAGTGTAAAACGCGACAGGATCTGGATGATGTTGTTAAAAGAAAACCTGATTTGGTTGTCTTAGCGGTTAAGTATATTCCCATTAAGAAAAAAGATGATATTTGGCTATCTGATTTCTTTTGCGAACACAACATAAATTTCACCGGATCATCAAGAGAAGTTTTGAAATTTGATTCCAACAAAGTTCTCGCTAAAACTCATCTAACAAATAAAGGGATTAATACAGCCAATTATTTTATCGCAGTCCCGGGGCAATATAAAAAGGAAAGCGAATTACCCATTACATTTCCGCTATTTGTCAAACCATTAGATGCGGCAAATGGAAATGGTATTGACGATTTATCCTATGTGACTAATTTTAAGGACTTCGAAAATAAAGTGCTATCACTTTATGACTCATTCAACCTTCCAGTTTTGGTAGAGGAATATTTAGATGGTCGTGAGTTTACCGTTGCCGTTATCAATACAACTCACGAAGATTTTGTTATATCAGCGGTTGAAATCATACCCCCTACCTCATCTAATGGCCTAAGAATATTAGGCGAACAAGCTAAAAAAGACGACTCAGAAAATTTAATCACAATTGTCGACAAAGAAGTTGAACACAGAGTAACAAGCTTGGCTATTGATGCTTTTAATGCCCTAGGCGTTAGAGACTTTGGACGCATTGATATTAAAACGGATAATAATGGAGAGTGTTTTTTCATGGAAGCCAATTTGGTACCGGGCATGACTTTTGGATCAAGCTACTTCCCTCTAGCCTGTGATATTGCGCATAATTTCTCTTATGATAAAGTAATTGAGCTAATATTGGCAGGTGGGCTTAATAGAGCTTCTGCTATAAACCGTCCTATTTTGCCGCCCGACCCAGATGACTCATTTGTTACTGCAATATAATAGTGTAAATGATAAAGTGGAAATAAATGAAAACCTGAATAATTAATACTTTCAGTTTATCAAATAGTAAAATAAATGTATGGGAGTTCCAGTGACATGTCCTACGAGCTATTCGTGGAAGTTACTCGTAATGAAACGATAGAAAGTCGGCATTTTGGCGCTGCCGTCGTGTGTGATGCCAGTGGCAATGTTGTGGAAAGTTGGGGAGATATCCAAACCTTAATCTTTCCACGATCTGCATTAAAACCGATGTTAGCGATACATCTGATTGAAAGTGGTGCGAGTGATCATTATGGTCTAAGCGATGCAGAATTATCACTAGCGTGTTCGTCCCATCAAGGTGAACCAATGCATCAAAATTTGGTGGAATCATGGTTAAAGTGCCTTGGCTTAACTGAATCCCATTTAGCGTGTGGCGCAGTTCTTCCTGAACACACCGAAAGCGCCCATCATCTGCTAGCATCCGGACAGCGAGGCTGCCGAACTCATCACAATTGCTCGGGTAAGCACACTGCATTTTTAACGACAGCGCTGCATTTGAATTTACCAATAGAAAACTACCACCTGATCGATCACCCGTTACAGCAATTGTCATTTGATATACTTTCAGATTTGGCGGGTATCGATCTTAAACAGTATCCGGTGGGAATTGATGGTTGTGGCTTGCCCGCGCCAACGATGCCACTATTACAGCTAGCTCATGCTACTGCACGATTTGCGAACCCGACTGATCTTTCCCATAATCGAGCACAAGCAATTTTCCGCCTTCATGAAGCCATAACAAATGAGCCACTTTATATTGCAGGACATGGATCTGTTGTCAGTGAACTAAATGAAATCACCGAAGGTACTGTGCTGGCTAAAACGGGTGCTGAGGGGATTGTTATCGCAGCACTGCCTAAACAAGGCTTAGCGATTGCTATAAAAATTGCTGACGGTAGTGCGCGCGCACGCTCTGTCGCATTATTAGCAATCCTTGACCATTTAGACGTACTTTCTAACGAAGAGAAAAAACAACTTCAAGCACATATAGAGCCTAAAATCATAAATTCTCAAGGCCTTGAAGTGGGCATTATTCGTCCCGCCCTACTATAGGGGACACTGATATCTTAAAAACTTAATGATCATTCACTTTAAAACACGTTTCCAATTTATATTATTTTCTTCACAATAGTCAGCACCTCATTTACTTGCTTTTGATATTGCTAGCTGACTCACCGCAAGATGGATTGCAATATCAGTTGCAGCAAATCCTATCACCTGCGTTCGCCAATAGCCAATAAGCGCTTTTGTTATTGATAGATTATTGTTTCGTCCCATCATCAATAAATCCGCAGGTTTCACACTCACGAATTGACAAACAACATCAACAAGTTTTTCTAAATTCCATCCGGCTTGCCGCTTTAACCACTTTTCATTGATGCTCAGATTATCTTTTTCTAACATCTTCTTTACGAAATGACTATCACTTTAGATACGCTCATGATTTTTTTTGGGGTCAGACTCGATTTATTATTAATTCGAGTCTGACCCCAATACTGCTTCTTTAAGGTAAATCATGAAATATATCAATAACATATGAAAATTTAGAGGTTAAACTCTTATCCAAAATCAGATAAAATTAAATTTCGACATGAAATTAAATCTAAGGAAAGAGCT
>Ga0316207_10003927_pt1 | contig 13352 bp, 13 predicted proteins | sample 6weekpyrite_MG_FD_204943 | JGI IMG/M metagenome (GOLD analysis project Ga0316207, IMG submission 204943) | Microbial mat bacterial communities from mineral coupon in-situ incubated in ocean water Damariscotta River, Maine, United States -... | ecosystem: Environmental > Aquatic > Marine >... | reverse complement strand
AAACTTACATAACGAAATCACAGGCTAAGCGTATAAATGCGGTTATGCTTACCTGTGGACATTATGATGCTTCGGGAGATTTTGCTTTTAGAGTGGGTGTTCCGGGAAAAAGTGGTGTCGGTGGAGGTATAGTTGCCGTAATTCCCCAGAAAATGGGGATTTGTGTCTGGTCACCAGCGTTGAATGAGCAGGGAAATTCATTGATTGGGACAAAAGCTCTGGAACTCTTTACGACAAAAACAGGGCTTTCGATCTTTTAAAGGAGTCACTATGTTTGATAAATCTATTAAAGCGGTACTATGCGATATAGGAGGGGTGCTGTATGTCGGTAACAAACCCATTGACGGTGCAGTAGAGACACTTAAAAAGATAAAACAACACTACCCGATGCGCTTTTTGACAAATACGACCCAAAAAACTTCCCTCCAGGTCCTTGAAAAATTAAAAAATATGGGATTTGACATTAAGAGTGAAGAGATCATTACGGCTCTTGATGTGACGAAAATGTTCTTAGAAAAAGAAAAAAGCTCTGCTGAGTTCTTACTCACAGATGATGCTCTGCACTTTTTTGATGAATTGAAATATTACGATAAAAAATATGTCGTTGTCGGTGATGCCCAAGATAATTTCAATTACAAGAATCTCAATCGTGCTTTTAGAGAACTAATTAACGGATCAGGGCTTCTTGCTATAGCAAAGAACAGATATTTTAAAGATGCAGACAATGAATTGAGTATGGATGTGGGTTGTTTTGTGAGTGCGTTAGAGTATGGCAGCGGACAAGAAGCCTCACTAATAGGCAAACCGAGTAAAGAGTTCTATCATTTGGCTTGTGCAAGCTTACATGTAACACCTAATGAGTGTGTAATGATAGGCGATGATATAGAGAGTGATATAAAAGGAGCACAAGAAGCCGGTACACAAGCAGCTCTTGTTAAAACAGGCAAGTTCTCAAAAACAGATTTGTCTTTGGGAATCAAGCCCGATTATGTTTTTGAGTCTATTGCCGCTATTTCGTAGCGTTATCGACACTGTCCATCACTTTGTTGATAACAGGTGCGATGTATGACATTGCTGAATCATCTTCAATAGCTTTTTGCAACTCTTCTTTTGTGCTGATGGTTTTAATGTCTGTGATCTTTTTGTTTAAAAGCGTAACAACGACTATTTTAGTTGTGTCCATACCTTTTCTATAAGATGCCGCAATACTTTTGTCATCTAAGAGCAGTACCGTGTGTTTAAAATCCTTAAGTCCCGGAAGAATAAAAAGGCTTCTTATGAGAGAAGGTGCTGCACTGACATCTGCAACGAATTGAACATGATGCTCTTGCAAATATGTAGGTTTTTGCGTGTTAAAAAAATCATTACATGTATGAGCTGATTCTTTGTCAAAAGCAAAAATAACCTTATATGTGTCCGCATTAAGTGTGTGTGGCTTTTCAAACTGATCTTTAAGATTTAAATCTGCTAGACTTTTTCCAACAACTAGTTTGGGTTCAACATTTTTGTTTTCATCGTTTTTTGAATTACAACCCAAAAGTAAAAAAGTTGCCAAAATACCTATGATAATATTTTTCATATATATCTTCTCCATGTTTTTTAGTATTATAGGTAAAAGTAGTTAATGGTAAAGTTGTAAAGTTTAACTATAAGTAAAAATAGAGTAAAATTTTATAAACGAAGGTAAGAGGGGAGTTATGCAAGAAAAGGTAAAAGTGGCGGCAGTGCAGATGAGCATGGACGAAGACAGAAACGCTAATGTTGCAAAGGCTCAACACGCCGTCCAAGAGGCTGCTTGTAATGGTGCGAACATCATACTTTTACCTGAACTTTTTGAAGGGCTTTACTTTTGTAAGGATATGGATGAAAAATACTTTGAGTGGGCAAGACCTTTAAAAAATAATGAACTGATACAACATTTTTCGGACTTGGCAAAAGAGTTACATGTAGTTATATTAGTTAGTTATTTTGAAAAAGCGAAAGAAGGCTACTTTAATTCACTTGTTGTTATAGATGCAGACGGTTCAGTGATGGATAATTACCGAAAAACACACATTCCTGACGGTCCTGGCTATGAAGAGAAGTTTTACTTTCAGCCAGGCAATACAGGTTTTAAGGTCTATGAAACAGAGTATGGAAAAATAGGTGCCGGCATTTGCTGGGACCAGTGGTTTTGCGAATCAGCGCGTATATTGACACTGATGGGAGCGGAGATGATCTTTTACCCGACAGCCATAGGTAGTGAGCCTGAGATCGGAGTTGATTCTAAAGCGCATTGGCAGCGTGTGCAGATGGGACATGCTGCGACAAATACCGTGCCTGTCGTTGCAGCTAACCGTATAGGAAAAGAAAAGGGAGAGAGTTGCGAACTGACATTTTACGGATCTTCTTTTATGACGGACTACACAGGAAAAATAATAGCCGAGGCTTCGCGCGATAAAGAAGAGATAATTTATGCCCAATACGATCTGGATGAAAACGCAAAGCAAAGAGAGTACTGGGGACTTTTAAGAGATAGACAAAGTAGAATGTATTCACATATATGTGATAAAAAAAATTTTATTGATTAAGATTATTGTTTATAAGAGAATCATAAGTGATTTTTAAGACTATAGGTGCAGCATTTGAAAAAAGGGAGATTGAAGGACATATTAGGCTGGCATACATTAACCAGAACAATGATGCAGCGGCAACATCGAACATCTATGCAACCTCTTTAGGGCGGCAAAAACAAGATACTCCTTTAAATGACAGGGATGATATTCGCATGCTTCCAAATACCTTTGAAGCTGCAATAATCAGATACGACGGTTTGAAAGACTTTGTTTTTGCTGGAGGCTATATAGACTCATGGGCAGGGTATGACTCAGGTCAGGATATTTCACACTTTAAAGATATTCTAAGAAAGATAGTTACAACGGGTGAAATAAGTACCTAACAAAAATTAATGGCATAAAAATACCAAAGATAGCAAAAATACTAAATGTTTCACAAAGAACTCTTTATTATTGGTTTGATAGATTTGATGAAAAAAATTTAAATAGTGTCCATGAACTTAAAGGTCGCGGAAGAAAGCCACTGTTAAATATACGAGAGCATGCAGCAAGTGTAAAAATACATATAAAAAATCATAATTTCCATGAGATTTTTCTTGCATTTACGCAAGAATTTCCAACACTTGAAATAACATCACTAACTCTAAAAAGATTTTTTAAGAAAATGGTGATGAGTTATAAACGGGCTAAAAAATCTATTATGAAAAATAGTAAGTGGAAGAACTATTTTGATGAACATGCTAAGTTAAAAATAATTAAAAAGTGTGCTAAGCAAGGACTTTGCGAACTATATTATTACGATGTGAGTGGATTTTCTCTTAACTCAAATATTCCTTACAGATGGTCACCGATAGGAGAACCATTAAAAATTCCAGCAAACCGTTTTAGTAAAAGAATTAGTGTTTTAGGATTTCTTAATACAAAAACAAAAGATCTGTTTCATACTATGGCAACGGATAATGTTGATATACAAGTTGTTACTGATTTTTTTGATAATTTCGTTAAGCAAATTACAAAAATTACAATTGGTGTGCTGGATAATGCCTCTATACATACCAGTAAAAAATTTAAAGCAAAAATTGATGAATGGGAAAACAGGGATTATATTTACTTTACCTACCTCCTTATTCCCCTGAACTTAATCCTATTGAGATGCCTTGGAGAGAAATGAAATATACTTGGATGGACTTAAATGTTTTAAACTCGTTTGAGGACTTTTACAAGCACATACAAAACATGCTAGATTTCTTTGGTTTAAAATATGACATTAATTTTGGTTAGGCACTTATTGTATTGTAAGAGTGTTAACGGATTGTTAGCAGTACCTTATATTGTACTGCTATTCTTAGTATCTTTTACAAAACGTTTATAGAGCATTGGTAAAAGTAAAAGCGTTAAAGCTGTAGATGAGATAAGACCAAAAATAACAACAATGGCAAGAGGCTTTTGAATCTCTGAACCTGGACCTGTGGCATAGAGCATTGGTACTAAAGAGAGTGCTGCAATGGTTGCTGTCATTAAAACTGGGCGTAGTCTTCTTTTGGCACCCTCTAGGACGACCTCTTTAATCTCTAATGTTAGCGCCAGTTCATTAAAGTAACTTATCATTACAACACCATTAAGTACCGCAATTCCAAGAAGGGCTATAAATCCAACGGATGCAGGTACTGAGAGATAGCTGTTGGTTATATAAAGACCAAATATCCCACCCATCATAGCAAGTGGTATGGTTGTGAAGATAATAACACTTTGCAAGACAGATCCAAAGGTTACATACAAAATCATAAAAATCAGCACAAGAGCAATCGGTACAACAATTAAGAGACGTTTCATTGTTGCCTGTTGGTTTTTAAATTCGCCACCGTATGTTATACTGTAGCCAACAGGTAACTTGACTTTTGAATGAATGTTTGATTTAAGGTTGTTTACAAAAGAGACCAAATCGATTCCACTTACATTTGTTTGAATGGAGACAAAGCGTTTTGCTCTTTCATGTTTTATCTCTACGGGACCTTTTGTTTTTTTGATAGTGATGATTTCTGAGAGTGATACCGCTTCTGCGTTAGCACCGACCAAGTAGAGATCATCAAGATTTTTTCGTTTGTAGCCTCCTCGAATGATGATAGAGAACTGTTTCATTCCATCGTAGATGGTTCCTATCTCCACACCACTTACTGCTGCTTTTAAAAGATGGGCTACATCTCTCTTATCAAGTCCGTAACTTCCAAGTTTCTCTTCGTTAAAAACAAGCTCTTCGTAGGCTGCACCCTCATTTTTTCGCATATAGACATCTTGCGCACCTTGCGTATTTTTTATAATGTTTTTTATAGTGCCTCCAAGCTCATTGAGTTTGTCAATATCTTCTCCAAAAACTTTGACTACGACATCCCCTCGTGATCCTGTAAGCATTTCTGATGTACGCATCTCAATTGGCTGTGTAAAACTATACTCTATACCTTGAATGTTCTCCAAAACTTGACGCATCTGCTCTTTGAGCCATTTTACATCCGGCTTTCTCCACTCACTTTTTGGCTTGAAAACGAGAAATGTATCGGTGTCATTAAGTCCCATTGGGTCAAGTCCTATCTCATCTGAACCACTTCTTGCAATGATAGATTTTATCTCAGGCACTTTTTTCATAAGCTCTTTTTGTATTTGTGTATTAAGTGCTATACCTGCGGGAATGTTAATATCAGGTGGGGACTCTATACCAATAACAATATTTCCCTCATCCATAGTCGGCATAAAGGTTTTTCCAATATTTCCAAAGGCATAAAAACTTGCACCTAACAATAAAAGTAAAAGACCATAAATAGCAAATTCTGCTTTAAAGGCTCGTTTTAAGAGAGGTTCATACCCTTTGAGTAACCACTTCATAAGGAAGGTGTCATCATGCTTCGGATTTTTAATAAGAAAAGAGGCAATGGTCGGAATAACAAAGAGTGCGAGTAAAATAGAAGCTATGAGAGTAAAGACAATACTTAGTGCTACAGGGGCAAAGAGCTTCCCTCCCAGACCATCAAGCATCAACAGAGGAGTAAAAACAATGATGATGATTAAAACACCGGAAATGATAGGAGTGCTTACTTCAGTCGCTGCTGTGTAGATAATCTCTAAACGGCTTTTGTGCTTAAAATGAGGATGTGAAAGTCGCGCCATAATATTCTCAACCATTACAACACCCGAGTCAATAATCATACCGATTGCAATGGCAATACCGCCAAGACTCATAAGGTTTACACTGATGTGAAAATAGTACATCAAAATAAAAGCACTCAAAATTGCAAGTGGTAAGATGAGTGCAACAGTAAGCGCAGAGACAAAACTTCCCAAAAAGAGCAATAAGACAATTAAAACTAAAACAATGGCTTCACTCAGGGCTTTTTTAACCATATCAACAGCTTTTGTGATCAGGTCACTTCTGTCATAAAAAATGTTGAGCGTTGTCCCTTGTGGTAAAGATTTTTCAAGCTCCTGGAGTTTCTCTTTTACTGCTTTTGTTACTTTTGATGCATCTGCACCTTTGAGCCCTAAAACGAGCCCTTCAACAGCCTCTCCCTTACCATCTTTGGTCACATATCCGTAGCGTGTAAGTGCAGCCGTGCCAACTTGCGCAACATCTTTGAGTCGAATAATAGCTCCGTTACTCTCTACTTTTAAGACAAGGTTTGCAATGTCAGCACTCTGTTTCATACGACCCGGCAATCGTACCAAAAGGGCGGTATCTCCTTTTTCAATTCTTCCTGCACCATAATTGGCATTGTTTTTTTCAATTTTTGCTTCAATCATATCAAGGCTAATGCCAAGTGAAGCCATTTTTGCAAAATCCGGTTGAATACGAAATGTCTTGAGCTCACCACCAAGGGCATTGACATCAGCAACACCTGGTATATTACGAAGAGCAGGGCGTATTACCCAGTCTAGTAGTGTCTTTTTCTCCATAAGTGTAAGTGTTGGTGACTCGATGGTAAACATTAAAATCTCACCAAGAGGTGTAGTAATAGGGGCAATACCGCCAGAAATAGACGCAGGCAGATCACTTTTGATGTTACTAAAGCGTTGATAAACACGATCCCTTGCCCAATAGAGGTCTGTTCCCTCTTCAAAATCTATAACAACATCAGAGAGTGCATATTTTGAGGTTGAGCGTACAATTTTTTGATGAGGAATTCCCTGCATCTCAAGTTCGATTGGAATGGTAATTTGCTGTTCCACCTCTTTGGGTGTCATTCCCGGTGCTTTTGTGATGATTTCTACCTGTGTGGTAGAGACATCAGGAAAGGCATCAATGGTGAGTTTTGAATAGGCAAAGATACCACCTACAAGTAGTGCTATAGCAATAATAAGCGTAAAGAGCCGCTGATGCAGTGCAAATTTTATAAGGTTATCAATCATCCTCAGACTCCAAAGTGCCTTTGAGTGTAATGACTCCTGTAACTGCGACTTGAGATGTTGCTTTGAGCTCTTTTGCTATAACATACACTTTATCGTTATTTCTTCCTAAAACGGTGACATGAACAGGTTTAAAACCATTTGCTTTTTTTATGAAGACAGTGTTCTCCCCTTTAAAATCTATAATTGCTGAAGCGGGTAGTACAAATGCCTTCTTAGTCCAATAGAGTTTGATGTTGCGTTTCTCCTCAGGTAAAATATGCAAACTCTTTACAGGTAAAAGATGTACTGCAAGTGTCTGTGTACGGCTGTCTAGTTTTGTTGCAATAGACTCGACAGTGACAGGTGTATTATCGATATAAAGTGTTGCATTTTTATGAAGTCTTTTTGCTATGGTAGCTGGTAATGAGACCTCGAGATGTGTTCCTGTTGCGTTTAAAATTGTCATGAGATGCGTTCCATCTTGCACATACATTTTTGGGTGTATGTTCAGGTCACTGATTTGCCCACTGATAGGTGCATAGATTTGAATTTTAGCAATAGGCTTTTTTGTTTTTGTAATTTTGTCTGTTTGTGATTTACTTAGCCCCCATTCGATTAAGAGATGATAGTAAAAGTCACTCTGTGTCGTAAATTTTGTAAGTGTATTTTTTGCTTGTAAAAACGATTTTTTTGCGACAACTGCTGATTTATAAAGGGGTTTTAATCTATTTACTTCATTTGTATAGTACTCTTTTTCAATAAGTGCATCTATATACTTTGATTCAAGTTCTAAGATTTTTGGACTCTTGAGAGTAACTAAAAGATCTCCTTTTTTAACTGTGTCATAAATATTCGTATTGAGTTTTTCAATAATGCCACCAACTGGAGTGTCTATTCGAAAAATTTTATTTGCACTGAGATGCCCATTTGCTAAGAAACTGCCAAGATAGATGCGCTGTGTTTGTAGCGGTTGAGCAGTTTTGACCATAGCAAAAAGCTGTGTGAAGCTTAGTAGTGTAATAAGTAAGATTGTTTTCATTTTTGTAGTACTCCTTGAGGATTTATTGCATAGTTGTAAAGGTAGTCAGATACAGCTCTGTGTCGTTGCTGCTTAAACTGTAGAATTGTATCTACTATCTGTAGTTGTGTTTGGGTTGCTTTGAGAATCTCTATGAGACTCTCTTCCCCGGCTTTAAAGCGTAAATTACTCTGTTGTATAAGTAGATTTGCATCTTTTTTAATCGATTTTTCTGTTTTAGAAACATGCTCTTTATAGATACTTAAACGTGTTTTGAGTGCTCTTGTCTCCTCTGTATAGCGTTTTGAAAAAGAGATTGTTTGATAATTCAGTGCAGAGTAATTATGCATACTACTGGCTCTATTTGCTTCATATTGCGTATTGTCAAATGACAATGGAACAGAGAGGTTTACAGTATATCGTTGTGTATCGAGCTCTTTTGTGTATGCCATATTTACATTGACACTTTGTAGCTTATTTGAAGCGACATCAAGTTTGCTCAGCGCACTTTGTTTTTGTTGTTGGAGTAAATCAAAATATACAGAAGATTCTGGAGCAAAGAGCTTGTCTAGATTGAGCGTATGTTTTTTACACTCAAATTGCCCATTAAACGGAATAAGAGACTTGATTTTTGCTTCATACTCCTGAAGTTGACTCTCAATTTTTGAAATTTCCAAAATCAAGTTCTGAAATTCGAGATTTACCATAATCGCTTTATTGGAAGAAAATTCACCAAGTTCGACACCTTTTTGTATTTGTTTGTCTAGGGTGTCATAAATGGCTGCAAGTTCTCCTTTTGTTTGTAAAGAGTCCATGGTAATACAGTACTCACCATAGAGTCGAAAGATTAATGCTTTGATCTGATTCTCTTTTACTTTTTTAAGTATTTTTGCGTAATTTTTACTGTTTTGCAGGAGTGCATTAAGTTGGGAGTGGTGCATCATTATATCTTTACCGACAACAAGTTGATACTCCATCCCCTTGTCGCCACCATCAAACTTAGCGTAAGTAGTGCCACCACCAATACTCCAGCCATCGTTGTAGAGAGAGGCTTTTGTGGCTTGAATGTTCTTTTCGATGATCTCTCTTTTGCTGTTATAGAGATCACTTTGTGTTACACGCCCAAAGAGCGTAAAAATATCTTCTGCCATAACTGTAAAAGGGAGAAGAGTGTAGAGTAGTAACAGTGATTTATTCATAAATGTCCTTTTTAATGATTGCACCATCAAGGGCATTTATTTCAATATTACAATGCTGCGTTGTAATTTTATAATAGAGCAGTTGTCCTCTATGAGTAATTTTTTGAGACTCGATTGTTTGGTCATTACACTTTTTGCGTGCAATCTCTTTTGCTTGATCCATTTTAACTTTGCTAATTTGTCTTAATTTTTGACGATAATTAAGTTTAGCAATTGGTGAATGATTATAGAACATTAAAGGTGTATCATTGCTAACTTTTATCTGTTTTGCATTTGTTACAACTACTATACTAAACAGTATAATCCATATAGAATTTTTCATAACTTTTCCTTTTATAATGAGAATAATAGAGTTTTATATGAGGTGAAAAGTTAGACGATTGGAGGTTTTATGATTGTTTTATAGTAACAAAATACTTTTTCTATATCAAGAAAAATTATGCTTTGTGATTTATTGAATGGAGATATTAGCATGGAGTTAAATATTAGAATAGCAGGAATGTGAATCATATTATGTATTTCATGAATATTTGTATCTTGCTGTGAAAGAGATGATGGATGTTCTGTTTGAGTGATAACATAGACCTGTTCTTTTTTGTCAAGTAAGGAAAGAACAGAATCATGAAGAATGACAAAAGAGAGTATAAAAACAAGGAAAAATGTGACTATTCGATGCATTAATATTTCTCCATTATCAGTTTTTTTGGATTATACTAAAATGATTCTTAAAAGTAAATATATAATACACATTAATAGAATATCAATTGGAACGTAATATTAGAAATTTATCTCCAGAGATCTTACAGAGATATTTTACTGTTGAAAATGCAAAGTATGTTTTACAGGAAAATGTAAAGTCATTGGTTTCTTTTAAAGTGGCAAATATCTTCGATAGTTCTTTTAAGAATTTAGGAAAATTTGATTTTGTATTTTCAAGAAATATGCTGATCTTTTTTAAGAAAGAATGATACTCTCCAAGTCTTCAAGCTTTGCACTTGTAACATCTTTAAACTGTGTGCGATTAAAGGTCTGCTGGCGTTTTGCAAGTTGGGCGGTGTGCGTTGATATGAGAGAGAGCATTTCATCTTTCTGGGTTTTCCCATCAAGGTAGTCTAAAACCTCAACAATCCCGATAGACCTCATGGCATGTGGCATACGTGTATATTTCTGCTCTAAGGAGCAGACCTCGTCTATCAATCCGCTCTCATACATTTTTTTTGTTCTTTTCTCTATGCGCTTACGTAAAGTAGAACGCTCTACGTCAATATTATAGATTTTTAAATCTTTTATGACAGGTTTTGGTGGGTTTTGTGCAAACCATTGGCTTGGAGGCATTTGTGAAGCTTCATAGATCAGCAGGGCTTTTTCTATGCGGTATCTGTCATTGGGTGCTATTTTGTTCATATATAGTGGGTCTATCTCGGTTAAAAATTCATAACACCCTGATAGGTTTTCAAGTCTCTTCTTTACATGTAAAGCGGTCTTGTCGGTGATTTCAGGCAATATGGAAAGCCCATCGAGTAAAGATTTGAGATAAAAAGATGTACCGCCGACTATGATGAGATTTTTGTTCTGTTCTTTACATATAAGACAAATCTTTTTGTACAGATTCATAAAAATATCTACACTGAAGTAGTCATTGACAAAGAGTTCATTTATGCCAAAATGTTTTACTTGTGCCAATTCCTCTGTTGATGGTTTTGCAGAAACGATGTCTATCTCTTTGTAGATGCTCAAAGAGTCTATAGAGAGTATGTAAGCATTTATTTGTTTGGCGATCTTTATGGCCAGATCACTTTTTCCCGATGCAGTAGGGCCTATGATCGCAAGTTGTTCTAAGCTCATTTGTTGTCGTCTATGATCTCAATATCTTGTGACTCACTATCACTGAGAAGTTTTGGTTCTTCATTGGGTGAAATATTTCCACTGAGGGCTTTAATGAGCTCTTTTTCTTGTTCTTTTGCAAGTTTGCCGCTTGCAACGGTATCGATGATCTTTTCGGCTATACGCATTTTTGTCATATTCTCCTGCTGATGAAAATATTTGTCCAAATTGTCCTGATAGGCTTTGAGCTTGTCATCATGTCTGCGTTTGAAATAGAGATAGATAAAATAAGTGACAATGACCAAAAGTAAAAAGAGCATGAGTAGCAAGTAACGTTTGAGTTCCATTGCATCTTGTCGCTCCAACTCTTTGAGCTTTGCCTCAAAAGCCTCTCTCTCTTTTGCCTGGGCTAAAAGTATTTTTTCTTTTTCGGCGGCAGCCTCGAGTTTTATTTTTTCTAAAAGCTGTTCTTTTTCGAGTTTTGCCAAAGCGGTCTGTGAATTAATCTTGGCAAGTTCCTGCTCTTTTTGTGCATCTATTTTTTTAAGCTGTATCTCTTTTGTATTAGCTACTTTTTCTTCAAAAGCTTTTTTTTGTTCAAGTTTTTTTGCTGCTATGTCCTCTTTTGATTCTGTAAGGTTACAAGCACTGAAAAAGAGTGTCAAGAAAAGTAAGATGATAAGTTTCATTATTATGCAAACCTTTGAAAATTTTAAATATTCTACTCAAAACTTAGTTTGATAGATATTAATTATATAAAATTTAATAACTTTGTAATACCTTATAGTGTAAACTCAAATAAAAAGTTTTTTACAATGAAACAATATAACTGTAAATTTATAAATAAAGTTGATTTTCAAGATTTTATAAATAAGTCTGGTATTGATACTCGCAAAAATAATATACTACTTCAAATATTCACATCACTAAGCTCATTACAAAAAATACAAATTGTCGTTGATGAGATATATTCAGTTTTTCCAAATGCCATTATCATCGGTGCATCAAGTGCCGGAGAGATATTAAACGGCGAGATGATCGATAATAATACTATTGTGAGCATATCCGTATTTGAAAGAACGACCGTGAAAGGTTTTTATGTCATTGAAGAAGATTCATATTTGCTGGGGCAAAAATTATCAAAAAAGATATTTGACAAAGATACGAAGTGTGTCATTTCATTTTTAAACGGACTGCAACATAACGGACAAGAGTACCTCCACGGTCTCTGTGCACATAATTTAAATAATGCTGTCATTGCCGGAGGTATGGCTGCTGATCTGCTGTATTTTAACCAAACATATACTATTTTTGCCAATAAGGTGTTTCAAGGCGGTGCCGTTTGTGCTGCCTTGGCAGGGGATGGTTTAGAGGTTTCTCAAGATTATAATCTGGGATGGCGTGCAGTCGGTCCTGTGTTTCACATTACAAAATCTGATGGGATAAGAGTTTACGAGATAGATAACAGACCAGTAAAAGAGGTATATGCAGAGGTTTTGGGGAAATTTGCAGTTGAGAACATGCCGGCATCGACAATCGAGTTTCCTTTGATACGAAAAGAAAATGATATGCTAATAGCAAGATCCATTCTAAATGTCTTTGAAGATGGCAGTATTCTCTACGGAGGTGACCTGGGAGAAGGCGAAGAGGTTCGTTTTGGTATAGGGAGCAGGACCCTTGTGAATCAATATGAGATGAAAAAAGATGATACAACGGCAAATGATCCTCAGGCATGTTTTATATATTCTTGTATCGCGCGAAAACAATTTTTAGACAAAGAGCTTGAGAAGGTCTTTAGAAGTTTGGAACAAAGAGTACCGACAAGCGGATTTTTTACATTTGGAGAGTTCTTTTTCAATGAAGAAAAAGCAAAACTGCTAAATATTACGACAACAATGCTCTTTTTAAAGGAGAAGAACACACAGACCTTAAGGCATGAGCTCAATGAAAAAAGAAGATACACAGATAGATCGAAAACGGATGGTGCTCTTTTTAATCTGATAGATTATGTGACAGAGGAGCTCAAAGAACAGGAAAAAAGATTTAGGGCATCAAAATTTAAACTTGATGAGTTTTTAAAGGCACTCGACAGTGTTATTATAATCTCCAGGACTGATACACTCGGCAACATAACATATGTCAATGAACGCTTTGAAGAGGTAAGCGGCTATTTAAAAGAAGAACTCATTGGAAAGCCGCACAGCATAGTCCGTGATCCAGATGTAGCAGATAAAGTCTTTGAAGAACTATGGCATGAGATAACAAGAGGCAATATCTGGCAGGGAGAATTTTCAAATATAGCAAAGGACGGAAGCAGTTATTATGTGAAAAGCTCGATCATTCCTATTCATGATGAGAACAATAAGATCATAGAGTATATGT
>Ga0316207_10003926_pt1 | contig 13354 bp, 9 predicted proteins | sample 6weekpyrite_MG_FD_204943 | JGI IMG/M metagenome (GOLD analysis project Ga0316207, IMG submission 204943) | Microbial mat bacterial communities from mineral coupon in-situ incubated in ocean water Damariscotta River, Maine, United States -... | ecosystem: Environmental > Aquatic > Marine >... | reverse complement strand
CGATGTAAAAGCCGTTGAGTATTTCCTAAAGGAAAAAATTGCAGGTAACAGCGAGCTGGATGCCATTTCTGAATTTATTCACTTCGCCTGCACTTCTGAAGATATTAACAACCTTTCTCATGCCCTGATGTTGACTGAAGGCCGTGACAAAGTGCTACTAAAGCAAATGGATGATGTTATTGCCAAAATGAAAGAGCTGGCATTAGAGTACGCTGAACAACCCATGCTAAGTAAAACACATGGTCAGCCAGCATCACCAACAACCATGGGTAAAGAATTTGCGAATGTTGTTTACCGCCTACAAAAGCAACGCGATATAGCAGCTGATGTAAAATTATTAGGCAAAGCAAATGGTGCTGTAGGCAATTACAACGCACATTTATCAGCTTACCCGGATTTAGACTGGGCAAACTTTTCACAAAACTTTATTGAATCATTAGGCATTAACTTTAATCCGTATACGATTCAGATAGAACCACACGACTACATGGCTGAATTGTTTGACGCGATTGCACGTTTTAACACGGTGCTTATTGATATCAGTCGTGACATCTGGGGTTATATTTCTGTTGGTTACTTCAAACAGAAAACAGTCGCCGGTGAAATTGGTTCTTCAACCATGCCACACAAAGTAAACCCCATCGATTTTGAAAATGCCGAAGGTAACCTGGGCATTGCCAATGCATTATTTGGTCACCTGGCAATGAAACTACCTATTTCCCGTTGGCAACGTGACTTAACTGACTCAACCGTACTGCGTACTTTAGGTGTTGGTTTTGCACACTCTTCTATTGCTTATTCGTCCATGATGCGCGGTTTAAACAAACTGGAAATTAATCCTGCAGCGTTAGAAGCAGAGTTAGATAACAACTGGGAAGTATTAGCCGAACCAATTCAAACGGTAATGCGTCGTTATGGTATTGAAAAGCCATACGAAAAATTAAAAGAACTGACTCGTGGCAAGAAAGTTGATCAGCAGATTATGAAAGAGTTTGTTGAAAATCTTGATATGCCCCAGGAAGGAAAAGATCTTTTAATTAACATGACACCAATGAACTACATTGGTAATGCTATTGAGCAGACCAGGAAGATTTAGACTGGACTTGAATTTACCCAGATCAGAATTTAGTCCTGTAGAGTTTCCCTTCTGCTAAGCTGATAAGCGAGTCAATTTTCTGGGGCTTTCCGCGAGGATGTTTGAACAAATGATGTTTTTTATCTTTGTGAGTTCCGCAGCGGCCATAAAATTGATAAGTGAAGAAGGAACTTTGTTTTATGCTTTGCTGTTATAAAGCAAAGCTTAGCAGTTGTGGCGGCGTTTTCTTGCTTACTTCTTTTTCGCTGTTGAAAAAGAAGTAAGTCGCCAAAGAGGCGAAAATGACTCGATCAGATCCTCCATCCAGATAAGTACCTACACTTAAGCATAATGCCACTGGGTTACACCCATGGAACAGTTTATAAGCAATTAGGATGACACAAACGACCTCTTAGACTTCGTAAAAGCTTATGCTTTTTATTTTAAAACACCACTTCTGGATAAACTGAGATAGAAAGAATAAACTGACATATCGCGATAAGGCTATTTTTTATATGTCACACACACACAACCCACTTGGCTCATTGACAGCAGAAGACTTTCTTGAAGAATACTGGCAGAAAAAACCACTCGTCATTCGCCAGGCTTTCCCTAACATTCAGTGCCCTATTACCGCCGAAGAATTAGCCGGTTTATCCTGCGAAGGGGATGTTAATTCTCGAATAATTATTGAGAAAGATGGCGAACATCCATGGCAACCCATTTTTGGCCCGATGGATGAAGATACATTTTCCAATTTACCAGAGTCACACTGGACCCTGGCGATAAATGATTTAGAAAAAGTAATTCCCGAGCTGGCCTGGATATCTGACTGCTTTCGCTTTATTCCGGACTGGCGCTTCGATGACTTAATGTCGAGCTATGCGGCTGATCAGGGCTCTGTTGGCCCGCACTTCGATTTATACGATGTATTTATTATCCAGGGATCAGGCAAACGTCGCTGGCAAATAAGTACCGCAGAAGTCACCGAAGACAACCAGGCCGAAGGCACACCTCTACGCATTCAGAAAACATTCAATGCCGAACAGGAGTGGATACTCGAGCCCGGTGATATGATTTATATTCCGCCTAATGTATCGCATCACGGTATTTCACTCGGTGAAAGCATTAGCTTTTCTGTTGGCTACCGCGCAGTGAGTCATGCGGATTTATTAAATGATTTTATTTCTCATATCACACAAAACCTGTCGCCAAAATTAACTTATCAGGACGCAGATTTAAAAGTTCAAGCTCACCCTGCCGAAATTACTGATGATGCAATTCACCGGGTTACAGATATTTTTAAAGAATATTTAAATCCTAATCATCCAGAAGTACGCCGCTGGTTTGGGCTCTATATGAGTGATCCAAAATCTGAAAACAGTGAAGCGTCAGAAGAACCCATAAACTCCATTAATGAACTATTAGAAGAGATACAGGCAGGTGAGACACTCTACCGCCACCCAGCCTGTCGTTTTGCCTATAATCAACAGAAAGGCTATAGCATGTTATTTATAGATGGCACTGATTACGTCACCTCAACCGAATTCGCGATACAACTTTGCGAAAGTCGTGCTATTTCAGTTAACCTTATAAATACGGCTAACCATGACGAAAAGCAACTACTGCTAGACTTATATAATCATGGTTGCATTTATCTGGATGACTAACACAATATGCTATACAACATTAAATTAACCCGCTGGGATAAAGATAAAGACGCACTAAGCCAAATACGTCGCACAGTGTTTATTGAAGAGCAAAATGTACCAGAAGAACTAGAATGGGACGAGGATGACAAAAAAAGCATTCATGCATTAGCAACAGATAACGACAACAAGCCGATTGCCTGCGCTCGCCTTAAAATGGATGGACACATTGGTCGTATGGCTGTTTTAAAAGAACATAGAAATACAGGCATTGGCACAGCCATGTTAAATCAGATAATCAATTTCGCACGCACCTTAAAAATGAAATCGGTATATTTGCACGCCCAGACTTCAGCTATTCCATTCTATGGAAAACTGGGATTTATCATTACTTCAGATGAGTTTATGGATGCAGGTATTCCTCATAAATCAATGGCATTAGATTTATAAGCATTAGAGATTCTATCTATGGCTATTTTTGACTTTACCAATTTTGAACGTCAGGGAAATATTAAAAATGACACTCAGCTCGACTCAGCACAAGACTTCGCACAAACCATAGTTGAAAACACTGATAATACACTAAGAACAATAAAAATATTTACACACGATTTAGAACCGGAAATTTATAATAACGACGAATTCAGAAAATCCCTATTAGGCTTTACCCGTGGCAATCGACATGCGAAGATTCAGATATTAGCAAAAGACTTAACTAATGCCCTGCACAATGGCCATAAGTTAATAAATTTAGCCCAACAACTAACGTCTGTTGTAACTATTAAAGACATACCTGAAGAACATCATCAAATAAATAGTTCATTTATTCTATTCGATCAATCTAGGTTTATTTACAAACCAGATAACAATTCACATAAAGCTATATCATCAAATTGTAAAAATAGATCTGATAGGTTAAATGAATTTTTTATGCTTATTTGGGAACATGCAGAAAAAAATACACAGACACACTCACTTATAATTTGAATTCTAGCAAAGTAGGTTATTTAGTAATTAATCAGGCCTACTGCTTTTCTTGTAATTATTAGCATATCAGCAATATTAAATTGGCCATCAGGTACTGGCATATCATTTATCAATGGAGCAACGTCGGCATGCACCATTTGAAGAGGAGTAATTGCAACTTCTCCATTTAATATCTGCTGTGCAATCATAATATCCAATACATTCACAACACCATCCAGGTTCAAGTCACCATCTGGAATAGAAATGGATATCAAATACTCATCCAGATCTGATATACCATTGTTATCAAAGTCACCAGTGCCGTCTCTGTTTAAATCACCAAAATTTAATATCTCCCAGAGATCGTTCATTCCATCACTATCTGAATCACCATAAACATTAATTAAAATGTTTTTTTGTGATACCAGCCCACCACTATCAATTATAGTTGCTTCAATACTGTGAGTACCAACACTTAAATTAGCATTAAGTTGAGAACCTGTCCCTAGCAAGCCATCTATGGAGGAAGTCCAAACAACACCTTCTGAGAGATCCCCGTCTTCAGAATCAATAGCAACTGCCTCGAAATACACTGTGTCAGTCAAAACAAATTCTGCCCCATTCGATGGTGACAGGATATTAATTGAGGGAATAGTATTGCTTACTGTTAACTGAAATTGCTGAGATACAGAATTAACACCATCAAATACCAGTAATGTAATTTGAGACGAACCAACTACACCAATGTTAGGAAAAATATCTATAGTTCGTAAACCACCACTTCCACTTACATTAAAATCGGTAGAGTTGATAAGATTATTATTCGAAGATATGAAACTAAATGTTAAGGAAGAAGAGTCGATATCTCTTAACGCAAATTGCACTTGTGTAGAGCTACCAGACATTGAAATATCACTTATTTCACCGACAACTGGCGCATTACTTGAAAATACCTGCCAGCCAATATCTTTCATAAGCTGTATAGCCAGCCCGGGACCTGTTGGTGAGCTTGTTATAAAAGGCTCCATTAACTCATCTGGCGATATAGCTGTATCAAAATGAGAAACTGATGAGCCGGATGCTGCAGATGAAGGCGCATAATGCTGTACATGCCCCTGATTAATTCCATTTGTATACATGCCGATATTAGCGGTCACATTTGGCCCAACCCAGTGCAAATCACCTAAATCAGTCATGCTAACTAATCTTTGACTATCGGTCAGATTATCCCATGTTGTATTCAGGCTATGATCTTCTAGATTCAACATGAAGATATCATCTCGTCCAGTTGGCGTTCCAAACTTGGCTCCTGTAGCCAAATTGACATACGTCTGAAACCCAAGACCATGTCCAATCTCATGCATCACAACCTGTAATAAATCCATGCTATTCGATGGCTTGTTCCCATCCAGGCCGTAATACCAGTTAGTATTATTTAAACAGTTATTATTATTATCTACGCTGGTATTAAATATTGCCCTTATGTCAGGGAGAGTAGTGAGGTCTGAGCCAGAAAGAGCATTCGCAAGAGCAACAGGATACCAGGTCCTCCGAACAGGTGTATTTGCAAAGTCTCTAAACAGGGTCACGGTACCAGCCGAGCCTAAAACTGCACTACTTGATGTACAAGTGAGAGGATCAAAGTTTGCCTCTACCTTGATCTCAACATTACTATCAATAATATTTTCCCATATGCGTGACGCAAACTGAAAAACTTGTAGCCGCTGCTCCCCTACAGTTACACCCGTATTGCCTCCAACTGGATTGACCTGAGAAGTATCATTAAAGCCTTCACCTACATCATCAAGATTAATAATTGTAATCTGGGTAGCCTGAGCCATACCCAAGTGCAGGAAAACAGCACATATAACAGGTATTATATTAATGTGTTTATTAATCATCATGGCTGCTTTGAAGGTGGAATAACATAGTCCTGTATTACCACTTCACCATTTTCATTGATTGTTGCAACTGGAGCGGTTCTAAATCGATCTTTTAAATCAACCATCACACCATTTTCAGTTTTAACTTCATTCAGTCCATCTGAAGATGTATTTAGTAAATCACCTAATTCTCGTCTTATTTCTGGCTCAACACCTGATAGAGACTCATTTTTTTTGGGGACGGTTTTATTTATTGAACTAACAGTTACAGGGGTACTAGTTTTTATTTTTACTTGCTCAGTGCCACTTACATTCTCTATCTCAATATTTACTTTCCTGTCATTAAATAACTTTTTATTATTGAATATAAAATCTATAAAAACATATGCCATAAAAAACAGCGCCAATAAAATAATTATTTTTTTTAACATGAATACTAAATTACTTGCTGTTTATGGAAAGTACTCTAATTCTGGCGTTACATTTAGAGCATTTCCATCTGTATTGTATACAGTTGAACTCAGCAGAGAAAAGCCAGGTGAAGTTGACAAGCCTCTTGGGTGTAACACATAAAAATTAAGGTACATTGGATCTATTCCCTGAGGTGCCAGTATATCAATAAATAGCTGTGAACCATTCTGCCGCCAGTAAACCATTCTCTGTGTTTTATCAAATGTGTTTGTAATCGAATCACGAATTGTTGCCTGTGGCACATACAGCGTCAAGTCATCGGCATTGACAACAAGCTCGTCAAAGCCAATCTCTAATGATACAGCAGCTAATTCTTCACCTAGGCCAAAGCTGATTTTTGCATGAGGTAAGGGCTCTACTCTAGAGAAGTCCATTGCAGTATCACCCAGTATTGCATGCTTAAATAGAAAGTTATCACTACTACCCGCACCTGGAACAATTTCAAGATTAACACTAAAAGGCTCACCAACACCGGAACTATTATCTGTTGTATTAGTAGATATATTTACAGTAGCTATTCCTGGTGACACCCCAGATGGAACATCGATTACAAGCACCGTTTGCAATGGTTCATGACCAAAGGCCCATGGCGTGCCAAGCTCTAGAAGAGTTGAATGATGCAAACCTTCTGAACGCCCGTCAGGCCGGACACTGAAAACAGAGCGTACTAGTCCAAGCGATTGTAAATCCCAAGAAGTGTTTGAACTATCAATTAAGCTAACTGATACAGATTGTTTTCGTGCATTTTCGCTATCGCCCACCATCAACGAGACAGTATCACCTGCACGGGCTATAGTGGGAAACGTATTTACTGCTGCACAGCCCTGCAAAACTAGAAAACTTAATAACAATAATCTGTAATAAGTCATATTTAAGTTATTCCACGTGAGACAAGAGTCTATAACTCCATGTTAGCATTTGAAAACAAACTTAGTATCAAACGCATTCAATATCATAATACAGCAGTTAAATATACCAACATTACAATTAGGTGCTATCTTTAGTCAGCAAAATTTAGGCCAAAACCACAAACCACTGTTTTATTTAGAGTAAACAGTAAATAACATTTTTTAGAAATCAAATACTGTAAAGCAATCCGACAACTAAATCCCACTAGGAGTAATAGCTTTTAAAGTTAATAATAAGTTAGATTTACAAAGAGATATCTATAAAAACTCAAAAATCACTCGTTTATCTAGAAATTGATATCGGTGAAATAAAAAGGCGGCTTAATAAGCCGCCTTTTTCTATAACAGACTTTTGATTTATTACTGTAAACTTACTTACGTCTTGCAAACCCAACTAAGCCGATTATACCAGAACCAAATAACCATGCTGCCGCTGGAATCGGTACTGCACTAACTGCTGCTAAATTTTGGATGACAGTGCCTTCTAAATTAACTAACTCACCATCCTCATTATAAGCTGAAGCAGGAATTCCAGATACATCGTCATATACGCTAAAATCAAGCGCATCAACAATTCGCATACCATCAGCACGCATCAAAAATGTGTAGTCACCAAAAAAGTTATAGTGATACATCCACTTAGTACCTTCAGGTATGCTCTCTGTTGGCACTTCTGTCTCTACACCATCAACAACCTTTAGAATTTGGTCTTCTCTGATTGCTAAATCACCCGTTGCCTGAACTGTGACACCTGAATCTTCTTCAACTAAAACCCAAACACCGTCAGGAAGGATACCAGCACCCATAAATGATACCTGGTTATACCAGTCCTCACTCACACTATCGCCACCACCAACTTCTTTTAGGCCAGTTTCAGGATTAATATTACTTACAGTTGGGTTTGTATTATTTACAACTGCACTAGCTTCATAACTCACATCGGCAACGCCGCCATCAGCCATTGAAACATCTAATGTAATAGTGCCGTAACTTCGCATCTGGAAATCACTTACGATCTGCATTGATCCAGTGCCGGGATCAAAGCCACCCTCTGCGTTTCTAGGCTTCCAGGAAAAAAATACTTCAAAACCAAAATCGAACTGAACCTGACCTGCCATAGATTCAAGAGCAGCAGGATTTGAAGCAGAAACAGAGCCGCACCAGCCAGTTGCATCTGATAACGCATATGGTTGGAAATTAATATTCGTTGGTGAGTCCGTAGTAGTATAAACACTATCAGGTGTTGTTGGATTTATTGTTTCATTATTATACATAATGGTATCGTACATATTGAAAGCCATATCGTCACGCCTGACTAAATAATCACCATCATAATCTATTTGCATATTATTAAAGGTAGAACCGCCTGTAGTGGTATATCCCCAATTATAGAAATTCACACTGGCATCAGTATTAGCATCAGGATAGAGTGGAGCATTCGTAAACTCTTGCTGAAAACTATATGGGCTATCGGGTGTCAATCCATCAGGATCTTTAGTAACAACATGTTGTATTTGGCCTACACCTCCCGTTGGATCTAAAGTATTACCTTCAGAAAGACCTCCAAAACCGTTAATAGCCCCAAAATCCTGTGCAGTTCTTCCATCCGCTGCAGTATATCCCCAATCATCAAAGCGGATTTCTCCACCAGTAATCTCAGTAGTCCAAACTGTTGCATTAGAACTAGCCGACACGAGCATTAAGATAGGAAAAGAGTTACCAAATTTTTTATTCATTTTATTTACACTCATTTAATCGTTAACAACGACTAAGTATATTCTTAGATAAGCCTCATACTTAAAGCTCATAGCAAATAACTTAATTAGACAAAATTTAACAGAAAAAAGTGAACATTTAAGTGCCAAACATCACTTAAATATGTCTTTTTTAAGTATTTTTAGTCAAAATCTATAGGTAATTGCATTACAGAACAATTTATTATAACAACAAGAAAAAAAGTAATAATATGGAATAAATTATTGTACAAATTTTCACCAACAAGTGGCTCTATTACTACCTAGTAAACTAATCATAGTGTAATATTACTTTCCTATTACAACACAAATAAATACATTTTTCACTTAACAAAGCAATTATTCCCTAAAAGCTAAATATGTCTTTAGAAAGTCATATCATAAATAATAACAAGCAAATATTGCTATAAACCATCCTGTGGATTTTAAACAACCTCTTATGAAAAATATTACAAATAAATTTTGCATATCGGTACTCTTACTTTCTATCACATTACTCATATCTGCCTGTGGAAATAATCAGCAAAGCAAGGAGAATCACCTTAATTTAGCCAAAAAATTACTTTTAGAAAAACAGTATGCTAAAGCAAGAATTGAAGCTAAGAATGTTCTTCAAATAGATCCTAACAATGCTCAAGCTCATACATATCTAGGTCAAATCGAAGAACATCGAGAAGAATGGAAAACCGCTTTTTTATACTACAAAAAAGCGGTTGAATTAGATCCAGAGCAGCTCTTTGCACAAGTTCGTATGGGCCACTTCCTTTTGCGCCAGGCAAGTCGTCTGAAAGGTAAGGAAAAAGCTGATTTAATAGCTAAAGTTCAAAAACACATTAAAGCCACCCTACAGCATGATCCCTCAAATATTAACGGCCTCATCCTAAAAGCATCACTAGATTTTCAGACTAAAAAGTTACAAGTTGCAATAGTCCAACTTAATAACATAATAAAAAAAGCGCCAAAAAACATTAAAGCAATACTTTTATTAACACTAATATATGAGAAACAGAACGATATCGAGAAAATACAACAAGTACTTGAGAAAGGTTTAACGAATAATCCAAAAAATAGTGAACTATATTTACATGCTGCAAGATTTTTTTCTCAGCATAAAAAAATTGACCTAGCAATAAACACATTAAATAAACTCATCAATACTTACCCAGAATCATTAGAATTTCGTCTTAAGCTGGCATCATACTATTTAACGCTTAAACGCGATAATGATGCAGAATTCATTTATAAAGGAGCAATTAAAGCCAATCCATTAGATGTAGAGAGACACCTTGCATTAGCTGAGTTCATCAGCGTAAAAAGAAGTTCAAATGATGCAATCACTTTCTTGAAACAATCGATTAAGACACTACCAAACGAACCTATGTTAAAGGTAGCGCTGGCTATAATATATGGAAAAAAAGGTGACTCAGAAAATTCCATACCAATATTAAATGAACTAATTTCAAGCAATATCAACAATCGCCTACGTATAACAGCCCAAAAAGAACTAGCTAAGACTTACGCTTTGTTAGGAGACACAGATAAGGTAGAAAAAATAACTAGACAGATATTAACCGAAAGTCAGAATGATTATGATGCATTACTAATCGGTGGGAAGAATGCAATGCTTCTAAAACAATATAGCACTGCAGTCTCAAACTTTAATTTAATTTTAAAAAATCAGCCAGACTTAATAAGTGTATTATTACTACTATCTGAGGCTTACCAAAGGCAAAACAATATTATTCTTGCAGAGCAAGCATTAAAAAAAATTCTAGTCATAAATCCATATAACGTACAAGCAAACGTTGGACTTGCTCGATATTCCCTAGTAGAGAAAAATGATGAGCAGGCATTCAAATACCTAAAAACAGCACTTACAAAACAACCTGAACATCTACCAGCGCTTATCCTTTCTTCTGAATTACTTGCTCGAAACTCAAATATAAAGGCCCTAATTCCTGTTCTCAATAAAATAAAAGAGATTGCACCTAATAGCCCAGAAGGCTGGTTTCGAATGAGCCGTATGCATTTAGCTTTAAAAAACTTTGATCTAGCTCAAGAAGAGATGTTAACCGCCTGGGAGAAATCTTCAGACTCCATTGACTTACTTGCCGAATTAATTGACATAGAAATTATTTTGAAAAAATATAACCAATCTAGGAAAAGACTCAATAAAATACTAACAAAAGACCCCAAACACAAGACAGCTCATAAGTTTTTAGGCATGATAAGTTTGGCTGAAAACAAACCAGAACTGGCAGAAAAAGAATTTATTCTTCAGTTAAAAACCTCTCCAAAAGACATACTGACCCATATGGAACTGGCTAAGATATCTAATTCAAAAGGCGATTTCGATAAGTCTGCAGACTATTACGAACAAGCGTTAGAATACAAACCTGACGATTTGCACTTAATATTCGGGCTTGCCAGTACTCGTGAAAAACAACAAAGATATCAGGATGCAATTACACTCTACAACAAAATTTTAGATAAAAAACCAGATGATGCCATTTCAATAAATAATTTAGCTATGTTATTGGTAAATCACAAATCTGACAAAGAAAGTCATAAGCAAGCAAGAATTCTTGCTGAGAAATTTATTGGAAAAAATGAGCCAATATACATGGACACACTAGGCTGGGTTTATTATAAGATAGGTAAATATGAAAAAGCGCTACCTGCACTAGAATACGCCGTAAGACATGCACCTAAAGTAGCCATTTTCCAGTATCATCTTGGAATAACCTATGCACAGATGGGCCATAACGACAAAGCTCGAACACTTTTACAAAATGCTATTAACGCGAAATATTTTCCTGGTAAAAAACACGCTAAAAGCGTACTACAAAACCTAAACTAAAAATTACTTATAGATTATTAACACCTCACGACTAAACAAGAATTACAAACATACGAACTATCAATACAGGTCAAATATGTTAATCATGAGCAGCACAAACACCCTCAATCACCTACTAGCACAAGCAGAACAACTACGCACATCAGGACGTTTAATAGAAGCAGAACAAGCGTTCCTTAAAATCCTTCAAATAGATCAAAAAAATTATAATGCATATCAAGCTTTATACCGCATCATGCATAAAAATGGTCGCACAAAAGATGCACTTGGATATCTTGTCCGTGCAAATGCTATAAAACCAAGCTCGAGCTTAGATAATAAGATTGATAAAATAATAAAGAAATGGACTCCAATCAAAAAAGGTAACTTGTACCAGCAACTAGCCTTGTTTCAAATGGATACTGGAAATACAGTAACAGCTATAAACACTATCCAAAAGGCTCTAAATTACACCCCAAACAATAAAGAGACTCTATATTACTTTAGTCGCTTACTAATGGATATTCGTTTCACTTCTAATATTGATAAAAAACTACGTTCAAACCTCATAAGATCACTCACATCCACAGCTTCAGATAAGCAGTTCATGGCACATGCTGCCACAAGCGCTTTAAAGTGTAATCCTGAGTTTACAAGGTATTTAACACCAATATTAAATGGAAATATCGATATTAATTATACTGATTCTTGCCTGATAAATATTTTAAATGATGAATTATTTATAAGCCTATTAACCACTACTTTAGTTACTGATAAAGAATTTGAAAAATTAATAACCATTTTACGTAAAGACATACTCAAGAATATCATCGAGGATGATAGCAATATTCCTAAAAAATCCATAAAAAAACTAGCTAACTTTATTACCGCACTTGCAACACAATGCTTTAATAATGAATATATTTTTTATGTTACCACTCAGGAAAACAAATGGTTAGACACACTGATTTCTAGTCTAAACAATATATCGATTGAAATATCTCCACATTTATATGCAATTGCTGCCACATACAAACCACTTATCCAGCTTATTAATGCAGAACAAGTTTCTCAAATTAATTTAGGCCATCCCTGGAATAAGATTATTTCTTTACAAGTAACAGATCTGCTCAAGGAAAAGCAATTAAAAACAGAAATAGGTACTTTATCCGAAGTAAAGAACAGCGTATCTCATGAGGTACAAGAACAGTACGAAGAAAACCCATTCCCTAGATGGCTATATCTTCCATTGACCCATAACGAAAACTCTATAGAGGCATATTTGAACAAACAATTTCCTCAACATTATTTCAATGAAACTATTCTTCGTCCACTAGAAATCCTAGTTGCAGGCTGTGGCACAGGATTAATTCCCTGTACCTATGCCAGAATCTTCCCTGATGCCAGAATCTTAGCCATAGACCTTAGCCGCGCTAGTCTTGCTTATGGAAAACGAAAGGCTATGGAGCTCGGATTAAGCAATATTGAGTTTATACAGGGAGATATACTAGCTCTAGGCTGCCTTGATCGTAAATTTGATTTTATCAATTGCTATGGCGTACTCCATCATACGGGAAATATTCATGATAGCTGGGCAATTTTAAAAAGCCTATTATTACCAGGTGGCTTTATGGAAATCGGACTTTATAGCCGAATCGCACGAGAGGGTGTATTTTCAGTACGTAATTATATTGAAGAGAAAAACTATCCAACAACTCCAGAAGGAATGAGACAATGCAGAAAAGACTTACTTAAAACAGACAAACCATTACTTCAGCAGGTTGTAAGTACATGAGCTTTTTACAGTAT
>Ga0316207_10003925_pt1 | contig 13355 bp, 10 predicted proteins | sample 6weekpyrite_MG_FD_204943 | JGI IMG/M metagenome (GOLD analysis project Ga0316207, IMG submission 204943) | Microbial mat bacterial communities from mineral coupon in-situ incubated in ocean water Damariscotta River, Maine, United States -... | ecosystem: Environmental > Aquatic > Marine >... | reverse complement strand
TAAAGAGATCAGGCGACGTTTACTTCATCACGCCCTGTTTCAATGGAAGTACTGTTCGCGGCAGTTGTGACGACCACAACTGGGACGGGTAATGCATTCTTGCGTTGCGTGCCATTCAGGTAACTGCGGCCCAGGTAACCAGAATCCTTACAAGCAAGGAAGACGATCTCAGAATGACCACGCAGGTAGCGATTCAGACCGGTAACCGGGTCACCACTGAGTGTGGCCACTTCAACATCAATGCCTGCAGCATCCAGTGCACCCATATGAGGACTGAGTAACGTGCGAGCAGTTGTTTCAGACTGGAATGTCAGAACAGACAATTCGTGCTGCAAACGTGAGCATGTCTGAATAACGTATTCCATCACCTCGGCAGGCAATTCACTACCCAGGTAGATAGCAATACGGCGTGCAGCGCTCTTTGATCGTGATGCGGCAAAGTCAGGCGTAATGGCTTCACCGTTATCCATTGCCGTTAATTTTTGCTCCAGCATACTGGTTTTTTCCTGCATGCTCATATGTTCGCCGGCATGCGCAAAGGCAAGCCCATCCAACATTTGTTTCACAGCCTCGGTTAACTTCTTCATCATTGACTCCAGAAAGATAAATCCCAAAATTTTGTAACACATGCAGCAATTAGCATGCCAAGTTTATTTTGGCATATTAAACAATGAGTTATGTATTTATAAATTTTAGGTTGTTACAAATTGTAACACATACGGCGTGTAGCGTTGTATGCGTGTGTAACACTGTTGTAATATGCAACAGTGATTCGCCACTGGATGGATGTAGATACAGACATGACCAGCCTGCGCAGTAAGATCCTGACCTCGTATGGGCTCTCAATGGGTGCAATCCTGATCTTCGTTGCCATTGTCATTACCGATCTCAAATACCTCGAAGACCATATAATAGAAGGCAAGGCCGTAGATGACCTGTATATCGCGAGCCAGGAAATTCGTCGCAACGAAAAAAACCTGTTCCTCTATTACACGCCCGCTAACCTGGAACAACTCAGGGAACAACTTGATACCGTACACACCACGCTGAGTAATGAGCACCAGGCATTTGAAACAATTGCTGGCCAAACCGACCTGGGTCGACTCGAAAACGTCCTTAAACAATATCGCGCTCAACTTGATCGCTATACCGCCCTGCCTGCCTCTGCACGCGCCGCAAGTCAGGAAAGCATTCGCATTATCGGTCAGGAACTTAGTCGGCTGACGCGAGGCATGGAACAGAAACAACGCGGTATTCTCACCGAAACAACGAGTATCGCGGCATTGACCCTGACACTTGCCTCTTTCGCAGTAATCCTGTTTGGGCTGTTCAGTGCGATGTACATGGTCCGCCGTGTCGTCAAACCAGTGAGCCAGCTTGAAAATCAGCTCGACCAACTTGCCGACGGTGATGTGCAGGCACTCAGCCAGCCATCAAATGATAAAGAGATCCAGTCATTCGTTTTTCACTTTAATTCCATGCTGGAACAGTTACGTGAGCAACAGACCCAACTGCGTCGTAATGAACGTGCCGCAGCCCTGGGGGTACTTGTATCCGGTGTTGCACATGAACTTAATAACCCGCTCTCAAATATTTCTACTTCGACCCAACTATTGATGGAAGATGATGGCACCACACGCGAGGAGTTGCAGAAACAATGGCTATCACATATTGATATGGAAACGGATCGTGCACGACGCATTGTTCGTCGTTTGCTTGATTCGGTCCGACAACCTACCCACGATATGCAGCACCTCAGTGCCGCAACACTTGTACAGGGAGCGGCGCTACTGATCCATCGCCTCTTGCCACAAGACGTCTTCCTGCATATCGAAGACATTGACGATGGCACCCTGCTCGTGGATCGCGAGCGCATGCAACAAGTCTTTATAAACCTCATTAAGAACGCGGCGCATGCCGGCGCACACAATGTCTGGATTACCGGTCGAGAAAGTACGTGGAAAGAATCCAAGCCGGTCAACAGTAACAACCTCGCCGGTGATACAACCGGCATTGCCCAGTTCACGCATGTCATGCTGATGCGTGTTGAAGATGATGGCCCAGGTATTCCTTCTGAAAATATGCCCATGCTATTCGATCCGTTTTTTACAACACAATCGGGCGGTGAAGGCACCGGTCTGGGCCTATATCTGGTTGAAGAAATCGTCAATGAACACCGTGGCTGTGTAACCGTTGATAACCGACCAGAAGGTGGTGCGCGTTTTTCTATCTGGTTACCTCTTGAACATACAACAACCTCATCACAGGATCTGGAATGAGCGAAGAAACATCACACATCCTGCTTATCGACGACGAAGCGATTGCACTCTCTAACCTCAGCCATGTACTGGAGCGCGAAGGTTATGCTGTGACCGCATGCAGAGACGGCGAGAGCGGTATTGCAGCCATGCAGGCAACGGAGTTTGATCTTGTCTTAACTGATGTGCGTATGCCGGGGATTGATGGCATGGGCGTGTTACGCCACATTCGCGAATCCACACCAGACGTGCCTGTCATTATGATCACCGGGCATGCCTCACTGGATTCAGCTGTCGATGCCATGAAGGCCGGTGCATTTCATTATATTTCCAAACCGTTTCGCCTGGATGAGGCACGTGAGGTCGTACGCTCAGCACTCGACCTGCGCAAAATCAAACGTGAAAACAACCAGCTCAAGCGACGTATCGAAGACATTTCCAACATGGCATCGATCGTTACGCAAGATTTGAGTATGCAACGCCTGTTGGAAACAGCGCGCCAGATAGCCGCTACTGATACCAGTGTTGTCATACACGGCGAATCCGGTACCGGTAAAGAGCTCCTCGCCCGCTTTATTCATCAGCACAGTCAACGGGAAGAAGGTCCATTTGTCGCGTTTAACTGTGGTGCACTACATGAAGAAATCGCTGCCAGCGAATTATTCGGTCATGAGAAAGGTGCCTTTACCGGTGCCAACGCCACCAAGATCGGACTCTTCGAAGCGGCCCAGGGTGGCACTCTGTTTCTTGACGAAGTTGCTGAAATGCCGCTGCTTATGCAGGTCAAGTTACTACGCGTGCTACAGGAGCGTGAACTGATGCGTGTCGGCTCAACCAACCCTATTAATATCAATGTGCGCGTTATCGCCGCCAGCAACCGAGATCTGAAAGCTGCTGTCGATGAAGGCCAGATGCGCAACGATCTCTACTTCAGGCTCAATGTTGTAACCTTGACCCTGCCTGCCCTGCGTGAAAGGCGTGATGACATTCCACTACTGGCGTATTATTTCCTGCGCAAGTTTTCGACCGTTATGGGCCGCGACCTACAGGAAATCAGTACCGATGCCATGCAACGTCTGGTCGACTATGACTATCCCGGTAATATTCGCGAGCTGTCAAACTTTATCGAGCGCGGTGTGGCACTCGCCCAGGACAAGACGCTCGACATCGAACACCTGCCACAAAACCTCGGCTCACTGAGTGTACGTGTCTTCAAACCCGAGATGGCTGCCACCCCCACCACCCTGAAAGAACAGGAGAAAGAACACATACTTAATGCCCTGAAAATGGCGGATGGCAATCGAACTCAAGCTGCCAAAATTCTGGGTATCGATCGTGTTTCTCTCTGGCGCAAACTCAAGAAATTGGGCATTGATTCAAATTAGTTCTATGCAACCCTAGTACTACCCGCGTTATAATAGTGCCGCTGGATTACCCCCCCCCTATCGTAAACGGGGACATTACACGTAAACCAGAACTGTACGTAACCAGGAAACAGAGACAATGAATCGACCCAATGTACCAAAAACTTACCCCGGTGTGGACAATGACATCAATGGTGGAATGACCATGATCGGAAAGATCATTCGCGATGCCTGGGTGTTTGGCATCCTGCCAGAAGGTGAAACCTGCCAGGATTGGGAGATTTCCCGTATTGATGCCGTTCATCAACAAGTCAACAATGAATGGGATAAATACGGCTGTATGGTAAGTGATTTACCCGATGAGTTACGTGAACGTCATAAACGCATACATGATAACGCGATTGTTGAGGCAAAAACTCGGGGCTGGGACCCAGAAGCAATTGGCAGTGACGAAGACTAAACGGTTCTCAACTCGACCACGGTTCAGGACTGCGTTACCAGGTCTCGCCGTAATTCTTCAATCGCTTGCTTAGTCAATACGCTGCGACGCTCATCACATAATCGTCCCCCCAGGGATTCAGAGATATCCTGTGCTGATTCCAACATCAAATCAAAGGCGGATGTAGCAGAGAACGGACCCGGCAGTTGCATAATTAATAGCAAGGCAGGCGTAGCCAGCTCATCCATCGCTGCCAAATCAAATGTTCCGGGTTCGATTGCGTTGGCAAGACTGAACAAGGTTGCGCCCTGTTCATCGTGACGGTGAAAAATCCCTAAATCACCAAACTGCAAACCCGCTCGCATTACCGCGCTCAGTATATCTGGTCCAGCAAATTTCTCACCATTACTGGCCAGGATATGCATCGCGATAATACGCGCCTCAGCCGGTGTTTTATTTGCTTTTGAAGACACCGCAGACGATTCAATTTCATCACCGACTATCGGCGCGTTATTTTCTTCAATAACAAGGTCATCAATTTCGATTTGCACTGAATGATCAATGTCGTCATCGCTGGAAATAATCTCTTCCAACGCTTCAAGTTCACTGGTCAATTCAGGTACCGGGTCTTCGAGTTGTAGTTCAGGGTCAATATCAAGATCAGGCTCCTGTAAACTTGCCTCAACATCATCACGCCAGCTTTTGGCTTCCTGTTGCTCGATGTTGGTATTTTCAGGTTCCAGTTTTACTGCGGGAGTGTCGGGGTGCAGATAGGCAGAGGCTACCAGAGAGGCATCCGTTTCTGGATCGCCACTACGGTGCCCAACAATGCGTGTTTCCCTACCATCTTCTGAGACACCGCCCCAACGTTCATAACGTGATTCGCGTTTACGACGTCGGATGCGTTCCCAGAAAAAAATCAGCGCAATGATGACACCACCTATTATCAAGAGTGAAATGCGCAACGAATCCATCTATTTCCTCGGAATAGTTGTACCACTAATTATTATTGTTTAGTCAACGCAGCTGTTTACATGGCTGCGAGTGATGCTGCCTCGTCTACGTCTACTGATACGAGTCGTGATACGCCCGGCTCGTTCATGGTTACACCCATCAATTGGCCTGCCATTTCCATGGTTACCTTGTTATGGGTGATAAAGATAAACTGAATACGGTCAGACATTTCTTTGACCAGTTCACAGAAGCGTCCAACATTGGCATCATCAAGTGGCGCATCAACCTCATCAAGCATACAGAACGGTGCAGGATTCAATTCGAAGATGGCAAACACAAGCGCGACTGCCGTGAGTGCTTTTTCACCACCCGATAACAAATGAATCGTGCCGTTACGTTTGCCTGGTGGGCGCGCCATGATGGTGATACCCGTGCTCAACAAGTCATCACCGGTCAGCTCCATGTAGGCATGTCCGCCGCCAAACAACCTCGGGAACATCGCCTTGAGACCATCATTAACCTTGTCATAGGTTTCCTTGAAGCGTGTACGCGTCTCGCGATCGATCTTGCCGATGGCATTCTCGAGCGTTGTCAGTGCATCAACAAGGTCTTCCATCTGCTTGTCGAGGTACTCCTTACGTTCAGAACGTTCCTTGAACTCATCAATTGCTGCAAGGTTAATTGCACCAAGACGTTGAATGCGATTTTCAAGCTTGGTCACTGACTCCTGCCATGTGTCTTCCGTCGCATCATCAGGCAAACCCTCGTAGAGTTCTTGCAGGGCAAAACCTGTCTCTTCAATTTGTTCCTGCAGGGTCTGCAGACGGACATTGATGCCCTGGAAGTCCATACGCAGTTGTTCAAGTTCACCACGAATGCGCTGCACCTTGCGATCAGCGTGCCCGCTGTCATCGGTTGTTTCGCGCATAGTGTGTTCGATATCCTGCACAGACTTACGCGCGGCATTGAGTCGCTCTTCAACTTCCTGGCGTAGTTTCAGCGCTGAGGCGAGTTCCTCTTCCATTTTGGCAAGTGGTTCTGCACCATCTTTGACTTGTTGCTCAAGTTCGTTGCGGCGCTGTTGAAGGGTATTCAGTTGTGACTCAATACGCTGCATGGCCTGACGGGTTGAATTAAGCTCAGTATTAATAGACTCCATACGCAATGCAAACGTATGAGCTTGCTCATGATCTGCGCGTGCCTGATCACGTGCCTGATCGAGATTCTCACGCACATTGTCACGTCGCTGCTCAAGCTCACGGCGGCGAGACTCGATAGTTGCCACCTCTGATTCGGCCTGCTGTAAACGCCCCTTGGCGGAGTCTACGGCTTGCGTATCTGAATCAATCTGGCCACGTAATTCTGTCAACTGATTCTGAATATTGGTCGTACGATTACGCAACTGTTCTAACCGTGTTTCATTCTTACTCAGCGCCGCGCGGATCCCTGATAATTGCTGGTTAGCGGCATCAAGTTCTTGTTGCAATTCATCACGGCGTTGCTCAAAGCCATGCAAGGCTTCACGTCCCTCATCGAGAAGGCGCTGTTCATTTTCAACTTGTGAAGACAGCTCACCGATTTGTTTTTCAATGTCACGAATTTCTTGCTCACGCTGCAACACCCCTGACTTCTCATCAGTGTTTCGCGTCATGCGTAACCAGTTTGGGCCAACCCAAACGCCATCCGGTGTCACAACTGATTCATGGGCTGCCAGGCGGTTACGTAAAGACATTGCTTCATCAATTGATTCGGCCGTATAAATGCCTGCTAGCAGCGAATCAAGCGCCCAATCAGAGCTGACATACCCGGATAGTGGCGATGCCACATTCCTGTCCGATGGCGCAATCTCCACAGACCGATCGAAAATCCCGATCGCGCCTTTATCCAGCGCTGCGAGCGCAGAACCAAGATTGGCGGCCTGGCTGACACCAATCGATTGCAGGTGGAAACCCAATACTGTTTCAACGGCCGTCTGCCAGTGCTCGTCAACCTTGATGGATTCTGCCAAGCGTTTGGCATCATTCAGGCCATTTTCAGTTAACCAGTCGGTAATGTCGGTATCACCTTTACCGAGCGCATCTTCCTGTAAGGCCTTTAGTGATGAGTGACGACCTTGTTGTTCTTGCAAGCTACGACGTGCGGTATCCAGCGCATGGACATGGGTTTCGTTTTGTTCACGCTGCGTTGCAATCTGTTGCTGACACTCTGAAAGATTTTCAGTCTTGCTGGCAATGACTGAATCTGCCTGGCCCTGCTGTTCTTTAAGCGTACTGATCTCGCGTTCAAGTTCATCGGTACCGAGTTCGCGAAGCTCTTCTTCATAACGTGACACGCGCGTATGCAATTGCTGCTGATGGTCTTCCAGGTGCTGGATGCGCGTTTGTTCGACCTGCACGGTCTTGCCCGGCTCAGCCGCATTGCGGTTAAACTCTTCCCAGTCAAGCTGCCAGTCATGCATGGCTTCTTCAGCCTGCTTAAGGCTGGCAGACGAGGTTTGCTCGGCTGCACGTGCCTGCTCGAGCGCGGGTTTGATTTCTTCAGCTGACGCATTGAGTTCATTAATACGGCGCTCATCGGTGGCCAGTGTCTCCTGCGCCTCGCTGAGTGTCTGTTCAAGCTCAGCGGCATCATTTTGCAGTTGCTGGCGTTTTTCTTTCGCATGCTGGATGGCTTGTTCAACACGCGCGACATCTGCACCGAGCTTGTAGTACTCGCCCTGCACTTCGTTAAAGTGATCGTGTGCTTCTGTATGCTGTTCACGCAGGCTCTCAAGCTTTGACTCGACCCCACGCAAGTCTGCAACAGCGGCCTCGTAGGCAGTCTCTTTTTCAGAAATCGCTTTTTTCTGAGATTCGGCATTTTCATCGACAGTGCGACGACGCAGTGCCAGCAATTGTGCCTTGGCAACGCGCTCTTCCTGTTTCAGCACCTTGTATTTTTCTGCGGTGTTGGCCTGGCGTTGCAGGTGAGCCAACTGCTTTTCAAGCTCATCGCGCAGGTCATTAATACGATCCAGGTTTTCACGAGTATGTTTAATGCGGTTCTCTGTTTCCCTGCGGCGTTCCTTATATTTCGAAATACCGGCAGCCTCTTCAATGAAGATACGCATTTCTTCAGGCTTGGCTTCGATAAATCGTGAAATCATACCCTGTTCGATAATCGCGTAACTGCGCGGTCCCATACCGGTACCCAGGAACAGATCCATGACATCACGACGACGGCAGCGTGTACTATTCAGGAAGTAACTCGATGTTCCGTCACGGCTGACCGACCGCTTGACCGAAATTTCATTGAAATTCGCGTATTGACCACCGCAGCGACCTTCGCTGTTATCGAAAATCAGCTCAATACTGGCCTGACCGACCGGCTTACGACCCGATGAACCATTAAAAATGACATCGGCCATCGACTCACCACGCAGGTGCTTGGCGGAAATTTCCCCCATCACCCAGCGTACGGCATCAATTGTATTGGACTTACCACAACCATTAGGGCCGACAATGCCGGTCAGATTACTTGTGAATGAGATGTTCGTCGGGTCTACAAAGGACTTGAAACCCGCCAGTTTAATCTTGTCGAGACGCATCAGGGATTATTTCTTAACTCAGTTATGTTTCTTGTAATAGCAATTCACGAATCATAACACATCACTTGTCAGGCGCATCATGAATCCGGTATCTTTCGCCCCATGAGCACACAACCTATGAAAAACCTTGAGACTTTTGATAACCCGCACCCAGACCGTGATTACACGATCCGGATCAGCACACCCGAGTTCACCTGCCTGTGTCCAAAGACCGGGCAGCCAGACTTCGCCACGCTGAACATCGAGTACATTCCAGAAAGTCTCTGTATCGAACTGAAATCCTTCAAACTCTATGTCTGGAGCTACCGTGATGAGGGCGCTTTCCACGAAGATGTGACCAATCGCATCCTCACGGATCTGGTGACTGCGTGTTCTCCTCGCTTCATGCGCCTGACTGCAGAGTTTAATGTCCGAGGCGGTGTTTACACGACCGTGGTTGCCGAACACCAGGCACAAGACTGGGAAAGCAAACCACCTGTCCAGCTACCCTGATTTCCCCCTGGGGCAGCGCTAACGGCGTTGGATAGAACTTGCACGAAGGACCTGAGTGTTTTCGCATAGGCCCCCTTCGGGTTTCATTACGCGTAACCTGCCCACCCCCGATGGGTCAGGGCAGCCGCCTCGTCACTATCCATTTCAGAAATAAAATGAACTTTTCTAATCTGGCCCTTTAAATTCAAAGGATTGGAGAGTAATGTTTATTATATACATTAATAACTCTCTGCTTTTGGGCATATTATGAGTCTAGTGCTGGGTATCGACATGGGTACGTCTGCCTGCCGAATAGCGGCGGTTGATACAGATAACCACGTCCATGCCCTCGTACGCGTACCCTTAGCCCCCCCGGAACAGGTGGGTGACAGGTGTGAACAAGCCCCCGAGACCTTGTGGCAAGCCTGCACCGAAGCGCTAGGTACGATACTGCGAAAGATTCCTGCGAATGACGTCGACGCCATTGCCGTAGACGGTACCTCCTCAACCTTGCTGCTGTGCGATGCCAAAGGTAACCCCCAGGGCAACGCCCTTATGTACCGCGACCAGCGTGCCAAAGCGCAGGCTGAGCGCTTGTCTACCATCGCACCTCTCAATGCCGCCGTACACAGCCCGTCCAGCAGCCTCGCCAAGTTGCTCTGGCTCAAGGACCAGGGTGAGCTCAAACCCGGCCTGAAAGCCCTCCACCAAGGCGAATGGCTGACCGGGCGCTTGCGGGGTCGCTATGACACAGGCGACGAAAATAACGCCCTGAAGCTAGGCTATGACGCCTTTCATCGCCATTGGCCAGGTTGGCTGGCTGGCTGTGGATTACCTATAGATTGCCTACCCAAAATCGTCCCAGCCGGCACAGATCTGGGGTACATTAGCCCCGATATTGCGCGTCAATTTGGATTACCTTCGTCCTGTCGGACTGTAGCGGGTACAACAGACAGTACAGCGACCTTCCTGGCCTCAGGGGCACATGAAGTGGGTGATGGTGTCACTGTGCTCGGCTCCACCTTGGTGCTCAAAATTTGCTCAGATCGACCCGTTTTTGCACCCGAGTACGGTATATACAGCCACCGTTTAGGCGAGCACTGGCTGGTCGGCGGTGCCTCGAATGCCGGTGGCGCCGTACTCAACCAGTATTTCAGCAATACTCAGCTAACCGAACTTAGTGAGCATATCGACCCGACCTCACAAACAGGCTTTGACTACATTCCCCTGCCAGGCGTGGGTGAACGCTTTCCCGTCAATGACCCGGAGCTTGCCCCCTGCCTGTCACCACGCCCTGACGATGACGCCATGTTTTTACAAGGGATGTTTGAGGGACTGGCAAGGATTGAGCAACAAGGCTATGCGCGTCTTGCAGAACTTGGTGCACCCGCTCTGAAGACATTGCGCACAGGTGGTGGCGGTGCAAAAAACCCGGCCTGGTCGGCAATTCGCCAGGCAATGATCCCGACACAATTTCTGCCTGCCGATCATGAAGAAGCCGCTTTCGGTAGCGCATTACTCGCTCGGCAAGCAAGGCAATAACCTTGTTATAATCTCCATCAGGACTAATTCCTCAAACACGGACATCAAACTATGCTTAGTGACAGTTTTTCAGGCGCCCGCTTCTTCTTACGTGGTATCTCGTTGATTATGCAGCCCGGTATTCGCCGTTTTGTACTCATCCCCCTTTCTATCAATATTCTGATCTTCAGTGCGCTTATTGCAGTTGGCTACCAGCAATTCGGCGAACTGCTCGACTGGCTACTCCCTGCTGAGGCGGATAGCTGGTGGTCATGGCTGAACTGGTTACGCTACCTGCTGTTACCCATCTTTTTCGCTGTCGCGGCGGTCATCATGTTTTTCACATTCTCGATCATTGCCAACTTTATTGGTGCTCCGTTTAACGCCCTCTTGGCAGAAGCAGTTGAACGCCACCTGACTGGTGCAGTGCCTGAAAACAGCACCGAAGGCATGAAGGCCTTCATGGCCTCCATCGTGCCCGCGATGATCTCGGAAGTTAAAAAGATGGGCTACTACATTGTCATCAGCCTGCCGTTTATTATTTTATTCGTCATCGCATTTTTTATTCCATTACTTAACATTGTCGCCTCGCTGGCATGGCTGTTGGTCACTGCCTGGATCCTCGCCGTGCAATATTGTGACTACCCGTTTGATAATCACGCATTGGATTTTCTGACCTTGCGTAAACGTCTAGGGGAGCGTCGCTTCATCGCATTTGGTTTTGGTGGCAGCGCGATGCTGTTAATGTCTGTGCCAATCGTTAACTTTATTGTTATGCCAACTGCCGTCGCGGGCGCAACAGCCATGTCGCTGGAGAAGTTTAGACTGGAAGAAAAACCGACTGATTAACCTGGCGTTGTCATTGCTGCTTGCGCAGGAGTGAAGACTGTCAGTCTTACCGCCAATAGCCACTCAAGTGGCAAGATTATGGTTGCGTGCACAACTAGTCGTGCCTAACGTAGGCTCAATGTGTATTGATACGATTATATGCATTGAGTCATGAGTCATTTACCGGTAAGTGAATGACAATACTCAAACCATCATCTTCATTGGCTGCCGCCACTTCCCCCCCGTGTAAATGCACGGCACGCCTGGCTATTGCGAGCCCCAGTCCATATCCTCCGCTTTGACGATCACGTGCTTCGCCGACGCGGACAAAGGGTTCAAAGATAGATTCCTGCATTTGTTCGGGAATACCAGGGCCATGATCGCGTATCTTGACGACAACCCAACCCGGTTTATCACTGTTGTCTTGCAGGGAAACCTCCACTGACGTACCTTCAACAGTATAACGAATGGCATTACGGATGACGTTTTCAAGCACACTGCTTAATAACGCGCCATTACCATTAATAATCACTGGAATGCTCTGGATTATTTTAACATCGCGGTTGATGGCGCGTGCTTCATAAGCCGCATCGTCTACGATTTGTTCCAATAACTCGTTAAGTTCAACGGGTTTTGTTTCAACCTTTGCTGTTTTGGTTTCAAGTCTCGCTAACGTTAATAGCTGACCGATAAGTTCATTAAGCCGTTCCGCCTCTCGTTCAATACGATCCAGTTCCTGACTGGCTTGATCATCACCACGCTTGCGTGCCAGCCCGAGTGCCACCTGCAAACGTGCAAGAGGTGAGCGTAACTCATGTGATGCATCACGTAGCAACTGTTTATGTGATTCAATCAGCGTTTGCAGTTGCTCGGCCATGTAATCAAAATCATTGGCCAGTTCGACGATTTCATCCTTGCGATTACCCATCGAAGGCGACACCCGCTGGTCCAAATCACCTTTTGCCAGTTTTTGTGCGGCTTGACGTAACCGGCCAATGGGCGCTGTCAGGTAGCGGGCCAGCAGTAAACAGATAACGGCACTGATCAAGGCAGCCAGCAGGATGGGGGTGGCGATGACTCTTGGTCTGTTCAGTACACGCGAGAGGGTGACATTTCCAAAGTCAGGCATTAAACGATAACGCTGACCATTAATGATGATAGGACGATGATGGGGACGCCGGTATTCATGCTCCTCATATTCGTCGTCATCCTCATCATGACGGTACCTGCGTTCCAGCCTGAGCACTCGTTGTCGCAAGCGCAGGGGCACCGCCCGGTCGAGCATGTCATTAGCATTTTCATCGAGCAACAGATATGGAATGGCATCCCGTCTATCGAGTTGTTTTAACCACTGGCGTAAGACATTAATATCACTACCTCGTGCAATATCACGTGCCTGTTTGATATATTCAATGGTATTGCTTCGTAGCTGATTGGTGTCAGTTTCACTACGTGCTTTCTGAAGATAATGCGAAGTGGCCCACAAGGTTAAACCCGAAAACAGGATCAAAGCCAGCCAGAACGAGACAAAAATTTTCCAGAACAGACTTTTCATATCAGGGCCTTGTATACTGGTAGCCAACACCACGAATGGTTTTTATGCGCTCTTCATCATCTTTGAGTGCGCCCAGTTTTTTGCGTAGATTGCTAACATGCATATCAAGGCTGCGATCATATGGGCTGAGTTCACGCCCCAGCGCACGATCTGACAAGTCTTGTTTTGAGACTACATGGCCGGCATTCTCCAACAATACTTCCAATACGCGGTATTCGGTGCTTGTCATTGTTTGAGGTTGGTGATTGAGTAATACACGGCGTGCACCTCGTTGAAGTTCTATATCGCCAACAGCCAGAATATCGGCCGTCGCCGCTGTGGTCATGGTCGCTTCACTGCGTCGTAAAATAGCCCGCATATGGGCGACCAGGACACGCGG
>Ga0316207_10003924_pt1 | contig 13362 bp, 13 predicted proteins | sample 6weekpyrite_MG_FD_204943 | JGI IMG/M metagenome (GOLD analysis project Ga0316207, IMG submission 204943) | Microbial mat bacterial communities from mineral coupon in-situ incubated in ocean water Damariscotta River, Maine, United States -... | ecosystem: Environmental > Aquatic > Marine >... | reverse complement strand
CAGTAATGTGTGGCCCATATTTAATCTGACTCGAGCCTTTTAATATCTCAACACCACTCATACGCCCCATGGTCGGCGTATAATAAGCGGCTGGCGCAGAATAGGCGGCTGGTGCCATTAAGACACCATCTTCCATCACGGTGACTTTTGCGCTACGAGTGGTATCGACGCCACGTAAACTGATATTAGGAAACAAGCCAAAGCCATCTTCCTGGCGAACATAAACACCTGCAACCTTATTCAATACACGATTAACATCATCGTAACTTTGTTCGCGAATGTCTTTTTTGCTGATAACCTGAGCAGAGCCCGGCATATCTTCAATATTAGCGGGATTACCGATAACCATAACCTTATCGAGAATTTTTGCTGTCGAATCCGTCTTTTTTACTTCCTCATTCGCAGCACTAACAGGTAGCGTTATACCCAGTGCGGCGATAATAAAAGTGTGACGAAACAAATCGTTAGTTTTTTTCACTTTACCTTTCCTCAATTTATATTTTTACAATGCAATTAAAACGGCCGTGACTGGCGCTTCATATATCTAAAGCGCAAGCAGGCAAAAGCTTATTGGCTTGCTAATACTGAAATAAATTACAGGATTGTAGCTGGCTGGCCGGATTATGAACGAGCAAGCCACAAATGTAAATAACAATCATTATCATTACCGTTACCATTGACAGCCCGATAAGAGCTGTTATGATGCTTACACACATAAGAATGATTCTCATTAACATTTAATTTAGGAGGAATTATGAAATTATTACTGGATGCCTGGTTTGAAAGAAATAATCCCCAATTACGTATTCTAGATCAGGCTACGGGGCAAGAAGTTATTAGCTGGGATAAAAATACTGTTAAACAAGCTTTAGATAGCGGGCTTATTTGTTCGGAAGATTTTAAACAACAACTTTCTGCTCGAGAATTTCTAGAACTCGTTTCTTGCTTAGGAATTTAAAGATGACAAATACATTACCCAGCAAATCATTACCGCCAAAAAAAAGGATGGAAAGTAAGTATTCCAGCCAAACACTTCTTAGTGGCAAACAAGAAATTCTAATTGAACACGCCGGCCACACTTACAGGTTGCGGATCACTCGACAGAACAGGTTAATTTTAACTAAGTAATTAAACAAAGTATTGTGCTTCATACGAAGTGCAAATCTAGCCATCCATGCTTCCCCTCCGCAAAGGTAGCCAACTATCTACAACGTTGGAAACTATAGGCTTTTTGCTAACGAAACAGCTTGTTGTAAATAATCATAAAACTGGAATAGCATCACCGCCATGCGTATGTTCAGATAAGTCTAAAATCAGGGGGACTCACCGAGTACGTAAAAAAGAATTGCAACAGCGTTGGCACGACGCGATGAAAACAGGCGAGGTTGCTATGCTGTCAGGGCTCTTGTCACGCATCCATCAACCTCCGATGAGCTACTGGATCAATTATACGGTGATATTCATATGTTATCTCATCTGGCAGGTGTATCTGTTCGTGTTGATATGTAAGCGTTTACACAGCAACCGCAACAGATAAAAAAACTCGAGTCACAATTACTCGAAATACGTGAGAAAATAAATCGTCAGACGCAAAATAAAGAAAAAACAATTACTGGAATTTGAAAGTGGTGCAAAATTTCTGGAAATGCGAAATAAAATAGACGAGCTCTCCAATGAATTAAATGCGGCTCAACGACAAAAAGAACGAACTGAAAAAAAATGAAAAAGTGGAAACAAAAAGCAATTTTACAACCAACATGCCAACCCACTGATTTTATTACCACACAGCAGTCTCTCCTCTTTTGCTCAAGGTTTGGTTAAAGCAGCGCTCTAATGAAAAGCAAACTCTAATCAAGGATAAAAAATAGACCATATACGTTTAGAAATCAATGCAATATTGTAACCTCCTTCTTCAAATCTGGACGCTCCTGCCTAAAATTGTGGTATTAGTATTGTAACCGGACAAACTACCATACCAATATTTTTATATTATTGTACGTTTTAATGTTGTTCATAGCTTATAATGCATAACAATATTTTATAGAGAAAAATTATCGACTTACTAATGATGCCACAATCTGCTCCTTCTATTTTATGTTTGTCCGGTTTTGATCCTAGCGGTGGTGCGGGTATACAGGCGGATATTGAAAGTATTGCCAGCATGGGAGGACATGCTGTACCTGTTATAACGGCATTAACCGTACAGGACACTAACAATGTTTATGATGTACAAAGTGTTGATAGTAATTTCTTTATCGAGCAAACAAGTAAACTGCTTGAAGATGTTTCAGTTAAAGCCATTAAAATCGGTATGGGTGGTTCTGTTAGCATCATTGAAGCTATCAATACTATTCTAAAACAAAATCCTAATTTACCCGTTGTTTATGATCCTGTTCTTGCTGCTGGTGGCGGAAAAAATTTAACCGCAACAGACATGCTTGAGGCAATAAAAGAACTCTTATTACCGCATACAACTGTCCTGACACCGAATAGTCCTGAGGCACGAAAGCTTAGTGATCAAAACGATCTTAAAGAGTGTGGTCTCAACTTAATGCAACAAGGTTGTGACTCTGTTTTATTGACTGGTACGCATGAAGAAAAAGAACACGTCGATAACTTATGGTTTAACCAGGGCAAGTATGTTGAAACCTTTAGCTGGGATCGGCTACCACATCAATACCATGGTTCTGGTTGCACCTTAGCCTCTGCCATTGCCGCTTTGGTTGCTCAAGGACTTGATGGTTTTAATGCGGTTAACGAAGCGCAAGATTATAGTTGGCATACATTGAAACATGCTTATCGTATTAGTGCTGATGGCCAACACATTCCGCACCGTTTTTACTGGCAACATCATGATGGTTAAAATCGGGATGTATAAAATCAGATGAATAAAAAACTAAAAGGGCTTTATGCAATAACAGATACAAAATTAATGGGTGAGAACCTGCTCAGCATGGCAGAACAAGCCATTAAAGGTGGTGTCGCTATTTTGCAATACAGAAATAAAACTGCTCCCATGAAACAACAAGAAAAAGAAGCGTTGGCGCTTGCGGCTCTTTGTAAAAAAAATAACGTTCTCTTTCTTATTAATGACAATATTGAACTTGCCATCAAAGTTAAAGCCGATGGCGTTCATCTCGGACAGTCTGATTCAAACATTCAACAAGCCCGCGCACAACTTGGTAATAAAATTATAGGAGTTACCTGTCATAATGACATTGAACTTGCACGCTTAGCACAACAACAAGGTGCAGACTATGTGGCCTTTGGTCGCTTTTATACTTCACAAACAAAACCTTCAGCCTCTCCCGCCAAACCCTCTATTTTAAGTGAAGCGAAAAAAAACTTGTCGCTTCCAATCGCAGCGATTGGAGGAATCACGCTAGAAACAGCTTCAATACTGCTCAACCAAGGTGCCGATATGCTAGCAGTTATCCAGGGCATTTTTGCTCAGGATGATGTATCTGCCGTAAGCCAACAATTTGTTGAAATTATAGATTCACCTAAGCAGCCAGTCTGACTTATAATGCTCGATTAGTACCCTGAAAAACTCCCATTCAAAGTTAACCATAAAATAATTAAGGAAAAATGCCATGTCCCGCTCTAAAGAACTTTTTGCCGCAGCTCAAAAACATATTCCCGGTGGTGTAAATTCACCAGTACGGGCGTTTAGCGGTGTCGGTGGTGATCCCGTGTTTTTCAAAAAGGCGAAAGGTGCCTATGTTTATGATGAAGACGGTAATCAATATATCGATTATGTCGGTTCATGGGGCCCTATGATAGTCGGACATGCACATGATGATGTATTAAAAAGCGTTCAAGAGACCATGCAAAATGGCCTTAGCTTTGGCGCACCCACAGCACTAGAAACCCAAATGGCGGATAAAGTCTGTGAATTAATCCCATCTATAGACATGGTTAGGATGGTAAGCTCAGGCACTGAAGCCACCATGAGTGCACTACGACTCGCACGTGGTTATACCGGACGCGATAAAATCGTAAAGTTTGAAGGTTGTTATCATGGTCACTCAGACTCATTACTTGTTAAAGCAGGTTCAGGGGCATTAACCCTGGGTGTTCCAACTTCACCCGGTGTCCCAGCTTCACTTGCTGAACATACCATTACATTAAGTTACAACAATCTTGATCAAGTTAAACAAACCTTTAAAGAAATCGGCGACCAAATTGCCTGTATTATTGTTGAACCTGTTGCCGGTAATATGAACTGTATTCCACCTGTTGCAGGTTTCCTTGAAGGCTTGCGCGAGGTATGTGATGAGCACGGTAGTGTTCTCATTTTTGACGAAGTGATGACCGGGTTCCGCGTATCATTATCAGGCGCACAAGGTCGCTACAATATTCAACCCGATTTAACGACTTTAGGGAAAGTGATTGGTGGCGGCATGCCTGTTGGCGCTTTTGGTGGTAAACAAAAAATTATGGAACACATCGCCCCACTTGGCCCAGTTTATCAAGCAGGCACACTGTCTGGTAACCCTGTCGCGATGGCAGCAGGATTTGCGACATTAAATATTATTTCTCAACCCAACTTTTATGAAACATTAACTAAGCAAACAGAGAAGTTAGCAAAAGGCCTGGAAGAACGTGCAGCCAAAGCAAATATTCCACTAACAACAAATCAAGCAGGCGCAATGTTTGGATTCTTCTTTACGGAAGAAAAAAACATCAGTACTTTTGAGCAGGTTAGCGCATGTGATGCCGAGCGATTTAAAAAATTCTATCACGGCATGTTAGCAGAGGGCGTCTATCTTGCTCCTTCAGCTTATGAAACAGGCTTTGTTTCAAGTGCACACAGTGATGATGATATTGAAAAAACATTAGATGCGGCTGAGAAGGTGTTTTTAACGCTATAAAAAATGCTTTGTCATTGCGATGGCACTCGCAATGACAGGCTAAAGCATTTCCATTGAAACTAATAGCGGATAAAGGTATTCAACTCGTTTATCCACGTTCCCCATTAATAACATTTTTTGTTTATCTTTGAACTCTAAAGGCAGAAGCTCGATAAGTCGGGCACTGACCCATTCAATGTCATCGTAAAATTTTTCCATTGTGGTATAAGGTGGTTCAAGTAAGGCAATGATCTGTTTGAGAAGCTTAACAAGCGCCTCTGAATGTTTATCAAAGGTAGTTGGCTCAAATTCATCTAGCAGTGCAATTTCTGCAACAATAAGCTGGTTAGATTTTGTTTCACTCGATACAACCTTAAAACGTTGCTCACCTTTTAAGGTGACTCCCAGCATACCATCCTTACGTTTATGCCAGTATACAATTGAACTCATTGTTCCAACATCATGTGCTTTCGCAGCTGCACCGGCCTCTTGTCCTTGTTCAATTAAAATAACGCCAATGCCTTTTTCTGATTTCATACAGTCGCTCACCATGTCTAAATAGCGAGGTTCAAAAATACGTAAAGGCAAAGAACCACCCGGAAACAAAACGGCATTAAGAGGAAATAGTGGAATTATCATTTTTCTACAACATCCAGGTTTTACAACATCCCAGCTTTTTAAAAATATCAAAAATTAAAAACACGTAAAAATGTATACACTCGTTATCTTACCTAGTGTGGCACAAAATACGAAAAAACCCAGTTTTTACTCTTCACCCCAACGTGGTGTTAGCTCATGCTCGATTTTCAAGTGATCCAAAATACGTGAAACCATGAAATCAATAATTTCTTCGATCTTTGTTGGGTTATTATAAAAACCGGGGTTTGCTGGCATTATGGTTGCGCCAGCCTGCGATAAACGCAGCATATTTTCTAAATGAATATGTGAAAAAGGCGTTTCTCTTACCACCATAATGAGTTGCCGTCTTTCTTTGAGCATCACGTCTGCTGCGCGTTCGAGTAAATTATCACTGTTGCCGTTTGCGATTGCGGCCAAGGTTCCCGTGGTACAAGGGCAAACGACCATTGACATTGCTTTGTGTGAGCCACTCGCAATCGGTGCTGTCCATTGTTCCTGACTAAAAACTTCTAATTGCCCTGCTTCTGCGTTATGCAATTCGGTAAAAAATCGCGCCATTTCCGCAGATTTTGCTGGTACTTTTAATTCAGTTTCCATCGATAAAACAATTTGCGCTGCCTTGGACACCATTAAATAAACAGGCGTGCCTGCGTCGAGTAAGCATTGCAATAAACGCAACGCATACTGCACACCGGAGGCGCCTGTTAAAGCTAAAATAACGGGGGGCTGTTTTTTGTTTGCCATGAACTATCTCTATACGTTTTCTAAACTATCGTTGATTTTAAAATGTGCTTGATTTTAAAACATCTAGTAATCGTTGATGAATATTTTCAAACCCACCATTACTCATAATTAAAATATGATCATCTGTTTGTACTTTGCTAACCACTTTATCAATAATAGCTTGTGTTGATGAAAATACCTGTATCGAATCTGAATTTATTTCTGTAGCTAAATCCCAGTCTAAATTATCTGCTTGAAATAAATACACCTCATCTGCCAGCTGCAACGAGTTTGCCAGCGTTGCTTTGTGTACCCCCATTTTCATGGTGTTTGATCTGGGTTCTAAGATAGCGATAATTTTTTTATCGCCCACATTTTTTCGTAAGCCATCAAGAGTGAGCTGAATGGCCGTTGGGTGATGTGCAAAATCATCATAAACCGTAACCCCCTTCACCACACCGCGAACTTCCATACGGCGTTTAATACCTTTAAAACCCGACAAGCTTTCAACTGACAAAGCAGCGGGGACTCCAACATGCCTTGCTGCTGCAATTGCAGCTAGCGCGTTTTGCATATTATGTTTACCCAACATTGGCCACTTTGCTGTAGCAATTTTACTACCGTCAAACATAACATCAAATACACTGCCATCATCACTAAGGGGCTTAGCTTGCCAGCCTTTAGTTTGAGTACCAGAAAAATATTCAAGAGGTGTCCAACAACCTTTCTTTAATGTTTCATCCAGATATTTATCTTCAGCATGGCTGATGATCAAGCCATTAGCTGGAACCGTACGAATTAAATGATGAAACTGCGTTTGAATTGCTTCGATATTTGGAAAAATATCAGCATGATCGTATTCAAGATTATTTAAAATTAAAGTGCGTGGGTGGTAATGGACAAACTTAGAACGCTTGTCAAAAAAAGCGGTATCGTATTCATCGGCCTCGACAACAAAAAAAGGTGTCTCACCCAGACGGGCAGAAATGCCAAAATTGTCAGGGATACCGCCAATCAAAAAGCCCGGTGACATTTTATTATCTTCAAGCAGCCACGCTAATAAACTTGCTGTTGATGTTTTGCCGTGCGTTCCCGCAACCGCCAGCACCCAGCGATCATGTAAAACATAATCCAACAACCATTGCGCACCAGAGGTATAACGTAATCCTTGCTCTAATACCGCTTCAACCGCAGCATTTCCACGCGACAAGGCATTACCAATCACAACAATATCTGGCACAGGTTTCAAATGCGCCGCTTCATAACCCTGCATCAAAGTGATACCTTGTTCTTCGAGTTGCGTACTCATTGGCGGGTAAACATTCGCATCCGATCCACTTACGGTATGACCCAACTCACGTGCTAATAACGCAAGCCCTCCCATAAAAGTGCCACAAATACCAAGAACATGAATATGCATAATTTCCCTTAAACTTTAAGATGCATTAATAGGTAATAAAAATTCAGCAACCAAGATGCCAAAAAGCAGGTAGCTTATCGATATTACCATAGACATGGGTAGGCTGATGGATAAAGCGTGACGGAATATATGTGCATTCACTGCAAGACGCCAAATATTGTCTGCCAAAATTAAAAAACCAAATGGCTTTACCTCTTGTGGCGATGTATTTATTAGCAATAGCGCAGGCATTAAAACTAAACTAATAAATAACCCCGAACCTGCAATGGCTGTTATCGTTTGCAAACCCCGTTCAACATAGCCCACTAATTTTAACAGGTAATAAACTGCGGCCAACAATACTATATTATAAATAACAATCGTCATTGTTATTTCCAGCCCCGTTAATCCAGGGATTAATATAGAAGAACTGAAACTGTCAACAATAATAGCCGCTAAAACAATGACAATAAGAAAATAAAACCTTGCAGGTAGCTCTTGAGGCCCTGATCTTAGACGACAAATATCCCAAAATATTTTGCTTAATTGCAACATTAGACCGATTTACTCTTATGTTTGTTTTCAATCGATATCTTACCTTGCATGACTCGTACAAGAAATAGCATTTTGCTATTATAAAGCTCTGCTACCCTTTAGGATTTATAGAAAATGCCGAATAACACCTCTAACGAGTATGAAATTTTATATGTTGATACTGATGATAAATTACAACAACTTTGTGCCAGCATAAAAGAAGCTCCTGTATTAATACTCGATACAGAGTTTGTTCGTGAGAAAACCTATCGCGCAAAGCTTTGCCTATTACAAATTGCCACAGACAATATTGTAGCGTGTGTCGATCCTATTGCCGTTAATGACATCAGCTCATTAATGGATATTATTAACGATCAAAGTAAATTAAAAGTATTACACGCTGCACGGCAAGATTATGAGATATTTTATGATTTAACCAAGCAACTCCCTCAACCTCTATTTGACTCACAACTTGCCGCTAGCTTACTAGGATATGGAGAACAGGTTGGCTATGGTGCTTTAGTTGGTAAAATATTAGGTGTACAACTCGATAAAGCACATACCCGCACCGACTGGAGTAAACGACCATTAACTGAAGCTCAAATTAAGTACGCAAGTGATGATGTTGTTTATTTACGTCAACTATACCCATTGTTAACACAACAGCTCAAAGAACAAGGCAGAGAAGATTGGTTGAATGACGAGTTTGCTGCTTTATGCCAAAAAGATTTATACGTCACAAAACTCGACGAAGCCTGGCAACGCGTTAAAGGTATTAGCCGGCTGCGCCCCAGACAATTAGCTGCGGCAAAAAACCTTTCGCGCTGGCGTGAAGAAACGGCTATAAAAAAAAATCTACCCAAACGTTGGATTATATCTGATGACACTCTTCTTGCTATCGCACAACTTCTGCCAAAAAATAAATCACAACTTGAATCAATCGCAAACATCAAAGCGGTGTTTATTGATAAATCAGGTGACACCGTACTGAAGTGTGTTAAAAGAGCATTAGAACTTGATGATGCCAGTTTACCCTCAGTTAAAAAGTCAAAGCGGTTAACTGTGGACCAGGAAATTATTGCAGATTTATTATTAGTTCAGATAAAAATCATTGCCAATGAACAAAACATAACCGCATCCAATATCTCTAACCGAAAAATGATTGAGAAATTAATTAATGGTGAAACAGATATAGCATTGCTAAAAGGCTGGCGTTATCAGCTTGCGGGTAAAAAAATCCAGGATCTGTGTAATAATAAGTTTGCTTTATGTATAGAAAACAACAAGGTGATCGAAGTTAAAATATAATGAAAGAACAATACCAATATCCTTGGCGCTACAATAACTCTTTTGAGTTGCTGGTTGATGGTAATGATTATTTTTCTTCTATGTTAGAAGAAATCAAAAACTCTAAAAATATAATTTTATTTGAATCCTACCTGTTTGAATCAGGGAATGTTGCTAACAACTTCATAGATGAATTAATTTCAGCAACAAAACGCGGCGTTAGTGTTTTGTTTTTACTCGATGAATTCGGGGCAAAAAATTTAAATAACGCAGACAAAAATACGTTATTAGAATCAGAAATTGAACTTTTTTTTTATAATCCTGTAAATATTTTTCAACCGGGAAAAAGCTTAAAACGAAATCACAGAAAATTATTAGTTGTTGACGAGAACACAGCCTTTATTGGTGGCGCAGGAATTACTGATCAGTTTAGCGCACATACAACTGACAATTCCTGGCATGATGTTATGTTGAAAATAAAAGGGGATATTGTTTCTGATTTACGCCATTCATTTTATCAGGTATGGGGAAAAGATAACTCCCCGTTAATTATAGGTGCAGCACCAAAGCCTGAAAAAGAAAAAAACAAATCACACGTTTTAATTGCATCTGGTACTGAAAGAAACGAAATACTTCGCGCAATCGTAAGTCGAATACGAGCAAGTAAAGAGCGCATATGGTTAACTTCACCCTACTTTATTAGCAGCTGGAAAATTCGACGCGCATTACGCTATGCGGCAACTAAGGGAGTTGATGTTAGACTACTTTTTCCTGGCCCATTTAGTGATCACAAATGGATTAGTTATGGCATACAGCGGTATTATCGGCGTCTGTTAAAAGCGAACATATTAATTTACGAGTTCCAACCTCGATTTAATCACGCAAAAATTATTTTATGTGATAACTGGTATAGCCTGGGTTCAAGTAATCTTGACCGCTGGAATCAATTTCTAAATCTTGATGCTAACATCGAAGTTTATGACACAAAAAGTCATCAACAAATTTTTGAGCTGTTTGAAAAAAACTTTATTAAAAGTGAAGTAGTTACTTTTGAAAAATGGAAAAACAGAGGGATTAGCCAACACTTTAAAGAGTGGTTGTCGGGACTAATTATTTTGGTTTTAAGTTTTATCAGTCATAAATTTAAACGCTAACCTTCTTTATTAATCTGAGTATTCAGCACAATTAATGACATATCATCATGCGCACTTTTTCCATCTAAATGATTAGAAACGGCTTCAACAATATTATTTCTTAATGTTACCGCATCAACATCATCTTTAAAGCTATCTATTAGCATGCTCTCATCAAACTCAACACCATCACTATTTTCTGCTTCTACCAGGCCGTCTGAATAAAGCACGACGGCATTATTCCCTTCACAACTTAAAAATTCTGTTGTTTCATCAAAAGCCGAGTCAGGAAGAATACCTAAGGCTAAATGTGTAGAATCAAATCGCTTAGCGATACCATTATTTTCATTGAGGAGAAACACCGTTGGGTTACCACCATTCCACACTTCAATCACATTACTCTTAAAATCTACTAAAATTAATGAAATCGCAACAAAGCGATTAATGGGCATTATCGATTTTAATTGCTTATTCATACTTCGAGCAATTTTACCGATACCGTAACCATCTTTTGCCATGTGATTAAAAGTTTGCGATACAGGCAATAAAGGAAGTGCAGCGGTTAAACCATGCCCTGTCGAATCCGCATGCAATAAATAAAGCCGGTTGTCAGAATACTTTTCTGAAATAATCAAGTCACCACTAAAGCGCGTTGCAGGAATATGCCAAACATGAAAGTCTTTACCTTCATGCCCACCCGAAGAAAATAAACATTCCATTAAGTCGTAAGCCATAGTTTGCTCACGCTCTTCAGCTTCTTTGTATTGCTCTAGCTCACTCATTGTTTCTGCGAGCTTATATTGCATATCCGCTATGCGTTGAACCGCCTTTAATTTAGCGCCAAGAATATTAAACTCAACAGGTTTAGTAACATAATCATCACCACCTACTTCAAGGCCTTTAATTTTATCCTCATCCGATGCTAAGGCACTCATAAATATAACGGGCACCCATTTGTCCACCGACAAAGCTTTAATTTTCGCTGTTGCTTCCAAGCCGCTCATACCGCCCATCATAATATCCATCAAAATAATATCTGGAGCGTCTTCTTGAAACCTTATAATCGCCTCTTCGCCAGATTCAGCAATGATCACCTCATAACCTTGCTTGAGAAGAAACTGTGTCAATACCTTAGTATTAACTACATTATCATCTACGGCTAAAATTTTAATTTTAGATATTGTCATTAAATTTACAGTTATTGAATTTTACTCTGCATACTGTTCGCGAATTTTAAGAATCTCGGGTAGTATCTCAATAAAGAGTCCAACTAATCTAGGATCAAAATGTTGTCCACTTTGTTCTTTTACGAATTTAACCGCATCCTCAACTTCCCATGCTTTTTTATACGGACGTGCGGTTGTTAAAGCATCAAAAACATCAGCAAGAGCAACAACTCTTCCAGTTAAAGGAATCGCCTCTCCTTTTAGCCCGCAAGGATAACCTGAGCCATCCCATTTTTCATGGTGATTTTGAGCAATTTCTGCCGCCATATTCATTAACACAGAGTCTGAACCAGAAAGTATTTCCACGCCAATATCAACATGAGTTTTCATAATACGCCACTCTTCTGCATCCAGCTTTCCAGGCTTTAATAGAACATTATCCGGAATACCTATCTTACCAATATCATGCATGGGGCTAGCATTAAGTACATTTTCGGCTTCATCATCTGACATACCTGCAGCCAGCGCAATCAATTGTGAATAGCGACTCATGCGAATTATATGAAAGCCGGTTAAATCATCTCTATATTCAGCGGCACGACCTAAGCGTCTAATAACTTCAAGTCGGGTATTATTCAATTCTTGAGTTCGCTCTTTAACTTTTGAATCAAGAATTATATTTTGATTTTTCACTGTTTTAGCCATAATTCGCACTTCTAACATGTTTCGAATGCGAGTCATGAGTTCGACACGATCAAATGGTTTGGCTAAAAAATCACGAGCCCCTATATCCAAGGCTTTAATTCTAGATTCGAGATCACTTTGCGCAGTTAATACGATAATAGGGGGATAATCCGGATCAACTTCACGGATTCTTGCTAACACCTGATAACCGTCCATGACCGGCATATTAAGATCGAGTAAAACTAAATCACTGTTTTGCTCGACATATATTTCTTCAGCTTGTGTAGGGTCGGTCGTCGATATGACATTTTGATAGCCATCAATATCGAGCATTTTCTCAATCAAAGTGACATTCGCAGGTTGATCGTCAACGATTAAAATTTTCGCTTCTTTTATTTTAACTTCATCAAACATATCAATTTAATACCATAATAAATTTTTCCACTTAACCTCTACTCTCCTAGATATCGGCAAGTTGAAAAAAGATCTTAGTAATAATTGTCGAAATTATAAAAATATTTTACAGTTAACATTATTTTAAAAGCGTCTTTATTTATTACTGGCAATAAAAATGCGGATAATATATCCGCATTTTCAATAACTTAGCAAAATATAAGCTTAACGTTTCTTGCGTGCAGCTTTCTTTTTGGTCTTTTTCTTAGCTACCTTCTTCTTGGCGGCTTTCTTTTTGGCCTTTTTCTTAGCTACCTTCTTCTTGGCGACTTTCTTTTTAGCCTTTTTCTTAGCTACCTTCTTCTTGGCGACTTTCTTTTTGGCCTTTTTCTTAGCTACCTTCTTCTTGGCGACTTTCTTTTTGGCCTTTTTCTTAGCTACCTTCTTCTTGGCGACTTTCTTTTTGGCCTTTTTCTTAGCTACCTTCTTCTTGGCGACTTTCTTTTTGGCCTTTTTCTTAGCTACCTTCTTCTTGGCGACTTTCTTTTTGG